>SXGQ01055886.1_pt1 | contig 37558 bp, 21 predicted proteins | sample 3178371 | NCBI WGS metagenome assembly SXGQ01 (sample SAMN11356859, study PRJNA531348) | freshwater metagenome | isolation source: freshwater sample F1-20 | place: China: Fuxian Lake, Yuxi | collected 2017-12-25 | reverse complement strand
CAAATCGGATGCAACGATTGCAATGATGAAGCAAATAACTTTATTCTAAAAAATAAAGACAACATAAATAAATTTCTTGTTATTGATGCCTTGCCCAAATGCACAGACATAGCAAAAACTACATACGCTTTTCTTGGAGATAAGCTTACTGTATTAAATTGCGCTGTTGGTAATAGTAATCATATAACTAAAATTTATTATCCAGCCTCAGACGACAAGAGCGCTCATGCCTCATTATCTGAAAATCATTTGTATGTTCATCTTCATAAAGAAGTAAACAATATAACCATTCCAGTTATTGACGTTAATTTGATTTTCGAGTATTTTTCAGAACCTGTTGATTGGTTTTTTATAGATACAGAAGGTCTTGATGTCGATATTCTATTGCATTTAGATTTTGATAAATATGCTCCTTATAATATTCATTATGAGTTTTCTCATTCAGATGGCCCTTTTACCGTAGGGGTGAAGCACAGCGAATTGACTCAAAAGTTAAACGGATATGGATACTTGTCTAATAGAACTAGTGCTCAAAACATAACAGCAAACAGAAAATAAAATGAATAAAAAAATATTAGTAACAGGAATACTTGGTCAAGATGGAGCTAATATGGTAGAGTATTTATTAAAAAATACTAGCCATCAAATTTTTGGAATGATCCGCAGAAGCTCTAATCCAAATTTTGTCAACTGTTCAAGCTTTCTTGGTGATTCTAGGTTTAAAATTATATACGGAGATTTGTCTGATAGCATAAGCATAGACAATGCTGTTAAAGATATTCAGCCAGATTATTTTATTAATTTTGCAGCGCAAAGCTTTGTTGGCTGTAGCTGGGAAATTCCTTTGCAAACTTTTGACACTAATGCGACTGGCGTAGTAAGGTGCTTAGAAGCCATTCGTAGATTCAAGCCTGATTGCAAGTTCTACTCTGCTGGGTCTAGCGAAGAGTTCGGAGACGTTGCCTACTGCCCGCAAGACATATCTCATCCAATTAGACCAAGAAGCCCATACGGAGCATCGAAGTCGGCAGCAAGACACATCGTAAAAGTATATCGAGAATCTTATAATCTTTATGCTGTTCATGGTATTTTGTTTAATCATGAAGGAACTAAGAGAGGCGAAGAGTTCGTGACTCGCAAAATAACCAAAGGAGTCGCTAGAATATATAAAGCTATTCAAAACAATCAATCATTTAAACCAATAGAGCTAGGAAACTTAGACTCTAAAAGAGACTGGTCTGATTCTGAAGACTTTGTAGATGGAGTGTGGAAGATGTTAAATCAAGATAAGCCTAAAGATTATGTTCTCTCAAGTAACGAGACTCACTCTATTAGAGAATTTATAGACGCTGCTTTTAAATCAGCTCAAATTTCTGGCAACTGGCACGGCAGCGGAACTGGCGAAGAGTTTTCTGTAACAACAGAATACGCTTTGAGAAAGGAGCCAATATCTTCCACTTTGGTTTCAATAAATCCAAAATTTTATAGACCAGCAGAAGTAGAGATTCTTGTTGGAGATTCTACTCCAGCTAGAAAAGAGCTTGGGTGGTCTCCTAAAGTTAGCTTTTTAAATCTAGTAGATAAGATGGTCAAACACGACATTCTTCTCCTTGACAATTGAAATCGTCTGCACCATACTAGGACCATGGCTGGGAAAGCGAAGACTGAAAGAAAATTGACTGAAGCTCAGCAATTGGTTGAGGCTTTTTTATTTGATCCCGATAAATGTAAGTGGAGCAAAGAAATAAAAGTAACAAATGCATTGATTAAAGAACATGGGTTCGAATTCTTAATTTCTCTTAAAGGAAGAACTAAGATGCCATCAATGTGTTGGTTTTTAACTGATAATGGCAAAAAATTCATTGCAGACGCAAAGTCGTATCATAACCTTTCCTTCCAAGATGAGTCTATACCTCTAGAAGAAAATGCTGTAGCGCCTACTGTAGAAGTAAATAAAAAGCCCACATCATTCAAAGAATTTTTAAACCTATTCAACAATAAATAATATGGCAAGACCTAAAAAAGAAAATCAAGCAGAATCTGAGCAAACTAATCCGAATTCAAATTCAAATGAAAAACTTAATGTATTGGATAGTATTCTAGATCGGAATAAAGCTCATCACTATGCTTTTGATAATAAAATCGACTATGTCGTTAGCAGCGGAAGTTTGACTTTGGATATAGAAATGGGTGGCGGCATTCACCCCGGAATCGTTAGATCTTCCGGAGTTACTGAAGGCGGCAAAACAAGCAATGCTCTTGCTTTCGCTCGTAATTTTCAACTTGTGCATCCTGAAAAGGGCTGCGTAATATATATTAAGTCCGAAGGGCGTCTGAGCGAGAACATGATTTCTAGGTCAGGAATAAATACCGATCCAGATAAATGGCGCATTATTCCCACCAATGACTATGAATTCGTCACAGATACCATGCGAGAGCTTATTAAAAATAATGATAAAGGAAACATCTATTTCTTTGTCATCGACAGTCTTGATGCTCTTGTCCCTAGAAACGATTTAACTAAATCTGCCACTGAGGCCAACAAAGCCGCTGGCTCTGCTTTGCTTACATCTGATCTCCTTAGAAAGATGGCCGCAGCCTTTTCTTCTAGGGGACATATTTGTTTTATTATTTCTCAAGTAAGATCTTCTATCAAGATTAATCCCTACGAAAAAGGAGATCCAAAAGTAACTAATGCAAGCGGCGGAAACGCTGCGTTGCACTATTCAGATTGGATTCTTGAGTTCCAGCCAAGGTGGAGGGATGATTTTATTTTTTCTGTAGCTTCTCCTAAGAAGGAAGACGCGCCAATAGGTCACTATTGCAAAATAATATTCAGGAAAACCCCAAACGAAAAATCTGGCAGAGAAGTTAAATATCCTATTAAGTACGGCAGAACTAATGGCCAAAGTGTTTGGGTTGAATATGAAATTGTTGATCAATTGCTGGCTTGGGAGTTTGCTCATGCAAAAGCAGCTTGGATAACTATTTCTGATGAGCTTATTAAAGAACTTGCCGATGCTGGATTTGAAATGCCCAAGCAGCACCAAGGAGCAGCCAATCTAAAAACATTTTTAGAAGAGAACCCTGCTATAACAAAGTATTTATTTGATAAATTTATTAACGTACTCAAAAAGTGAAACTTTTGAATTTGCACGGCAAAGTAGTTAGCAAAAACGTATCTTCTTATTTAATAAATTGGGACGGCAAATCTAGATCAAAAGTACAATTCAATACAAAGCAGTTCCTTAAAAAATACTGGAAGAATCATATAGTTTATGAGGAGTTCCCTGTTTTCGGATCTAGACTTAAGGTAGACATTGTGAATGCTACATTAAAGATAGCAGTCGAAGTTCATGGGAACCAACACTCTGCTTTTAATAAGTTTTTCCATAACGGATCTCGCTTGAATTATCTGAAATCTATAAAAAGAGACGTCGCTAAAGAAAAGTGGCTTTCTATGAATGAATTTCAGATAGTTGAAATATACGAAGAAGAAGTAAAAGATCTTTCGGAAAAGTTCTTCAAAGAAAAATTTAATATCAATCTTTAATGTCGATTTACTCTTTACAAATAGAAAAATACGTTATCTCAGGCCTCATACGCCATCCAGAAGCTTATTCTGATGTAGAGTCTTTCATAAACGAGAAAGACTTTATTAATGAAGTGCATTATACTATTTTTTGCGTCTTCAGAGAAACATTTAACAAAGGAGAGCAGGTAGACAAAGTTTTGATTGCTCAAAAAGCGCAAAACTTAGGGATCACTTTCAAGGATCAAACTATTGATTTATTTAATTATGTTAATAGTGTTTGCCTTATTCCTAGCACTAAGCAAGGCTTGCTTGAGGCTTCTAAAGAATTAGTTAAGTATAGAATCCGCAGAGAAATAGAATCTACAGGACAAGAAATCAAAGCCTTTGCTCATAGCTGCGCAGACAAACCAGTAGAAGAAATTATAACAGAAGCAGATAAAATTTACAATAGTAAAATCTGCGTCTATACCAATGAAAATAATAAACCAGAAGACGTAACTTCTAATATTATTGAAATTATTGAAGAGCGTGGAAATAATCCTATTTCTGAAAATGGACTACAGACTCCATACGATAACTTCAATCGTTTATATGGCGGTATTCGTCCCGGCAATCTTTACGCTTGGGTAAGCCGACCAAAGCATGGTAAGTCTACAATTCTTAATGATCTTGCTATAAAAGTAACAACTATAAACAAAGGCTGCAAAGCTCTTGTGCTTGATACTGAGATGGCGACCATAGATATGAAGTTCAGAATAGCTTCTTCTCTTACCGGAATTCCTGTGTGGCATCTTGAAACTGGCAATTGGAAAAAGAATTCTCAGCTTTATACTAAATTTGAAGACAGCAAAGCTACAATAAGAAGCGTAAGCAATCAAGTCGATCACCTTCAGGTAGCTGGAAAACCAATAGAAGAAATTATATCTATTGTAAAGCGTTGGTATTTTTCCAAGGTTGGCCGTGGTAACCAATGCGTTATTATTTACGACTATATTAAATTGACTGGTGAATCAGACAAGAATAAGCAAGAATACCAATTGATTGGTGAAAAGGTTAATTCTTTGAAAGAGCTTTCTCTAGAATTAAATGTTCCGATTCTTACCGCTTGCCAATTGAATCGAAGCGCAGAGAACGGCGTTGACGATAGCAGCGCAATCTCTCAATCTGACCGTTTGCAATGGTATGCTTCATACGTTGCAATCTTCAGGCGCAAAACCGTAGAAGAGATCGCTGAAGACGGACAAGAGTTTGGGTCTCATAAGATGATACCACTTGCTACTCGGTTCCAAGGCAGAGATTCTCAAGGTCACCACGATCTTGTAAGAATCCAAGAAGGTCGATCAGTCAAATATCAGCCTAATTTTATTAGTTTCAATATAGCTAATTTCAACGTAGAAGAAAGAGGAACTCTATCTGACATTGTTGAGGCTAGAGCTTTAAGACCAGACCTAGATGATTCCGGAGAAGACGGAGAGGTTCTTTAATTCCTATGAACGACTGCGAGTCTGTAAAAATAATACTTCAAGATATTGGATATGTTCTTTCTGACCACGGCAAAGAATATAGGACAAGACCTCTTTACAGAGATTCTGATAACGATAGCGTTTTAAGAATCTGGAAAAACTCCGGACAATGGGTTGATTTTAAAGAGAATATTAGCGGGTCTTTAGAAGATCTTGTTAAGATTACTCTTAAATTAAAATCTATTGATGAGGCCAAAAATTGGATTTCCGCCAAAGGCATAGATACTTCTTTTAGAGAAGATGAGGCGGCAAAGCCAACTATAAAACAAACTTCTACATTCGATAGATCTTTATTGATTAAGCTATTAAGAGACTATTCTTATTGGAGCAATAGAGGAATTTCGGATAGCACTTTGCAACCATTTCAAGGAGGAGTGGCCACTGGCGGAAAAATGTTTAATAGATATGTTTTTCCTATCTTTAATAATAAAGAAGATATAATCGGTTTTGCTGGCAGAGACATCTCTAAAATTTTAATGGAAAACAGGCCAAAATGGAAACTTTTGGGAGACAAGAAAGAATGGGTTTATCCAGCTAAAGTTAACGTTAAAGAGCTCCAGAAAGCCGATGAGATCATAATAGTAGAAAGTATTGGCGACATGCTTGCCTTGAGAGAAAACAAAATAAACAATTCCATTGTGTCTTTTGGGCTTAATATTAGCCCAAGCATAATATACTTTTTGATATCTTTAAACCCTAAAAAGATTGTTGTTGCTTTTAATAATGATGGACTGTTCACTGGGGCAGGAAATAGGGCGGCAGAAACGGCAAAAAAAACTTTGACAAACTACTTTGATTTGTCGCAGATTAGCATCAAGTTGCCAACTGAAGCTAAAGATTTTGGAGAATTGCATCTTAAAGATAAAAACAAAGTAGCCGAATGGTACAACTCAATCAAATGAATAAAGAAAAAGTAAAGCTTAGCGCTAGTAAAATTAAAACCATAGAAGGCTGCAGCTGGCTTTATTATACTAAATACATCTTAAAGCTTCCCGACATTTCTAATTCTGGAGCTTCTAGAGGAACTATTTGTCATTTAATATTTGAGTTACTATTAACTGATAGACATAAAAAGTATTTTGAAGATTTATGCTCAGGAAAAGCAGGCGTAATTAAAAACCCTCCTATCCATAAGCTTATTTTAAAACATGCCAAAAGACTAAAAGTAGACGATGAGGAGAACCTTGATCTAATCTACTCAATGATTCAAACTGGTTTACAAAGTGACTTTTTTTGCAATGGCTCTATTCTTGTGGAAGCTGAATCTGAATTTAAACTCGAAGAAGAAGATTATATCATTAATGGCTTTATTGATAAGCTCGCTAAATTTAGTGATGAAAATTATAAAATTTACGATTACAAATCTAGCAAAGGAAAATTCTCAAAAGAAGAAATAGATTTTAATTTACAAAATTTAATGTATTCTCTTGCAGTCTTCAAGACTAAGGGTTTTATTCCTGATGTTTCTTTTATATTTCTAAAATTTAAGAAGCAGCCGATTCAAGAAGCCCCCAAGCCAAGCGCAGAACAGTTGGATGGATTTAAATCTTATTTGAGTTATGTTGCTGGGTATATAAATTCTTTTGACGAGAAGAAAGCTGTAGAAAATCTTGCCGCTAGTTCTCCAAAGAAAAAATGGATGTGCGGCAGCGATGTTCAAGGCAAATGGATTTGCCCATCAAGACTTCCAGCGACTTTTTATGTTGGAACTGATGAAAACGATAAATTTATTAAATCATCCTTTACTAAAGCAGACCTAATAAACGATTCAAAAATTAAATTAATAAACAAAAAAGAATATAAAGGTTGCCCATACTGGCGCAAAGACGATCCAACTTTTTGATTGACTTTTACGAATTTTAGGACATACTGCATTATGGAGTACTCTGCGATTCCTCTCTTTAAGTCTCATTATAGCCTTGGCAAGTCTATTTTGACCCTTTCCAAGGCTGGCTCAAGCGAATCAGATGAGCCTAGCTCTATCATAGATATAGCTAAAAAACTTCAGCTAGATAATATTTATCTTGTAGACGACTCTATCTCTGGTTTTCTAGAGGCTTATAAGTCTTGTGAGGATGCAAAGCTTAATCTAAGATTTGGGCTGCGACTAACTGTATGCGATGACATAGAAAATAAAACAGCAGACTCAAGAGAAAAAGAACATAAAATAATTGTTTTTGCTACCAATACTTCTGGATATTATGATTTGATTAAAATCTCTACTCTTGCTAGTATTGATGGCTTTTATTATTATCCCAGAATAGATTGTAAAAACTTAAAGAAGCTGTGGAATGAAAACAATTTGATGCTTTGTGTCCCATTCTACGATTCTTATGTCTTTAAGAATAATCTAACTCACAGCATCTGCATTCCTGATTTTAGTTTTTGCAAGCCTTCTTATTTTATAGAAGATAATAATCTTCCTTTTGATGAAATTCTTAAATCGAAAATCGAAGAAATCGTCGCAGACAAACAACTGGCAATCAAAGCACAGTCTGTTTACTATGAAAATAAGGAAGACTTCTTGGCTTATCTTACCTTCCGATGCATCTCTGAAAGAACGACGCTAAATAAGCCAAATCTAGATCACTGCTCTTCAAACGAATTCTGCGCCGAATCATTCAAGGAAAAATATGGAAAATGAACTACTGAGGTTTGATAAGTCTAAAAAGCTTGTCTTTATCGATTGCGAGACTTTAAATCTTTGCCTTAACTTTTGCCAAAATCTTCCTTGGCAGATCGCGATGCTTGATACTGTTGGAGGCAAAAAGATTGATGAGCGAGATTTCTTAGTCAAGTGGGAAACTAATCTTAAAATATCAGAAGATGCCAGACGAATCACAAGATATCCTGAACAACTTATCCAAACAACTGGCAAGAAATTTGACGATATCTTTGATACTGTTAGGGATTGGCTTGACTCTGCTGATTACATTGTTGGTCACAATATTCTTGGCTTCGATCTCTACCTCATAAAAGAGATGTATCTACTCAAAGGATTGAGAGCTAATCATTTAGTAAAAAAGATTCTAGATACTAATTGCTTGGCTAAAGGAATCAAGTATGGAATCCCTAAGATGCCAAAAGAGTCTTTAATAGAGTACCAATACAAGCTTCTGCATACTTATAAAAAAGGAATCAAAACGAATCTTACCGCTTTGGGCAAAGATTATAATATAGAGCATGACTACGACAATCTGCATAACGCAATCATAGATCTAGAACTTAACCTAAAAGTCTGGAATAAAATTAAATTTCAAGTTGAGATATGAATAATTTTGATAACTATTTTAGCAATCTTAAGCTGCCATTGTATGGCGTAAGGCTTCCAGAATTTAACATTGAAAGCCGATTAAAGAAGCAGTATGGCCTCAAAGAGGATTCTTCTAACTACGACTTCTTGATGCAGGTATGCAGAACAAACTTCAAGAAACTTAAAATTGCGAAAGAAGATTTTCCTAAATATTCTGAAAGAGTAAAATATGAACTTGAGACCATTAAAGAACTTGGATTTCTTGACTATATTCTTCTGGTTTGGACTGTTATTAACTACTGTAACGAAAATTCCATACCTGTCGGCCTTGGGCGCGGTTCTGCTGCTGGTAGTCTTATTCTTTATTTGTTGGGAGTTACTAAAGTAGATCCTATTAAATATGAACTATTCTTTGAGCGCTTCATCTCTAAGATTCGAGCCAAGAAGCAAATTGTTGATGGCATCACTTATCTTGACGGCTCACTGATGTGTGATGTTGATATCGATATCTGCTATTATAATCGTCCAAAAGTAATTAAATTTTTGGAGCAGTTATTCGCAGGAAGAACATCCAAAATCCTTACTCTAACCACACTAAGCGGCAAGTTGTTAATTAAAGAATGCGGCAAGATTATTGATGAGAAGCCAGAAACAGAAATGAATGAAATAAGTTCTTTGATTCCAAAGACTTTCGGTCAAGTCATGGATTTAAAAGAAGCTTACGCAGAGGTAGAGCAATTAAGAAAATGGTGCGATGAAAATCCAAGGTCATACAAAACAGCCTTGAAGCTTCGTAATCTTATCAAGAATAAGAGCGTTCATGCTTCTGGGATGATGCTTTCGTACCATCCCATAGAACAAAGCTGCCCTACGGAACTTACCAGCGACAAAGAACACGTTTCTAGCTATGACATGAACTGGGCTTCCATCTTCAATGTTAAACTAGATCTTCTAGGCCTTAGAAGCGTTTCTATTGTAGATAGAGTCTGTAGACTTATTGGAATAAAGGTCGATGATATTGATTTCAATGATCCATTCATATATCAAAAACTTAATGATTTAAAAACTCCTCACGGATGCTTTCAAATTGAAGCTGATACAAACTTCAAAGTCTGCAAGAAAGTCAAGCCTAGAAATCTTGAAGAGCTAAGCGGAGTATTGGCTCTTGCGCGCCCGGGAGCCTTGGAGTTCGTAGATCAATACGCTAATTTTACCAACAACAATCATTACGAAGGCATTCATGAATTTTTTGACTCTGTTCTGGGAGGCAGTGGAGGCGTAGCTCTGTATCAAGAGCAGTTGATGAAAATGTCCAATAAGATTGGATTTACTCTTGATGAAGCAGAAGTACTGCGCCGAATCGTTGGCAAAAAGAAGGTAGAAGAAGTAAAGAAGTGGCAGGAAAAGATCAAGGATAAGATTAAAGAAAATAATCTAGCACCAGAAATTGGAGATATTCTTTGGCGCATCTTAGAGAATTCCGCCAACTATTCTTTCAATAAATCTCATTCTATGAGTTATGCGGCTTTAGCTGCTTGTACTGTTTATCTTAAATTCAAGTATCCAAAGTTCTTTTTCTTGGCTCTTCTCGAAATGACCAAGCATGAACCTGCTCCGTTAGAGGAAATATCTAAAATCCAAAAAGAATTAAGGCACTTTGGAATGCAATTACTTGGGCCTCATATTCTTAAATCTGAAACCGACTTCTCAATACAAGGAGAAGATATCAGATTTGGGCTTTCTTCTATTAAAGGAATCTCAGAAAAGACGATGGAAAAGCTCAAGCTGTTTAAGAGCGAGCAGTCTAGTAAATTCGAAGTCTTTCAAGCCGCTAAAGAAGTCGGCTTGTCTATTGGAGTCTTATCTGCTCTAATTCAAGCTGGAGCGCTTGATGGGTTCTCTTTATCCAGAAGCCGAGTTGTCCTAGAAGCTCAGCTATGGAATAAGTTGAAAGATAAAGAAAAAATTCTGGCTATGCAATATGGCCCAGAATGCGACAACGATCTTTTAAAGACGGTCAAAAAACTATCTGAAACAAAAAATGAAGATGGTAAACTTCTTATAAAAGAGAGTAGATTAGCTACTATTAAAAAAGAGTATGATCCATACTTAAAGATATATCAGCAGAATAATAAATCAGAAAGCTTTGCCAATTGGTTCTATGAAAATAAACTTTTAGGCTATAGCTATGATAAATCTCTAAACGATATATTTAAATCTAAAATGCCAAATTTGGTGACTACAGCACAAATATCTGAGGCCCCGAACAATCAGATGCTTTATGTAGTTGGCAGAGTCCAAGAAAGTTCTGAGTGGATTTCTAAAAACGAAAAGAAAACCAGAACATTTAAAATGATACTGTCTGATGAATACGGCTCCATACCAATATTAACATTCAATGATAAAATAGATTTAAATAAATCCTTAAATAACGAACAGCTTCCAAAAGAAGAGGACGTTGTAATTGTTAAAGGCGTTAAAAAACAAGACTGCCTCTTTGGCGACACCATTAGCATTCAGACCTTAAAAATATACACAAAACTTTCAGAATTGAAAGAAAGTGAAGCTAAAAAATCTTGACTTTTGCGCAGGAAAACCCCATAATATATAGCATGATTCAATTTTACAAACCAAATCCAAAAAACACTGGTTGCGGCTGCTCATTTAAGATTTCTGTCAAAGATGACTGCGTTTTCGTTAACCTAATCAAACAATCCAGTTGGGATGAAAGCAAGAAGCGAGGCTCATTCGCTGGCAATGCTCAAAATCCAAAGATGTCTGCGTCCGTTAAGCTTAGCTCAACAGAAGTTGGCGACATTATCTCAGCAATTCGTCGCAATGCCGAGTTCTCAGGATTCCACGATTCACCCAAGCAAGTTACTCGTATTAAGTTCTCTCCTTACATGAGGGCCGCTAAGGATAATCCATCAGAAATGTCTCAAGTTGGATATTCTTTTTCTGTATCTAAAGAAAGCAAGGAGAATGCTCAGGACAAGACTTCGTTCCTTATGGGCTTCACTTTTGGCGAAGCCGTTAAGCTAGAGTCTTACTTTGCTCTATCTCTTGCAAAAATCTTTGAAAAGGCTATCCAAGAAGATCATAATAGATCAGCCGCTACTGCTCACGCTGCGCCTCCTGCCCCTAAGAAGGAAGAGGCTCCCAAGCCTGAGTCGTCGGATGAAGATCTATGGTAAAAAAGAAGAAAATTTTATTTCACTCTGACTTTGCTCTTTCGAAGACGGGTTTTGGCAGAAATGCCAAAGCCCTTCTTTCTTATTTATACAAGACGGAAAAATATGAGCTAGTCTCTTTGTGCGGAGGAATAACCAAGATTCATGGAGAACTAGAAAGAACTCCTTGGAAAAGCTATGGATCATTTCCTGTTGGGCCTGAAGCTGTAGAACTTAACTCTGCTCCAGAAAAGCAAAAGCTTGCATCTTATGGCGCATTTGAAATAGATAATATAATAGACAAAGAAAAACCAGATATCTATATAGGTGTTCAAGACTTTTGGGGAGTTGATTATTGTATAGGTAAGCCTTGGTTTGATAAGATAAATTCTGTAATTTGGACCACTCTAGACTCTTTACCTCTTCTTGCCAGCGCAGTCGCAGAAGCTCCTAAGATAAAAAACTATTGGGTGTGGTCAAATTTTGCAGAAAAAGAAATGCACAAACTAGGACATACTCATGTTAAAACTGTGCATGGAGTTTTAGATATCTCTGACTTTAAGCCGCTCGATCCTGAACTAAAAGCATTCGCTAGAAAAAAAAGCAATATAGAATTGGACACTTATGTTATTGGATTTGTTTTTAGAAACCAATTAAGAAAGTCTGTACCTAATCTATTGCAAGGGTTCAAGTTGTTCAAAGATGCTAATCCAAAAATTAACACAAAGCTTCTACTGCATACAAATTGGCAAGAAGGTTGGAACATTCAAAAGCTATGCAAAGAATCTAATGTCGATATTAAAGACATCTTAACTACTTATGTATGCAAGAGTTGCAGAGATTATGAAGTAAAAAACTTTACTGAGGCTACAATTAATTGCGAAAAATGCAGAACTAGCAATAGTTGCGTTACTACTGGAACAAATTTTGGAGTTTCAGAAAAGCAATTAAATGAAATATACAACATAATGGATGTTTATTGCCATCCGTTTACCAGTGGTGGGCAAGAGATTCCAATCCAAGAAGCAAAACTTACAGGATTAATTACTCTAGTCACTAATTATAGTTGTGGAGAGGAAATGTGTGAGCCTGAAGCTGCATCTATGCCTTTAGAATGGAATGAGTATAGAGAGTTTGGCACTGAATTTATAAAAGCATCTACTTGCCCTAAATCTATAGCTAAAAATCTGCAAGATGTTCTAGAGATGCCTTCTGATAGGAAGCTTAAAATGGGAAAGCAAGCAAGAAAGTGGGTTATTGATAATTTCTCTGTAGAGAATGTAGGGGCAAAGATAGAGAAGTTTTTAGATTCTTGTGAGTTCTCTAATTATGAGCCTAAAAAAATAACATACGCAGAAAAGAATCCGTATGCTCATATTCCTTATATTCAAGACGCAAAGGTGTGGATTAAGTCTCTATACTCTTTAATCCTTTTGCACGAAGTTAAAGACGATGATGAAGGACTTAAGCATTGGGAAGAAAAAATATCCAGCGGGATGTCTAGACAAACTATCGAGGCGTATTTTAGAGACGTTGCTTCCAAAGACAACGAAAAACATAAATCATTCAGGATAGAAGAATTGTTCTTAAACTCAGATCCAGCAGAAAGAATATTTGTTTCAATAAATTCATCTTTAGAAAATATTTATTTATCAACTAAAATTATCTCTGCAATTAAAGAAAAGCATCCAGATAAAAAGATTTTTGTGTCATCTAATGAATCTTGTCAAGCTATCTTTTCTGGAAACACTATGATAGAATCAGCTATAATACAAACAAAGCAGTTCGAAGATCCAGAATTCCTTAAGAAGAATTTCTTTGAGTCTTATTGCTTAGAGGACTTCTCTATTAAAAATAATCACGCTATATTAATCAAATGAATCTCTTAAAGTCATTTTCAATAACTACCGGCTTAGAGCCAAAATCTGGCTACATTTACGAGAAGTTCTATCCTTTAGATTTTGATAAGTATATAGTTTTAGATACTCAATCTAATGATGTAAATTATCATTATGTGTTTTGGTTTAGAGTTATAGAGCTTATTGATCCGATTCTCAAAAATAGAGGTATTAATATTGTTCATTTAATAGAAGATAAAAAATACTACTTCAATCATACCTATGTAGATAAAACGGCATCTATTAATCAAAAGGCTTATATAATTAAAAACTCTAAATTATTTTGCGGATCTTCTAAGCTTTATTCTTTGATTGCGTCTGAGGCTAAGGTCAAACAGTGTTTTTTGAAATGCGATTATTCTTTAGACAACACTCTCGTATCTGAACAAGAGACCATTAATTCAGATCAGCCAAGAAAAAACTTTTTAAATCCAAGTTCGGCTAAATTAAATAACATAAGACCAGAAGAGATCGCTAAGAAAATTCTAAAGACTTTATTTGATGAAGACTACGCTTTTGACAGCACCCTTTCTGTTGGCAAAGTCTATGCGACTCAAAGCTTAGAAATAATGCCAGATGCTTGTTTTGAGATAAAGAAAGCTAACAATGAAATAGTTGTAAGAATGGACTATTTGTTTTCTGAGGAGAACTTAAACTCTCAATTAAAAATAGACAGTTTAAATATAGTCACATCAAAACCAATCAATAAAAACATTCTCCTTGCTCGCAAGAATAATGTTAAAAAAATATACTACAAGATAGACAAAAATTCTGATCCAGATTTCTTGGAGTTTTTAGAGAGTCAAAAATTCAATTATGAAATTATAACTTCTTTATCCACAGAAGACCTCGACAAGGAAAAAATTAAGTATATAAACTACAAAAAGATAAACAAGTTAAATTTCTTAGACTTGAAGTTCTTAGACGATTTAGATAGATCTAAGGTTTATTTTAAAACCAATAAAATAATAATTAAATCTGGCAAGACATTTGGAAGCAGATGGCATTGCAAAAATAATTTAAATAGTCAAAATGTAAGAAGCGATTCTTTTTCTGTACCAGAAGTTATTAATGATGAATTCAAAGAAGAGGCTGATTACTTTTACTTCTTGACAAAAGAACAACTAGATCCATAATTCAGAGATGAGCACTCCACCGAAACTCTTAAAGAGAAATGAATTTGGGCTTCTTGAAGAGCCTCCTATTCCATATGTATTTAATGATGATGGCTATGTAAACTGGCGTAAAATGATTCGCCCTGAGTTTCTTGTCCCAAATAAGCAAAGAACCCAAGAAACTGATATCACGAAATTGGAAGATAAAGACCTTCTTATTCTTCTCGGAGGAATCAAAGAGCTTGCCCAAATCAGAGGCTTTACTTGCGTTTCTTATGACGTTCCAGAAGCTAGTCCAAATTATGTAATAGCAAGTTGCTATATTAATTGGATAGGCAATTATGAGACCTCCAATGAAAGCGTTTCTTTTCAAGCTCTTGCCGACGCCTCTCCAGACAATACGCAAAGCTTCGCAAGAAATTATCTTGCTGCTATAGCCGAAAATCGAGCATTTGTTAGATGTGTGAGAAACTTTTTGAAAATCAATATTGTTGGACAAGAAGAAATCGGAGCCAAACATGTAGAAGAAATTGGCGCTGATAATCCCATTTCTCCAGCAGCAGTTCTTTCTAATATTATGAAAGAGAAAGGCATTTCTTTTGATAGCATTAAAAAGAAATTAGTTGCTGAAAAGTTTGATAAGTCAGAAGACTTTAGCTCTATTAATGATATTCCAAAGCCAAAGGTCTTTGAATTGATTGAGCGCCTTAAAAAGGCCAAGTGATTACCATTTCCCCAACGGGCAAGATTCGTAATCTGCTTTAACTTTAATAGACACAAAACATCCACATACAGTGCATCGACCTAGGCTTTTGTCTAGGTCTTTGCATTTATTACACTCGTCTAGTCTTTGTTGAGCGCCGCTTTTGCTTGTTATAATCTTTTTATTATTTATTATTGCTGAAACACCTTTAGACGTAGACTGAGACAAGCTTTTAGATACTTTTATTGTTTCTGCAAATAACTTTTTAAACTGATCTTCTATCATAATTGTATTATAGCAGGGAACATATTTGTGTATGTAAAATCTACAACTTTTGCAGAAGAGTCTCCGCAAGCCCCTCCACAAGTTTTGTCCCCCTTGCCAACAAAAAGCTCAAAAGCCTGAGCAGAACCATTAGCGGTTAAAGACAAAGAATTGTTTTCTCCAAAAAATTCAAATTTTATTTCTGAAGTAGTTTTAGTCCATGGTATTTGCCTTATGCTGGAGGGGAGTGAATATTCAGAACTATTTCCACTATTATCATAAGAACACATAAAGTATGGTCGCCCATTTTGATCAACAGGTAATTTTAAAGAACCACAAGATTCAGTTGTTTCTGTCACTATTCCCAAATATTTTCTTGAAAGATTTTTTAATAATATTGGAGGAATAGAAGATGTCATTAGCGGGTGTATCTTTGCTGTAAAATTTACACTTCCACTTGCTTCTTGTGATAATTTATAATTTCCTGGCGCTATAAGAAGATCTAGTTCTCGTAGCTTACCTATTGCTAAATTAATTTTTCCTACAGACCTGAATGCTTTTACAGACAAAAGTGTATTTATAGGCTTCAAATCAGTAGATATAATTGGTGGCTCCACGTTTCTATATCCATACGTATCAAAAGAAACTATATCATATGGATTGATTCCTTGCAGGCTTCCGTAATAAGACTGTAAATCTGTTGTGGTGTCTATTTTCCAAACGAAAGGAGCTATTAATCTTACAGAATTTAAACTGTTAACCGCGATTGCAAATCTATTAAACATCTCAGCTCTAGGCAACATATTCGGCAAAGGTCCAAACCCATAAGCCTGATCTGATCTTACTGAAGTCGGCAATAGCGTCATGTAAGGCGGCGCAGCTTTAGAATTAGTCAGAGAAACTGCTGGGCTGCCATCAGGGATTACCTTTAAATCGCTTAATTCAAACATCTGCCACGATCCCCCCGAAGCACTCGTTTGCTGAGCCTCCGGATTGATAGATATTGGAGTAATTTCATTAGACACTTTAATATCTGGATTCAAAGAGGAGTCCGTTATTTCTGCCGTTGCCGTGTCTACATCTTCAGAATATATCACTCCTTGGTCGTATGGATTTATATTTCTATTACTATACAACTGAGTTATAATATTCCATTCCTCATCTAATATTCCTATAGACATTTGCTCTACAACTGGCGTTACTACTTGATAAGGTTCTGAAGAATTGTCTTCTATGTAAGAATTGTCAGGAGTTTGTCTTTGAAAATATTGATCAATTTTTTGATCTTGCAAAGACGATAAAGAATCATTAGAATTATTTAATAAAGCCCTATCGTTATTTACGCTTGCCAATCTGACTCCGCCCCTAATAGAAGCAAGGAGAGCGGTTTTATCGAAAGAATTATTTTGAACAGTTAACGCGCTTGGATTATTATTTTGATTTGTTCCTACTACTAAATAACTTGTTTTTACATATGGAATCAAATCTGTAAATGTTTGCTGCCTTTTGCTTAGAGCTGTTGTGTAAAAAGAATAACCCTGGCCCGGATCAGTAACTTGTATTCCGTTTATTTTACCATAGTCGTCTAACACTACTATTCCTTCTGCTTGAATTCCTCCATTTTCTATTTTTAAATAATTTGGAGGCGGCAGAACTAGGTCCGGAGGAGTGAGAAAAATATCACTTGGAATAGAAGGGAGTTCTACGGCATTAACTGTTCCTTCCAAAACTGGGTCTTGATAAAACGCAGAAAACTCGCAAGCTAATTTATAAAATATTCTTAATCCAAACTCACCAGCATCAATTGAACTCAAAGATTCTAAGTGATCAAATTTTTTAAAACCTTTGTCTGGCAATCGAATTCCTCTTAAATATAAACCATTTAAATTTAAAGTTATCTTTTCTGTTTCTGGATTTCTTAAAGAAGAATCCAAAGGAATATATTTATCATAGGCTATATATCTCCAATCTGGAGGAACCATTAGTTTATCAAAAGTAAACGTCCTAGTAGGCTCTCGAAATGAAGAGCAGTCAACTTTGTGTTCTACAACTAGAATTCTTAAATTATCAGTCTTATTATCGTTATCTCCTATCGCATCAAAAAAAGCTCTTTTTGCTTCTAGAATATCTATATCTCTCCTTAGGAATAAAATAAACTTTTGCTCTATTGAATCAAAATTAGCTTCTTTAGTTAATTGTATTTCATTTGTTAAATCATTATATACTCCATTAACTTTGTATTGCACTTTAACTTTTACATAGCTAGTAAATACAGAAATATTTTTGTTTAAAAAACTATAGTCAAAAAAGTTATCGTTTATTTTCCAAAATAATATTATTGATTGATTTTGATCAGGCAACTCATTGATAAGAATGCATGGCAAAATTTCAGAGATAGAGGCTGGGAAAAAGAACCCTTTAGTACCACTTAATCCTATTTCTTGTTGATAGTTGTAATAAAAATAGTTCTTGCTATCTTTAACTAATATAAGGCTTGCCAGATCTGAAGAAGACTTGTAAGAATCTTCGTTGTTCAAATAATACGAAGAGAATGGAACATTTAACGGGTCATTGTATATCTCTCCATTTGCTAAAAAATATCCTTGAGCTATTCTTGTCGAAATCTCGTATCTTAACGAGGCTGGATTCTCGGCATCTATTAACTCAGCTTTTGGAAACTTAGAATCTTCTTTTTTAGTTTGCGATGCTGTTATATTATCAAAAAATAACCGAAGAGTGGTTGACGCTTGGCCTTCGAAGTTTTTTACCCTTACCTCTATCTTAAAATCAAAATACCCGCCCTCTGCTTGCCTTTCTATCTTTATTTTTTTTAAGTCATAAAAATACGAAACAACAATTCTTGACGCGTCTTCTTTTGGTACATAAATATTTTGTAATAATATAGTCTTCCAAGCTATATAATCTTGTCTTTTGTAATATAATTTGATCTCTTCTACATCTAAAATATTGAATCCTGCTATCTGATTTAAGTAGAAAGATGTGTCAACTTGATTGTATGTTCCAGTTGTATTTGTAATAGAAAAATCAGAAATTATTTCTGAATCAAAAACATTTAGATTATTATTCGCTTTATCTATTGGCTCCAGCTTTTCTGAGTCTTGTCCATTTTTATTTATAGCTATAAGTTCTATAGATGTTTTATAATTTTTATTTCTATAAAACATGAAGCTCTCTAGCCCGAATACGTCTATTATTGTTCTTAACTCTTGGACTTCGTTATTGTTATCGTCTAAAAATTTACAAACTAATTGCAAAGTAGCATAATTTTTAACGACAGAAAAATAAACATAAAACTTATTAGTCAGAGGATCCATGCCGCCAACTGTAAAGCTTATTATATCAGGCAGATCTGGAGAAGATGGATCTTCGAATCCGTTCGTTAGCAGAATTGTACCTCTTGCGGTTTTAAAGCTCATATTATTTCTGATCTAGATCTATTATTGGCAAATACAAAACGTCCAGAACGAAAGCCTCATCATTAAATGGGCCATCGACAGGTATTTTGAATGAGTATAAATAATCATTTATTCTAGTTAAAGTTACACCTTCTAAGTCTATATTATTGTCTGTTGATTCTACTAAAACGAACCTAGGTGGCGGATTTGTAGATATGTAGTTTCCATAATTGGCTGTATTTATAGCAACGTTATCTACATCATATAATTGAAAGAACGCATAATAAACAATATTTTTATTTATTGTTTCTACCGGATTACTCATTGCTTGGTCAGAATAGAATAAAATTTCGGCAGGAGTTGTTCGGCTTAGCTTTTGTGGTATGTCTGTAAAAGTAGATGAATCTACTGTAACTTCGACCTCTTCTCTGGATGAATTTGTATTTTTAACTGTTACCCTTATTTTTATTGATATTGAATTATCAAGCACAGGAAAGTTACTTACTTTTATAGATCTAGATTTAGTTGTGCCTGAAGTAAAATAACTTACTAGAGAAGCTGAGTATGGCTCTATTATTTGAATAGGTCCATAAAGAACATTGCTATTATTATCCAATATAGAATACAGCACGATATCGGAATATCTATAGCTAAAAGAAAACTCTGCTGAAGCCTCTGTATTTCTTAAAACTATATCAGGAGCAGATATTGGATCGCAAGCTGGAGAATTTGAAGAGAAATTTTTAAATTTAAAAGGAAGAACATATTGTATTCTTCCATCTAAAGAAAAAGTTATATTTACCGATCCGTCTAATTTTGCTAATTTAAATAGATTTAACTTTGAAATGACAGATCCCACCCCGCTTTCAACCTTTTGATTCAAAGGGAAAGAAGAGTCTCCAATATACAAAGCGACAAAAGACGATGTAGTTGGCAAAGTAAAAGTTAAAATGAATTCAAAATCTCCAGTATTTGTATAATTTGAGTATAGTATATAGTTATTAAAACTAGATTGATTGGCATCAGTTATATTTATTTGATTTATTGATGATGCAGGATTAGATTCTTCATAAAACGAAGCGGTGGCTCCTCCTTGCTTTATAGAGAAATTAAATGTTGGAACTATTAAATCTCTTTCTATTTTATAACTATTACCTTTATTAGCGTACAAATCTCTCTCTCCAGATTCAACATCATAAAGATAATTAAATAAATCAATATGCACATCTCCCGTGACTCCAGAAATATCTATGTCTGTTTCTTGATTTGATCCGTCTGCTGTGTCATTAGTTACGTTTACACTAACCGCTGTGCTTGAATCATCTCCAAAGTAATAAGACACTCTTGTCGCGTAACTTGTTTTTATAATTAATTTTGTATTCGATTTTTCTTCTGCTCCTAAATACCTAGGAGAAAGCGCAGTTATTGGAACGTTTAGTATGTATTGAGTAGCGTCAGCGTCTGAAGTAGAAATTTTATATATTAAAAAACTGAAAGAAATAGCTGTTATTGCAACATTGTTATTCCCATCGTTTTGCTCTTTTAAAGAAAAATATTTAGTAAAATCTAAAGCTTGGCTGGAATATTTTACTGTTGTTGAGGCAACGCTTCCGTTGTCTTGAAAATTATAAAAAGTATCTCCTCTTTTATATTTTATATACCTAAAATTATAAGCGAATACATCTATTAAAACAGAATTTAAAATCGTAAAATCTTTGTATATTTTTAAACTCTCGTAGTCTTTTAAAGAAAAAACTGCCATTACTGTTTTTTGCGGAGTCCCGCAAATTTGAGGATCTAAAAAATAATAAGCCCTGCCGCCATGATTTACCACCGCCCTACCTATGTCATCAAGGCTGCAATATATTGTGCCACTACCAGCAGGCGGAGGATCTGTCTGCTCAGAAACAAAATTGCATATAGATACATAAGACTGCGCATTTACTACATCGCTTACTGTTTGTAAAGTTGTGTCTGTAGTTATATCTAATTTTTGAGATACTGGACCATGCAAAATAGTCGATTCGTTTAATACTAAGAAAGGGAAATAATCGTACTTAGCCCTTAAATTTAATTGCTTTGTGAAAGCTGCGTCAGCATAGTAATCTTGATTAGCAGAAGAATAAAAAACATATGCTGAAAAATCTTCTAGATAATCAAATGTTTGTGAAGAAACTAATATTAAGCATTCTCTTTTTTCTAAATAATTTCCTGAAACAGGCTTTAATATATAAGTTATAATTTTACATTTTCTATAGTTTATAAAAGAGGCATTTTCTTTTATAAATTCTGTGCTCGCAAATTCATCCGCAGAAATACGATAGTAATCTGATAATCTATTTGCTATATTTATATATGATTTTTCTATTAGTATTCCATCGCTTATATAAATAGCATAAGAATATATTAACTTTGAAAATCCAGCAGTGCCATTGCTTCCGCTTCCAGCTAATTCATTAGCGTATGGAAGGCTAGTTTCAAATCCTGATTTTACGAAAGATCTTGACAGATTTATATTGTCCGCAGTCAAAGAAGAGTCTACATTTAAACACGAAACTCCCGGCTTATAGCTAAAAGGAACATATAAATAAGTAATATCTAAAGCAGATCCATCTACAGAAAATTCTTCAGACGACGCAGTATTTAAAGCATTTTGAAATTTATTTACATTAGATAAATATCCCAAGGCAAAATTTCTAACAGAAGACTGGTCATTAAAATCGTTTATATCTACAATTTTGTAAGAATTATTTATATAATCGTCAGTATAGTAAGTAGCTTGCAGGAACTTCATATTTGATTATTTAGAACTTGTATAATTTGAGATTTAGAGAAGTCTGTGAATGTTATATTAGGCAAATTCTTAAGTTTATCTACAGATACTCTTATTTCAAAGTCTGTATTTGCTAATTTAGAATCTTCTTTGATGTCAGGAAAAATGGATGTCTTATCAAAAGTCCCCAAGAATATTTCTTTTTTAGGAACAATGTAATTATCAAGACCGTCTTCGGCTCTCAATCCTTTGGTTATATTTTGAATTTGCGCAGGCTCTATGATTTGATTTCCTAATAAAATAAAACTATCTGGAGGATTATTATTTAAATTAGCCACAGACTTATCTTGCAAAGCAGAATAAAAAACATAATTAGTAGATACAATTGTAGATCTTAAATCAGTCTTTTTTAAAGTACACTTTGTAAATGTTACTTGCCTATCGTCATATGTAAATTGCTTTGTTGATCCAGCTTCTACAGAGCTGATTTGCCATATATTCTTTGTGACATCAGAATTCATCCAAAAAGCCTCCTCTTCTTTTGGAATCCAGCAAAGAGAGCTTCCAAAAAATTCATTCATCGATTCATTTATTATCTGATAAAATATATTATCTTTGTTAATAGGCTCTACTACTTCTGTTTGCACCAACTCGTCTATTTCTGAATTTTCTTTTGGAACAAGGTCGGTTGTTGGCCCCACATCTTCAGTTACTTTAAATAATCTTATATAATTTGGATATTTTAATTCATAAAAAGAAACATAAGACCCTTCTATTATTTCGTTATGTTTATATTTTTTGCCATTATATATTACGTATGGGTCTTCTTCTATTGGTCTTGAGTCTAGCCCTGCTAGATTCGATATGTTCTCGAATAATCCATAATCAATATCTACCCTATATTTTTCTCCATCTACTATTCCTGGCAAAGTATATGTTGATTTAGATGGATCAAAAAATAAGAATTTGCAAATAGTTTCGTGTCCTAAGCCTCCCTCATAAGCCACGATTCCTTCTGGAAAATCAGTTGGGACATCAATCCCATTATAATAATCTTTAATAGATAAATATGTTATAAAAGAAGTTCCATATTTAGATAAAAATTTAATATAAGATTGCTGTTGCGATCCAAATCTATTATTTATAGGCTGCACATCTTCATTTCTTGGTATTTTTTTTGTGAAAGCTATCTCGTACTGAGTCGCAATTGCAGTTTTTGGATTGAATACGCAATAAAACTCGTCTCTTCTTTTTGCCTTTTTTAAATATCTAGTTTCGCCACTTACGCTCACAACAAGCACGGTGTTTCTATATAAAGTAACTTTACTCTCTTCTCCTGAAACCGTTAAATAAACTTGTATGTTTTCTGCGCAGTTATTAACTAAAAATAAATCTTGAGATAAAACAGAAGAGTCTATTTTTACATTAGAGCTGGAGTTTGTAAGTATATAATGTCCTCCGCTTGTAATTTTATAGCCCGGCTTTTTTGCCCCTATTAGTTTGCTTAAGCTTTCAATATAAAAATCTTGTATAGTTTCAAGTTTTAAATAATTATCACTTTTCAATAAGATCTCTTGGCTAAAAGATTGAAGATCTTGATAATAATAAAAATAAATTTCATCTTTATATTTGCTTAAGCTCAAAGCTATTGAATTGATAACTCTAGCAAAAGTTACTTTTTCTATCGAAGCTATTAAAGACTGATAGTCTTGAAGCCCATCTACAAATAGCGGAAGATCAATTTTATTTAGATAAGTTTTATTATTTTTTCTTGAGCCTATGTAGAACTTGCCTTTCTCATGCAGTTCCATGTAGCAAGCTTTGTCCGATATCTCCAACAGTCTTCTTGGCTGTAAAATTATAAAATTTGAAGATGCATCTGAGTCGCTCTTCTTAAAGAATATTGCAAGATTTTTATTTGAGTTATTGTAAACGTAAAATTTTTCAGCATCTAAAGTTTCAGAATTTAAAAGCCTAAGATTGTAAGAGTCTTGCGAAGCTCCTTCTTGACCAATTCCGCTTGTTCCATAAATAAACAGCTTATCTGTTGGAGAGTAGTTATTTAAATCAAATAAATCTAAATCAACAAAATCTTTGTTCGCTATAGTTATTCTAGAAGGCATTCCAGAATCTCCATAAGAATAAAAATTAGTATATTTATTTCCAGAACTCGCTAATTCTATGACTTTCAAATAAGTTCCAAGCTTAAGATTAGGATATTCGTTTTCGACTGCTTGGTCGATAGTTTCGAATCCAGAGGTTTCTATTTCTACCAACACGAATGGAGAGCTTCCTCCTGTTTGAAGATCTTGAGAAGAAAATGAATTAGTAAGAGAATCTCTATGTATTTTAATAAATTTGTTAGAGCTAAGCATCGACTGATTAGAGTTAATAAAGAGCCGATTCGACGCAGTATTTAAAACATAGAAATCCCTAAATTCTTTATTTTTAAAACTATCTATTGTTACATTAAATCTGCTAAAGTTAGGAAGGTATACAAATTCGCTTCCATCAGATATCTCGCTAGTTTGAGTCGACGACAGTCCTTTTACATTGTATAGCGTTGGATAAACCGGCTGAACAACTGGAACTCCAGACGTAGACTTTACCCATTGGCCGCTATTAATTTGATACATTACCAAAGAATTTAAATCTATCAACTCTTCAGTCGCGTTTCCATTATAATTCGTAACTTTGTTTTTGGCGTCTTTACTAGCTTTTACCATGTTAACAAACACAATCTTTTTTCCAGATAGCAAAGATGCTAAAGTAGGGAAAGCTGAAGATCCAGATGCTCCATTATCGTAAACTACATCTAAATTTGGAAGATAGTAGTGATTTAATTGAGATGTTATTGGTATCAAAATAACATCTGGAAGACTTATCACTGCTTGATAATTAGGCAAATATTTTAATAAATCTACATGCTTAAATTCAACAACAGACAAAGGATAAGCTTGAGCTGTATTAAACTGATCTCCAGTAGTATAGAATTCGTTTTCTCTTATGATTGTATCTTTATAGTATAGAAATAGATAAAATGCATTGACTAAATATTTATTATCACCTATATCTAGTATTCCAGATTTCCTACCATAACAATATATCGTCCTATCACTTGAAGCAGGAACTGAAGATAAAACATCAAATAAAACATATTGATAAGGCAACCCATCCAAAGTAAGCTCCAAAGTTTCATCTGCTCCTGTTCCTATGAAGCTCTCTGCTATAGAATCAATAGAAAATTTAGAAGCCCATAAAGACAGCAAAGGGTGATTTGTATCTACTTCTTCTTGCTGATTGCTTGAGCTGATTGATAACGATAGAATTGAATCGTCGTATGGGTTAGCGTTGTTGTTTGCATTATAAGAAGAGCCATTAAAAACAAATTCTTTTTGGCTATTCGGCGCTAAGTTATGAACCAATAAACCAGCTAAAGTATAAAGCGGATAAGTTCTTGACGACGAATTTTTAATTATATATACTACCACAGCAGAGCTGTCTGGCAAAATTATAGATTCTACATCCATTTCTGTGCCAATTATTTCATAGTACAGAGTCGTTCCTGTTGCCTTTCTGTTGATATTGGTAGAGGCTATAAAAAATTCTTTAGCATTATAAACAGGATATATTAAATCACCAGTGTCATTCTTTATTAGTCTATTCTTTTTTATTGTTTTAGATACGCTAGAAACAGAAACCGTAACTGAATCATAAGCAAAATTTATTAATATTTGATCTTGAGCTAAAGCATTGGGAAAAACCTTCGTCACAGAAGCTTTTTCTGTATCTCTGCTTATTACAACAGAATCGTCTTCGTCAACCGCCTCTAGTCTTCCATTTACATACTTGTCAGGATTATAATCAAAAGATACAGAATCAGATATGGTTCTACAGAAGTGATTATCATCAAAAGAATTGATTCTCATCTCTCTTGGTGACGGCAAAAATACTTTTCCAGAATACAGAGTTTTTCTATTATAGAAATCTCTTACCGTAAAACTTTTAAGATCTTCATCTTTGATAAAGAAGAAAGAAGTCACATCACTATCTGGACTTTTCTCAGAGCCTAGAAGCTTATTTTTTATGAAGCTTGTTCTTTCTAGTGTTGGCAAGACATCAGATACATTTTTTTTGTAAAGACTCAAGGAAATAGAATCAGGAGCTAATTCTCCTATTTCATTTACTTCCTTAGTTGACGGATTGTCTTCTGTGTTTATCAAGCCAGCCTCGGAAGACACAAGTTGATTGTTGATCTTGTTCGGGGCTGTTCTATTCCTGCATAATAAAAATGTATTTTTAGAAGCTAAACTGGAAACCGAAGGCAAATTTATAGAAGTGCCGCAAAAATTCAAATCTAGAATATTAATTGTATTCGCCAAATGAGTGGCTGGATCAATATTAAAAATGAAATGACTATAAGCCGAATTAACTATATCTATTTGCACGCTGTTCGCAGCTCCAATTGTAGCTATTGATGCTCTAGCTATTTGATTAGGAGAAACAACATAAGAAGATTGAGTCACATCTCCTTTATAGAAAATAATATCAGATTGACCTTTGTTTACGATGTATATAAAAGCCCCTTTTGAAATTGAAGATTCTAAATAATTTAAGTCGATATTTTGAACTTCATTTCCTGTGAATAAAATCAATTGCTCTAAATCAGTAGATATATCAAAAAATGGAGATTTCGAAGGGTACAGTATTTTATAATTTATTGTTGATCCTATTTTATAAACTGTTAATTTAAAATCTTGATTATCTATTGGTAACGTATATTTAAAAGAACCATTTACAATAGATATTGATAAATTTCTAGTTACAGTTTCATCTTTTAGGAAGTAATACTCTTCTGTTTGTCTATTGTCAGAATTAAAATTCGAAATAATTATCTGAGTATCATCTTTTAATAATGTTACTCTATCTTCTCTAAGCTCGTCTCCTACGATAAAAATTTTAACAAAATCAAAATAATCTTTTTGAGTAGCAGAAGCGGAAGACCCATTCCAATTTACAAAATTGAAAGAATTAGCTGGTAAATCAACAGAGTTATTAATTGATAACTTACTTTCAAAAAGATTGTATATTGGAAAAGCTGCTGAAATTCTACTCGGATCTAAAGTAACGTCAGAATGATTAATATTTACAAAACCTGTTGCTGGATAATATATTGAATCGTCTTGAACTGATACGTTATCTCTTATCAAATCTATCGTGGCAGAAGAGGCTGAAAAAGAAAACTTTGAAGTTTTATTAGCTGCTATACTATAATTTGTGCTATTATAGTTAATATTTATCGAAGAATTGCTATCGTTAATTATCTCTAAAATTCTACTTGATACGCTAGAATTGTTTGTTATCGTTATGGAAGATTGCAAATACAAAAGCTGGTCGTCTAGTAAATCATTTAAATCAATCGTTAGTGATGGCGCAGATTGCAACGAAGCCGTTGAAACTACTCCATTATCAGAAATAGTAGCCACACGATTTGATAGCAGGCTCTGAGCCCCAACTGTGCAGCTAGAAACACCTGTGTTTGCAACGTAGGCTTCAAATTCCTTGTCCGACAGAGCGCTCAATAATGCGCTAGAGCTGTCTGATACGAAATAATATCCACTATAATTTGGGTTTATTGTAAAAGTTGAGTTTTTAGATTCTGGATTATTAAAATTTATTAAAGGAGTATAAGTTGGATTACTTATAGCTTTAGCTGAAGCTGTTATTGGTTCGTTGGTAATTTTATTAATAGAAATTTGTTCATTTGAATTTCCAACTTCAAATCCATATTCTGAAGTTAAAGAATTAGATTGTTCTTTGATTGAAGGAGTAATTCCTGACACAACTATATCATAATATCCTGAGTTATTTGGGGCGCCAAAATCAGCCGGTCCTAAATCTATATAATACTGCTTGACATCTGGGACTGCATATGATAAATTATTTCTTTCATTTTCCGTAGCTAGTAAAGACAAGTTGTTTCCAGAGTCTTTCTGATAAATGTTATAGTATTCACAATCTGGATCAGCAGTCCATTGAACTTTTACTGGTAAAAAGTTTACTTTCTTAATTATATCAATATCAGAGTTGAATACGCTCAATTTTTGATACTTAACTATCTTAAACTCATAGTTGCTATCGTCTAAAAACAAAGGCATATTTGTCCTGAATGCAATCATTTGCAAATATTTTAAAGAGTTTCCCTCTCCAAGCAATTTGAAATAAGGAGACAATTGAGAAGATTGAACTGTTATTTCAGAATTATTAAATGCGCCTTTTTCTTCTAACGTCTTGAATGCGCTGCCTGAGTTTTTAATTCTATATTGCAACTTAAACTCCCATCCATAATTATACTCTGCGCTATTTGGAAAACCCGCATCTCCTATTAAAACTAAATCTTTAGTATAGAAGTTATACTTGACTCTTGTGATTTTTAATCTCTTTGTATTATTAAACACAATAGAACTAGTTCCTTCGGCTGGAGCTTTTTGCTTTACTATAGGCCCATTGACTTCGAAATCTAAAGAAGAATTAGATTCATAAGAAGTTGCGACCTTATCATTTTCTTCTTTGACTTTTATATTATTTGAAAAGAGTCCATCTGCCAAACCATTTATAGAACCTATTCCTATAGGCGATCCTTCATAATTTTTAGATGTGCAAGGCCCATTAGGGAATGCGAAAAGATCTTCTGCGATTATTTTGTTTTCTTCAGAAATATCTTCAAAAAATCTTGGATTATTTGCTGTCTCTGCAAAATTTAAACCATAGGAGTTATCATTGATTGGATTTTTATTAAATATATACCACTGGTGAGTGCTCTTTTGAGGCGCGACTTCGTAAGTATAAGTTTGAACATTTATTTTTGTTTTTGCAACATCATACAAATTCCCAGCGGAATCTAAAACTGATACAGCTATTGCAGAACGCTCTATTTCTTTACCTTCTGAATCTAAAGGTTTCGTTGCCAAATATTTATACCTAAATCCTTTTTTTGTGAATTTTAGCACTGCGGCTTTTGCGGAAGAAACTTCTGCGATATCATTATTATTAACATTGCTCTTCTGTAAAATCAATCCGTCAGAATTATTTGTATAAGTATACAAATGATAACCAAAATTTAAAGTGTCTTGATTTGAAATATCTATTGCGTCCCCATGTAAGCCCGTCCAAACAACGGCATTTAAATAATTTGTGTAGCTAAAAGTCGAATCCAATCCTGTTACACACTCTACTCTAAATATATTTTTAGCGCTTGGATTTGGATCAGTAAACAAAACAGTTCCGAAAGAGTTGGAGTCATCTGGTGTATAACTAAAAATTTCAGAGTTTGGAATGAAAGAAGAAAAAGTCACAACTTCATCGTAGCTTTGAGCGGGATAAAAAAATGATTGTTTATTCCTTATGAAGTCAGATAAATCATAATTCTGCACGCAGTAAAGCTTTTCTTGCGGCGCAGTAGCCAAATCCTCGGAGTCAGCTATAGAAATATTTTTATAGAAACAATTATTAAATTGATATTCTTGATCCGCGTCATATTCTTCAGTGTAGATTTCTCTTTCTACATATATTCTTGCTTCAGATGCACCATAAGATAAAAACGAATTCTCGTTCAAATTCTTCGAAGATGGTCCGCCAACTATTTTTTTTACTTGTGTTAAAGCTTGGGTAAATAAATTTTTATATTCAATCTCCGCATATGCAGGATATACATCGAAAGATTGCACATAATTTTTTACATAATAATAATTTACAGCATTCTGCCAACTTAATAGTCTTTCATAATTCTCTTTGACAATTATCCCATCAGACGGTATTTCTGTCACTGCTCCATTTACATAATTGCCATTTGGGATTGGTGGCGCTTTGAATTTTTGAGTAGCTGTATCTCCATCACAAAATGAAACTTGATTTATGTAAACGCCTTCGCAAGTAGAATTGTATACTATTCTAGAAGCTCTCCCTAAAGAATACCCTAGAAATCCATAAATATCTCCATAAGATAAGTAAGAAAAATTATCAGAATATCTGCTCACTGGCAAGCCAACATACTTTTCTCCTGAATTTAAATAATTTGAATAAAAATCGCTACTAACCACTTTTTTAGGCAATTGAAAATTTGGAAGAGCAGTTTCATTTTTTAATACGTTATAATTCGCTTCTGCTAGATTATTTATGTCTTGAATTTCTAGCAGCTCTTTTTGATTTGCGGTGTTTTCATCTTCTGTAAGCTCTTGATTTTCGTCTGAATATTTTTCTTCCAATTCTTCGTTCAAAGCTTTAAAGTAATCAGACATTGTTTTTCCAACTACGCTTTCCGTTTCTGTTGCTACATTTTGTGTGCTTGCCGCATCCTGAGCGAAAGACTCTGACTCTATGATCTGCTGGATATCTACCAAATCAGATACTTCTTTATTTTTGTATACACTTCCATTTTCAGAAACCCTTGGATAAACCAGCCCATCTTGAGATAGAGTTATTGTTTTGGTTGATGATCCATCTCCCATATTATAAGAAGACATAACGTAACCAACTATTCCTTCTTTTACATTTAATTTATACTTTTCGTAAGAAATGTCTACCTTATAAATATCATCAAAGTTTTCGTTTTGAGACAGTAAACTTAAATTATATATATCTTCTCCTTTCGCATCTACTGCTTTCGATATTTTTAAAGCTTTAATGTTTGTATCATTCTGTATAGTTTTAACAATGTTAATTTTATCTAGGCCATCTAAAAACTCTGCTTTTCCTAAAGTAATAGATGCTAAATTTTCAAAATCGTAAGATATTTTTCCATCTATAAATCCGGAAACTTCATCTTTATACTTAGAGTAGTCTATTACCCCTCTCCCATCAGCGGTTAAGTCTACAAAATAAGACTGCCCCAAAGGTTCACTTTTTCTGCTTATTCTGTATTTAAAAACGGCTCCCTGCTCCAATTGTATTGGTAAATCGAAAACGGTAAATTTAGATTCTACAGAGTTATCGCTGTCATCGTATAAAAATTTATATCTTGTGAGACTTTCATTTGAGTACGAAGTATAATTTGCGTCTGTATAATAAAATGTTTCGTCTGTATTATTTGCATTTACAGATATACTGGTCTGAGCCCAGTCTTCTGCTTGGACTGATAATAAGTTATTTTGAGATACTGGAGATTTTGTTGTAGATAATACTTCTGTTCTTCTAAATATCTTGCCAGCGAAATCCATATCTGGCATGATCACTTCAGGCTTGTATCCAGATATATAAGTATTAGTAATTTCTGCGACTGGAGTTAATGATTCGTATCCATTTATACCCTTGATTCCTGAAGTAAGGAAGAATCTAGCTTTCGGAGCTTTACCATCAGTAGTCACAATAGAGAACCTTTTGCCTGTTACTGTGAACTGAGAGGCCACGACATCTTCCACTAGCGGCTGCGGCAAAGTGTAACCAGAGTCGCTATAATTAACATTTTGAAAAAAAGACACCCATATTCCAAATGTAGCCTTATCGAAATCTGGAGACCCAATGCCTAAAACAGTAGAAACGAAATTTTTATTATCACTTATAACACTCATATTATTGTTGCCCTACTACATTAGGTTTAACACCAACGCTATTTTGACTTGAATTATCATAACTATTTTTCATTAAGTCTTCAAACAAATAATCTCCCACGGCAGAATCATAGCCTCCTTCGTAATTTATCCCTGTGCTCCCAGATTTTACGATATTTGCCACTTCTTCCGCTGTCATTTCTGAAGCCTTATTCACAAAACCATTACACATAGCCCTGATATAATATTCTATTTGCCTGTAATGATCTGAATACATTACTGAGTTAGAGGATACATAAGGTATCAACTTCACAAAATAAAATCTTGGATAACAGCAACCAAATGGTCTATTTAATTGCCAAAATGAATTGTTATTCATGGCTACGTCTCCAATAACTCCTCTAGGGCAAGATTGACCAGCTAATGTATGAATTAAGTAATCAACTAAAGCATTTTCGTCTGTTCTAAATGGTCTTTTTTGCTGATTATCATTTCCATAATTCCAAGAGTTTATATTTTCGCTCAACTTTCCTCTGATTGGGGAGCCATGAGCATTTGTTAATCTTGTATTCAAAGTTACTTTTATCAAATCACATTTAGGATCAAAAGGATTTACTCTAGCTACAGATTCTATAAAATATGGGTTTTTATAAATAGAACAACTATTAGCAAATTTTGTAGGATAAGGAATCTCTCCAACCCAATCATCGTAAGATATGTCTGAGTTAGCAGACTCTATATAATTATACCCAGAAGGCCCTTCCACAACTAAAGGCAAGTCATTTGGTCTCCAAGACACGCTCGCCAAATGTTTCTTTACATTTCTTGATGTTGCAGCATTTGGGGATAGAGATTGACTGCCAGTTAAGCATCTTGCATTTAAAGCGCCTAAAACATCTCCATACATAGTAGGCTTCCAAGGGGAACTTATAGAAGGATGATACAAGTTATAACTCATGAACATTGTCCACTCATTAGATATGTTTCCATTAGATTTTTGTTTTATATTGTCTACTAAAATATCAGCCTTATCTTTAGAAGATATTAAAGATTTTGAAGTTATTCCTTCTAGTTCGTAAACTCCTATGCTAGGTGCAGGATTTCCGTCCGCGTCTTTGTATTCAGAAACATAATAATAATCTGAACCTTTAAAAACAGAGCCATGCTTTAGCTTTAATTTTTTAGAGCCATCTACATAAATAATATAGTTATTTGTATTCTTTTGCAAGTCTAGAACTATATAATATTTGCCTTTAACTATTGGAATAAAAGTTTCTATTTTAGTGCTAATCATGCTTCTGTTTCCAACTTCTGTTATTGATGGGCCCATGTTTCTAAAAATATCTACTCCTGTATTTTTCATCCCCATCGCATATCTGTTAAAATATAAAACAGATTGGCCTTTTTGATTAATCTCATAGTCTACCAGCGAAACTCTATCTGCCATTCTTATATTAGAAGAAATAAATTTTCTAACAGACTCATAAACAGGATTTGCGCTAACGTACGCATCGTTTTGATGTAGTGTATTTTTTGTAAAGTTATAAGCTACTCCATATCTAATATAATTAGTAAAAACAGTTTTTGCTGAATCGCAATTAAAGTGCCCCACAGGGTCCATCTGGCCTGCGTCCGTGCCCATGCCTTCCGTGGTTGCGACTCTCATCATTACATAAGCGTCGGCAGCAGTAGGCTTCATTTCCAACACATGAGCAAATTTTATAGAAATAGAAAAATTTGGTTGAGAAGCTTCTGGAGTCTTTATTCTATATCCTAAAGAAACTGTTCCGAATGATTTAGACGTAAAATCAGCAGCACCTTTTGATCCTCTTATTTTAAAGGCTACTTCTCCTTTAACTGGATATTTAAAGTAATGGATTTTATTGAATTGAAATATTCGATATTGATTTTGGGCAGAAACATTAGCGTCATTTACTACTCCAGTCCTATTACTAATTGGATACTTATCTTCGGCAAGAAGAGGAATGCTTTCATAGATATTGTTGTTTACATATATGTCTATGAACATTCCTTGGAGTAAATTGTTTTCTTCAGGAGTGAATCTTACAGCTATATCTGAAGATTGAATGAATACGGCAGATAAACAAAATCTATTTAAATTTATTGTTGGATCAGGATTAGTGTTAAATTTAGTTATTTTCTTTTCAGAGTCCCCACTAAAATAAAAAGTCGGGCTATCTTGAGTTTGTATTATATTTTCTTTTGTATCGAAAGCTAAAGGGTAAGACCAGTAGAAGCTTGCTTGGCCTTCTGGGAAAAGCTCAGGATATCCGAAAGAATCATATTTTATTTTTCCATTCCCAAAATTATCTATAACTACATTACCATTAGCATCTAATTCATATTTTGGCTTAGAATAGTTCGGAGCTAATAAAAATTGCCTAGAAAAGAAAGTCTCAAAATCAAAGCCGTTCACAGTGACATCTTTTCCGCTAAAATTATGTTTTGCTCTTTGATCTTCCGTGCCTCTGAAGTAACTTAAATAATAAAATATTGCCTGTTCTATTTGATCTTTAGCGGCGCTTTTTTTTCTAAAAATCCCACCTTTGCCATTTGCATCTGGAACATAGCTTGGAGCATATCTTCCCATAGATAAAGCTTCTACGGTGTATTTCAAATGCCTTCTAGCTGCTGAGCATATCCCAAGAGAAGCCAAAGAAAGTTCTTTTGTAGAAAGAGCTTGGGCGTTCCTTTTCAGGTATTTATAATTAGGAATAAAAGCTGCGCAGCCTCTCTGCAATTGAGAATCATACCAAACTCTATTTAAATTTGGATCACCACTAATATTAGCTGGCATATTTCTTGGAATTGGTATTTCTAATCCAGCTAGTCTTATTGGCTCAGACCAATATCCATGAATTCCTTCTTTAGTTGTATCTCTGGTTCCGTCTGCTTTAGTTGTTCTGGATTTATTACCGAATATCCAAGCCATGAAAGGATTTGCTACGTTTGCGCCTTGAGCTTCTCCTGCTTGCACTTCAGGCCAACCAAATTTTCCCCAAGTCATCTTAGGCTCTAGATTAGCATAGAATTTAAACCATTCATCTTGAGCTGGGAAAGCCGAATCTTGAGGATTCCTTACTCCTCTGAAAGTAGAGTAAGCGTAGTAAAATATTCTCCATGCGCAATCTCCAACTCCCGACAAGATTCTGTCGTTAATAGCTGAAGCCAATAAATTATGGTGATATTTTAAAGTTGGCTTATTTACTTTTACTTTTTTAGCCCTAGAGAATAACATACTAGCTCCAAACTCCTACTCCTCCACCACTAGATGTAGATTTTGTTTTTACGCTTCTTCCTCTAATATTTGCATCTCTTCTTACATCATAAGAAGTCAAAGATCTAGATGTTGGAGCAGAAGGCTGATAAGGGGTATTTGGGATCTGCTTCAATGAATTCACAGAAGGTAGAGTTTCTTTGGAGTTTAGTATTCCCAACTTCTCTCCATACTGATAGTCTTTTGTAAGATTTCCCTTTTGATTTATGAATTCTTCTGGCATTCTTACAACTGTAAATACGACGCTATTAGAAATAGATGCGTAGAAACCAACCCCACCAGTACCACCAGAAGGTAACGGAGGAGAGTTTTGGAAAAATTTATTTAAATCTAGCGGAGCATTAACGCAAAGAATAACTCCTGTTTTATAATTTATAAAATCATCTTTGAATTCATTGTAGTAGTTCTGCCCTATCTGATGCAGAACAGAAGCGTTTAAAATAGAATTATTAATTGTAACCAAGCCGGTCTTAGTCTTGCTTTTATTGTAAGAAGCGATGTAGAGATAAGGACTAGCTCCAGATAAAGACAATTGTTGTATTGGCATATTATTTCAATCCTGTTATGTATCTTTCTATTATATTGTTATTTGCTCCACTAATAGATAATTTCGCTACCAAAGGATAATCATCAAAGAACGGTTCATAAGACGCTTTTATATTTATTAATGAATAAGTAGGCAAAGAAACACCATCTCTTCTAAAATTTAATCCAGTTATATAATTATTATCAGCATAACTTAAATAATTAAAATCTATGCCAGTAAATAAATCAAAACATCCAGTCAATGTTTTCGTAAAGAAAGAAGTCTGAGCCGATCCAGAGGCATGAGCTGGGTAATTATTATTTATTATTCCAGTTCCGCCAGAAAATACTACAATAGGTATAGAAGTATATCCTGATCCAAAAGAAGTCATTTGGACATCTATTACTTTGTCGTAATCAACACTAGTAACTCCTAAGATTGCATTGCCAGACGCTATGTTTGTTGGATCGTAGAAATAAAAATTTCCTGATCCAGTATTTGTTATATCAAATTTTGAACCTGTACTAGTGGCAGAAATAGCAAAAACAGGAGGGGCACCAGTAAATAGATCTCTTACATAATAAGTTTCATTCTCTATCATTGGAGATGGCAATACGCTTCCAGATGGTTTATAAAAAGCTATTGGTTGCCCACTATAAAAAGTAAAAGCTTTACTATCAGGGCGACGAAACAAATCTGAACCCGAATTAAATGCCTGAACCAGATTCCCTGTAAACCCACCACTGAAAATAACAGCAGGAGCAGAAAGATAACCACTGCCTCCGTCTAAAATCTCTACATCTTTAATTTGACCTAAATATCCTGTGACGCCAGAATAATAGCTTAAAGAAATATTAATTGGCAAAGAAGCTGGTACTAAATTTAAATCATTAGTATCGTAACCATAATTTAAAATAATTTCTCCTTCTTTTATTATTCCACTCTCTAAAGTTGAATTTGATATATCAGATAAAGTATCAATACCATCTGCCAACTCAAAAACATAATTTAAATAAGGGAACTCTACGCCTGATATTTCAATAGCGCCATCATAATCTCCAGCAGACGTATAAATTGTATAGTCTGATAAGAAATCACCCACTCCTGTTACGTTTTGACTTATTAAAACTTGTCCACTTGATGTAGATTTAATAAATCCAGTTGGAAAAGACTTAAAATAAAAAGAAGAACCCTCCTCAAATTCTCCCGACAAAATCTGCAATCCGCTAGGAGAATTGCTAACAAAATATCCAGTTATATCGTATCCAGTAATAAAAGTAGGGTTAGTGGCTAAATCAAGAGTTGGTTTTTGCGCTTTGATTGTTAGATTTAAATCTATATTTGCTCCGCTAGTGTTAATATAAAATTTTTCTGCATAAAAGTCACTCTTAGAACCAGAGAATATTACTCTATTATCATTAACTATATAATCGTAATAAGATCCAGAAAAATTACTATTTATATTTACTTGAGAATTAGGAATATAAGAATAAAAATATCTTCCTTGATGGTCGAATACTTTTCCGCTCACAAAAGAAAATTTAAAATTTTGGCTTTGACCACTGAATCCAATTTCAGAAATTCCAGTGCAAGAGTCAAAAGATGCATCCAAATCAAAAGAGAATTTATTGTCTCTAAGAACCTTTCTAAAAGTATTTCCTGAAATAATCATTATTTAAATAGGTTTATATTTTGAAGTTTAATGTTCGGCCTGTTCTTGTATATTAAAGTTTCTAGCTTATCTAATCTAGGAGGTCTGCTTTGGAATTCACATTGAATATTTAAGCCCCTTTCTCCAAGAGTTATATTTAGTTTAGTGAGTCCATTTTTTACATTTAGCAAATTTTTTAATTCTGTAGATATCTTTGAGCAGAAAATATCATTAGAATAAGATATTGCTGGCTCTCTTAAAGAATTTGTTCTGTCATCGAAATAAGACTTTAATATAGAATGAAACTGCTCAAAAGTTTTGAATTCATATTTTGGACTGTCTGCCGTATCATTATACCCTTGATAGTCCATTATGAATGGAGTATTGTTTTTAATTTGAGTATTTATAAAAGTAGAAGAACTAAAAGTTGGCTGAGTCTGGTCTGAGAAAAGCTCTCTTACATTAGAAGTAATATTATTAACAAATAAATCTAGCGCAAAAGTGTCATTCTCTATTATCTTCTGAATGTCTCCAGCGTCCTCTAGTCCTCCTCTAATATATTGCTGGAATGGCAAGAATATTTGAGTAGAAGTTGTACTTATTAATCTTATTTTATATGTTCTTTGAGAAGGAAGAGTTATAGTCTCTGATGTCGATCCTAAATTAAAATATGAAACAGGACTTGGTTGATTTACTTTCGGAACTCTTTGTATTTGAATGCTTTCAAGTAAAACTGGAGCTAAAGTTATAAAACCATTAGAAGACATTAATGTTTTAGCTATATTAGCTTGCATTATTACTGCAGGAGGAGGTCTTCTTATTATTGTAAGCCTCTGACAAGAAAATGGATCTGGACCACTGGCGGCTTGAAGTTTGGCCGAGTTATCT
>SXGQ01125115.1_pt1 | contig 37562 bp, 34 predicted proteins | sample 3178371 | NCBI WGS metagenome assembly SXGQ01 (sample SAMN11356859, study PRJNA531348) | freshwater metagenome | isolation source: freshwater sample F1-20 | place: China: Fuxian Lake, Yuxi | collected 2017-12-25 | reverse complement strand
AGTTCTTCCTATAGAGCCGTCGTAGACTACGACGTTGATAGGACGGGTGTGGAAGCGTGGTAACACGTTTAGCTTACCGTTACTAATAGCTCAATTGGCTTGATTTATGCACTGAAAAAATTTTATTGATACAAATTATATTGTTAATAAATTTTTTATAAAAAAATTTGCAAAATTATTTTAAAAATTTTTTTAAATTTATTGAAAATAACTCATATCCCAGCTCTGAAATATGACCTACTGCACGAGTATTTTTTCTAAATTATTTTTATTTATATATTTACTTGAGACATGATAAATAAAAAAATTATTTTCTTTAATTATATTTAATAAGATCTTAATAACAATTGTTTATTTTTTTATATATTTTAATACAATCAACATATTGTATAAGTGTAAATAAATATATGTAATTAATATTTTGTTAAATAAAATGATTATAAAGAATTTTTCTAGAAAAAAACTAATAAATTTTTCTTTAATTTTTTTTTCGGTACTATTTTTATTCTTGTTTTTAGAATTAGTGTCATTTTTGACTTTAAAGTTTTATAAAAAAAATAATGTTGAGTTTTTAATTAGTTTAAATAATTTAAAGTTAAAAAAATCTTTGAATGACCCTTGTAATATAATGGAAACTCATCCAATTTTAAGTCATGTGCATGCCGGTGGTTCAAAATGTAAAATTCTAGATGGTAAATCATATTATTTTTTTTCTATTTATTCACAAAAACTTGATACCAAAAAAGAAACCATTGTTACCTTAGGAGGTTCTACGACAGATGGTTATTATCAAAGTTATGCAGCGGGACAAAATTGGCCAAAACAACTAAATGATAAGATTGATAAAAAAAAATACCAAATATTAAACGCAGGAACGGGACAATATAATTCCTCTCAAGAGCTCTCACTGTTATTACATGAAATATTCAATTTAGGTTTAAATATTAAATATGTATTAGCTCTAAATGGGGAAAACGAAATGTATAATTATCCAACAGATATACAAAAAACCATGTTTAAATGGCAAATATGGATAAGGCAAGATAGTTATATTACACCATATTTTCCAAGTTTTTTTAGAATTTTGAAAAAAATAAGTAAAGAAGAAAAAAAAAGTGGGGGGGAGGAGAGCAAAGCGATAAAAAATTTATTTGAGACTGATTTAAAAGACCAGTCTTACTTGAAACAGACAGTGGATAGAGACAAAACAATAGTAAATAACGGAAATTTCATAAGTAAAAATTGGCATTTAAATATAATTTTAATGGAACAAATCTCAAAATTTAATGGTGCAACCTTTATGGTATTTTTACAACCAACAATGGGTTTAGAAAATATTTCCTCTAAACCTAAGAAAAATTCAAATGATGAAAAAATTTATTTAGAATTATTAAGAAATGAAAAAAATTATCTCAGTTTAATTAATAGTTACTATCCATCATTAAAAGAAATTTGTGGCTTATACTCTTTTTGTTTTGATTTGACTGAGTTACCTTTTACAGATCATTATCATGACCCAAGGCATCCAAATAAAGATGGGAATAAATTAATAGCTGACGAAATATACAGCAGACTAAATTATTATTTAGATCTAAATAAATGAAAAAAATATTATTTATTAGCAGAGAAAAATAAGCGCTGATCGCAGTTGGTATTGTTTATATTCCTAATGCTTTAATTTATTTCACAGATAAGATTAAATTACTTTTTAGAAAAAATCCGACTTTGATGGACAGCCAAATTATGATATATTTGTAATATTAAAAAAAACTATATTGAGCGGAAAGATTTGTATTCAAGAAGCATAGTAACTCTTTAAGCTTACCGTTACTAATAGCTCAATTGGCTTGATTTATGCACTGAAAAATTTTTTATTGATACAAATAACAATGTTATATTAATATCTTTTATGTTTGACCAAGACCTAGGTTTTAAATTTACTTTACTTGCTCTAATAAGTTTTAAAAATGAAGCAATATCTATTTTTATATTAAATATTTACGCTAAACTTTGTATCTTTTTAAGAATAAAAAAAAAATTTAAATTTTTTCACATAAAAAAAATAAGCAATACAAATTTTGAAATTAACACCGAGATAGGCATTGTTAATACTCCAACAGTAAACAGATGCTTGATGTTGTCTGGAGGATTTGAGCATAGAATTAATAAACTTATAGAAGATTATTGTGTAAATTATTTTATATCAGTATTTAAAAAAAAAGCCCCTATAGTTTTGGATATTGGAGCTAACATAGGAGAGTTTTCTATTTATTGTGCTAAAAGAAATTCTAAAGTTTATGCAATTGATCATGACAAATTTGCCTTTGAATGTCTACAGTTAAATTTAGAACGATTTTGCAAAAACAGTGCCATTCCTTTTAATATGTCAATTTCTAATAAAACAGATAAACAAAAAATATTTTATAGAACATCAACCGGCAGCACAAGTCTTATACAGCCGCTTATAGAAGGGGGGGGGGATTTAAAAAGAAACTAAAAACTGATCAATTTTCAGCTATGGACAAATATTGGGATTGGACAGATGGTATAACTTTAGATGATTTTATAGATAAAAACTTAATAGAATTTATCGACTTAATTAAATGCGATGCTGAAGGCGCTGAACCGGAAATTATTGAAGGTCTAAAAAAAAATTCCCATAAAGTTGGTTATATAAGTTTAGATACAGGACCAGAAAGAAACGGAAAAAGCACAACTGAAGAAGTTATTAAGTTATGTCAAGAAAGAAACTTTGATATCATTGAAATTGGAAAAGGATCAAGAGGATTAGTAATTGCGAAAAATAAGAGATGCGTTTAATAAAATATAGTCAATTATTAGAATCTGATAAAATTAATTAATGTTTAATTGTAAATAATTTTAATCATAATATTTAATAAAAAAATTTTTGAAAACAAAACTGATGATAATAAAAAACAAATCCAAATTTGCATTAGTCGGACATGGTTTTCATCTATTCGAATTATATAAAGAATTAGTTAAGAATAATTTTCCAAATCCTATAATAATAACTCACGCAAAAGAAAAACATTATAGGGATATTAGGGAAAGCAATTTTGATAAAAATCTTTATATTAGCGTAATTGAGTTGGAAAAAAAAACTAAAGTTTATTATCAGGATAAATTAAATTTTAATTCAGTTTTAAAAATTTTAAAAAAAAATAACATTGAATATATTTTTTCTTGCTCAAGTAGGTTTATTTTTAAAAAAGATTTATTAGATTTATTTAAAAATAGGGTATTTAATATTCATCCGTCTCATCTTCCAGAAGAGAAAGGGGGCGGTGTATTTACCTATAGAATTTTCAATGAAAAATGGTTTTGTACAGCATGCATACATTTAGTAGATGAAGGAATAGATACAGGAAAAATATTAATAAAGGAAAAAAAGTTTTATATAAAAAAAAACAGTCCGCCTTCTAAATTTTTAAAAGAAACAAATAAAATCTATTCAATTTTGATTAAAAAATTTATAAAAAAAATTATCAATCAAGAAAAATTTTTACTAAAAAAACAAAATAGTAATCTTGGTACATATTTTACCAGGTTTTTTACAGACAAAATGGGTTTTATAAATTGGCAACTAGACGGCAAAAGTATCGCAAATTTTATTCTCGGTTGTTCAAAGCCATATTCTGGCTCATCAACATTTATTTTGTATAAAAAAAAATTAACATTAATAAAAATTTTTAAATCGAAATTTATTAAACTTAAAAAAAAATTTCACCCCTTTTTCGTTGGAAAAATATTTTTTGAGGATATTAAAGTTATTAAAGTCGCTGTACTGGATGGATATCTAGTTATAAATAAAAATGACATTTTTGTAAAAAAGCAAAAAATAAAAAATTATCTAGGTAAAACATTATTCAATACACAAGAAAAAATTATTAGTTCTCAAACATTAATTCCAAACATTAATGATTATAAATAATTCAAAATAAATATCTGCTTTTATATTTAATTAATTAACTAAGAATTTTAAGCTTTATTAACTGTAGCCACATACTTTTTTTATAGATAAGTAAAAAGATAGGATTAAATTTATTAAAAATTATTATAAGTATAAAAATATAACTGTGCCAGAAAAAAAATTAAACAAAAAATTATACACTCATTATGCTATTATACCCGCAAGAAAAGGTAGTACTGGTTTTAAAAATAAAAATATAATTTTTTTTGATCGTTTAGCAAAATTTATAAAATCTAATAATTTTTTTAAAAAAATAATAGTTTCAACAAATGATGATAAAGTAATTGCTAAAGCAAAATACTGGAAATTTGAAATACATAAAAGAAAATTAAGATTTTCTGGACCTAAAGTTTCTATTAAGTCTACATTAGCCAATATTATTAACGAGAAAAAGTTAATAAAAATTTCAAATCTGATTATTTGGTTATTTTTTATACCAATCTTATATAGGGAGAAGAAAACCCTTTTTAAAGCAAAAAAAATAATTGAAAAAAAAAATATTAAAAGTCTTTGTTCGATGATTAAAGCAAAAAATCATCCTTTTAGTTGTTGGTATATTAAGAGGGGGCAAATATCTCAATTTATAAAAAATGATATTTATAGAAGACAAGATTTACCAGCGGCCTATTCTCATTACCATTATGTTTGTTGTTTTAAAGTTAAAGAAATACTAAATTTAAACTCAGAATTGTTAAATATTAATACTATGCCATTTATTTTGAGTGAAAATTTGTCTTCCAAATTAATTGAAATTGATACCAAAGCTGATTTTATTAAATTTAAAAATAGAAATAAATGAAGAATAAATTAATCATCAAAAATTCAAATAATATTTACTCTAAAGCTATAAAAATTATTCCTTCTGGAACACAAACTTTTAGTAAAGGGGTGACGCAATTTACGAATGGTATTTCCCCAAAATATTTAAAAAAAGGCAAAGGAGCCTATGCATGGGATGTTGATAATAATAAATTTCTAGACTACGTGATGGGATGTCACCCTCTAATATTAGGCTATTCTGATAAGGATGTTAATGAGGCGGTAAAAAAACAATTAGATTTAGGGTCAACTTTTAGCCTTATGAATAAATTAGAACTGGATGTCGCTGAAATTTTAGTTGAGACAATACCGTGCGCTGAAATGGTAAGATTTGGAAAAAATGGAGCGGACGCAACAACAATAGGAGTTAGATTAGCAAGAGCTGTTACTAAAAGAGATCATATAGCGTATTGTGGATATCATGGATGGCATGACTGGTTTATTGCAAATACTGACTTAAATAGTGGAATACCAAAATTTAATCAAAAATTGGCTCATTCATTTGTTTACAATGATTTGGATAGTTTAGAAAAAATATTTAAAAAATATAAAAATAAAGTAGCAATTATTATTATGGAGCCGGTGACAGTATTCGAGCCAAAATGTTATGGCCCAAAAAATTGTTCTAACTTTAAATGTAAAAAAAATTTTTGTCAAAAAAACTTTTTAACGGAAGTGAAAAGAATTGCTGATGAAAATGGAACTTTATTAATGTTTGATGAGATAATATCAGGTTTTAGATTCTCAAACGGTGGAGCCCAAAAAATGTTTGGAGTTACTCCTGATTTAGCATCATTTGCAAAAGCAATATCTAACGGGATACCCATTTCAGCGATAGTAGGAAAAAAAAAATATATGAAGTATTTGGATAAAACTTTTTTTTCATTCACTTACGGAGGGGATTGTATAGGTTTAGCAGCAGCAAAAGTATGCATACCTAAAATTATTGAAAAAAAAGTAGTAAATCACTTATATGATGTCGGGAGCTTATTAAAAAATGAAATCAATCGTTTATCAATGAAGTATAATTTATATGAATATATTAGTTGCATAGGGTATCCTTGTAGATCAATTGTAGCACTAAAAAACTCAAATTTTTTTTCTGATTTAGAGCTTAAAACATATATTCAGCAAGAGTTAATAAGATCTGGAATATTATGGGCCGCCTATCATGCGTTATCTTGGTCGCATAAAAAAAAAGATATTTTTACAACAATTAATGTATTTGAGGATATTTTTAAAAAAATTAACAAATACATTAACAATAAAAAAAAACTCAACAGCTATATTAAAGGAGAAATAGTTAAGCCAGTTTTCAGAAAAGTCGCAGACTTTAATTCTTATATTAAAAATTCATACTAAATAAAATTAAAATTGAATATTTAGGAAAATTAATAATATTTTTTAAAAAATTTTTTTTAAATGAAAATAGAACTTGGTATAATGCAAGGAAGATTATCTCCTCAATATAAAAATCTTATTCAACATTACCCTTTAAGAAATTGGAAAAATGAATTTAAAATAGCCAGCCAAATCGGCATTAAACATATTGAATGGATTTTTGAGTATCCAAATTTTCGGAAGAATGTAATTTTTAGCAAAAAAAAGACAATTGAGTTAAAAAAAATTATTAGAAAATATGGAGTTTCAGTTAATACTCTAATAATGGATTATTTTATAGTTTCAAGATTTTTTAATGAAAGTAATAAAATTATAAATTATAATTTTAAAATATTTGAAAAAGTCGCTAAAAATTGCCACATAGCAGGTATAAGTATAATTGAAATACCATTAGTTGATAATTCTTCGATATTTAAAATTAATAATAAAAAGGAAATAATTGAAAATTTAAAAAAAATTATAATAATAGCAGAAAAATATAAAATTAAAATTAGTCTAGAAACAGATCTTCCGCCAAAGAGTTTTAAAATTTTTATTGATACTTTTTTACCAAAAAAAGTTTATGTAAATTATGACATTGGAAATAGTGCTGCTTTGAATTATGATCCTATAAAAGAAATAAAAATATTGGGAAAACACTTTATTAATGTACATATTAAAGACAGATTAGTTTTTGGCAAGAGTGTAAAGTTAGGAAATGGGAACGCTAATTTTTCAATAATTTTTAAACTTTTAAAAAATATTAAATATAAAGGTTTTTATACAATACAAGGAGCTAGATTAGACAAAATATGTAATTATGTAGATGTGATAAAATTTTATATTAAATATATAAAAAATTTTTTCTAAAAAAATTTAATTTAAAATTATAACAAGAATTATTAAGAATCGTTTCTATTTCTATGAATATTATTATTTGTGGCCTTGGAGGAGTTGGGCAAAGATACTTAAGAATAATATGTAAAAAATATAAAAAATTAACCGTTTATGCGTTAAGATCTCAAAATAAAACATATGAAATTAGAGATAATAGAACAATAAATAAAAAAATTAATATAGAAAAAAAATTTAAAATAAAAGTTATTAAAAATTTAAATGAAATTTCTAAAAATAATTACAAGATTGATTTCGCAATAGTTTGCAATCCTACAAAGAAACATCTTATAGTAGCAACTAAATTAGTAAAAATGAATATTCCATGTCTTATTGAAAAACCTATCTCCTCTAGTTACTTGGAGGCAAAAAAATTTGCTAAACTTGCTAATAAAAAAAATATTTTATTTAAAACAGGATATTTTTTAAGAATTCATCCATTTATTTTGTATATTAAAAAATTAATTAAAATTAATTATTTTGGAAAAATACATAGCATAAATATAATATGTAATTCTTTTATGCCTTCTTGGTGTAGATCCTCTAAATTAATTAATTTTTATGCTGCAAATAAAAAATTAGGTGGCGGAGTATTGTTAACAGAGTGTCATGAAATTGACTTATTAAATTATTTGTTTGGAATGCCAAAGATTATTAAATCTTTAATTGGAAGAAATGAAAATAAAAAATATAAAGTTGAAGATTATTGTCATGTATTAATGAAGTATTCAAAGCCAAATTTAATTGCAAATATAGAATTAGATTTTAATCAAAGGTGCTTAAAAAAAGAATTTATTATTAAAGGAAGTAAAAATATTCTCAAAATAGATTTAAATAAAAATATAATACTTAAGTACAATTTTAAAAAAAAATTTTTTTTTCTGTTTAAAAGAAAAAAAATTAATCGTAATGATCTATTTTTAGCGCAGTTAAAATCTTTTATTTCAGAATTAAAAGGAAATCAAAAACAAAAGTACTTAGATAATGGATTAAATACTATGAAATTAATAGAAAATATTAGATTATCTTCATCATAAAAATGATAAATATAAAATCAAAAATTGTAGTAATAAGTGGCGGGGCTGGATTAATGGGTAGTCATTTTGCTGAATTAATTATTAAGAATAATGGAACACCAATTGTCCTTGATAATTCTGAAAAAAAAATTTTAAAACTCCAAAAAAAACTAAGTAAATATAATAAAGACTTCTTAATAGAAAAAATAGATTTAACTAATGAAAAAGAAATTATTAGATTAACTCGTAAAATAATTAAAAAATTTAATAAAGTTGACTGTTTAATAAATAATATTGCGTCTAATAAGATGTATGATGAAAAAAACTCTAAATTAGAAAATTTCTCACTCAATAATTGGAATAATGACATTAGCTTAGGTTTGACTGCAAACTTTTTGTTAACAAAGGCTATTGTTAAAAACATGATTAAAATTAAATCAGGAAATATTATTAATATGTCTTCTGATCTTGGGATTATCGCTCCAAACCAATCAATTTATGGAAATAAAAAAAAACCCATTACCTATTCGATTGTAAAACACGGAATAATTGGATTTAGTAAATATCTTGCAACATATTTATGCAAAGATGGAATTAGATCAAATGCACTTTGTCCAGGAGGTATTAAGCATAAACATGATAAAAAATTTGTAAAAAAATTATCAAGCTTAATTCCATTAGGTAGGATGGCTAATATTGCAGATTATGATGGTATAATTTTATATTTAATATCAGATAGTTCTAAGTATATGACTGGATCAGTAATCTCTGTAGATGGAGGAAGGACTTCTTGGTAAATATAAAAAATTTAACCTCTATCATAATTTATTAAGATGTTGCTTTTTTAAAGTAACTTTATGGTAAATATAGTTTATTCTTTATAAGAACTTTAAGATTTCATAATACTTTTAAGTCAGCTTTTTTCTAGAATTTATATTATTAAATGATGGCAACAGTAAGAAAATGCTATCTTCTGTTATATTTTTTTTTTTTTTTAGAAATTATTTCATCCTCCACTTTTTCGAAAATAAAATGTCCTAAAAAAATATGAGATTCTTGAACTCTGGCTGTAATATTAGAATTTACAATTATAGGTATTTTGCAAATTTTTTTTGCTTTGCCTCCGTCATTACCTAAAAAACCTATCGTTTGTATTTTTTTTCGTTTACAGAATTTTAATGCGTTAATAATATTTTTTGAGTTTCCTGAAGTTGAAATAACTATTAAAATATCACCTGGTTTATAAAGAGCTTCCAAATTTCTTGAAAAAATATCATCAAAATTATAATCGTTTCCGCATGCCGTTAAAGAGGAAGCATCGTTTGATAAAGAAATTGCTGGTATAGGTTTTCTATTTACATTGGGTCGTAATCTGACTAGAAACTCCGCTGCAAGATGCTGTGCATCTGCCGCTGAACCACCATTTCCGCATAAAAGAATTTTATTTCCATTTTTTAATGCTTTTGAAATTATTTTTATTGCCTTATTTATTTTTTTTTCTTCGGATAACAAACTTTTTTTAGTTGATATAGATACTTCAATAGCTTCTGAGAGATTATACATTCTATATTAATTTTAAATGTTAAAAGTTTAAATTAATTTTGGTTTAAATAATATCACTTTATTTTTGCTATTAGGCAAATAATGTAATAGTTATTTACTATAAATTAAAACTATAAATAAATCTTAATTAATTTAAAAAATTAAAATGAGAATTTTTATTATCGCTGAAATTGGTATAAATCATAATGGAAGCCTTGAAATAGCAAAAAAAATTATTAGTAGCGTAAAAAATTGTGGTGCAGATGCCGTTAAGTTTCAAAAAAGAACTATTGATAAAGTTTACGATAAAATCACACTCGACACTTATAGAGAGAGTCCGTGGGGCAATACAACAAGAGCACAAAAAGAAGGCTTGGAATTTAGCGAAAGTGATTATAATGAAATTGATAAATTTTGCAAAAATCTTCAAATTCCATGGTTTGCAAGTTCTTGGGATGTTGAAAGTCAAATTTTTTTAAGAAAATATAATTTAAAATATAACAAAGTTGCTTCAGCAATGCTTTCCCATAATGAGCTTCTAAACGAAATAGCAAAAGAAAATAAACACACATTCATTTCTACCGGAATGCATACAATGGAGGAAATTTCCAATGCGGTGAATATTTTTAGGAAATTTAATTGTCCATTTGAATTAATGCATACTGTATCGACGTATCCAATGAAAAATAAAGATGCTAATCTTTTGATGATAAAAACTTTAAAAGAAAAGTTTAATTGCAATGTAGGTTATAGTGGACATGAAAACGGTAGGGCAATTAGTGTTGCTGCATCTGCCATGGGAATTTCATCTTTAGAAAGACATGTAACATTAGACCGTACAATGTATGGTTCCGATCAAGCCGCATCATTAGAGATTGATGGCTTTAAATTACTTGTTAATTACGTGAGAACAGTTGAAATAGCTATGGGAGATGGAATAAAAAAAATTTTAGAAGAAGAAAAAATAATTAAAAAAAAACTTTCTCCAATATTTTAATTAAAATATTTTTTGAACTTACGCTTTATGGAAATATTAAATTCATTTTCTAGTTTTTTTATTAAAGTAAGAAAAACTTTTTTTTTAGATATAAATGAAAAATTATACGTAAATAGTTTTAATAATAAAATTGAAAAAAACAAGATTCCAAAAAAAAATATTTTATATAGCGCAACTGAGAGTTATTATCCTTTATGCTTTTCCCACTTATTATCAAAAGAAAAAAAATATAAAGAAAGTAAATTTATATTTTATTTGCCAGAACTTGCATTTTACAATTTAGACCCTAAAAAAAACCTATTAATTTTTATTTTTAAATTTTACTATAAAAATTTAATACTAGTTTTAAGAAATAAAAAATGGAAGAGATTATATAAAACGCAAAGTGCAAACTTTGTATCCTTAAATAATTTTAATATTTTTAAAGAAATTAAAAACTTAAAAAAAGCATCAATAATAAGAAGAAAAATTAAAAACGTTAAAGATTTAATAAAATTTTCATATAAAGATATCAACGTCGGTAATTTAATTTATGATACTTATTTAAGATTTAATAATTCTGCTACTTTGAAATTTAATGATTTTTTGATAATTGAAATTATAGCCAAAGTAATCAATTCTTATGAAAAATTAAAAATTTTAAAAAAAAAAAATAAAATTTCAGAATATTATTCTAATCAATTATCATATATGCAGCATGGTTTTATCGCTAAATTTTTTTTAAAAGAAAAATTACCAGTAAATTTTACTGGAGCAAAAGGTGCATATATTACTAAATATAAAAAACAAAACTATATACATGCGTTTGATTTTAGAAAATTTAGATCTCATTTTAAGAAATTAAAAAATAAAAGAGATAAACTATTGCAAGCAAAAAAATTATTAAAAGTAAAATTTTCAGGAAAAATTATACCTCAAGAAAATTGGATGTTGTTTTCAGCTTATAATCACAGTAATTTAGATTTTAAACTTAAAAAATTCAAAGTTATAATTTTCCTGCACTGTTTTGTTGATAGTCCTACCGCTAGAGGTAAATTTTTATTTTTAGATTTTGCTGAATGGATAAATAAAACTTTAGAATACTTTAGAGATAAAAATTTATCGGAATATGTGGCTATAAAACCACATCCTCATGGAAAAAGCGCATCTAAAATTTATGTAGAAGAATTAAAAAGAAAATATTCAGACTTTCAGTGGATAAATGAGAGAGTACCAAATAATTTTATTTTCAGTAAACGACCAATTATTGGCTTGTCTGTTTTAGGGACGGTATTGCCAGAATTGGCTTTTCACAACATAATACCAATTGCATGTGGCACGCACTATTCTATGTCTTATGATTTTGTTTTCACACCTAAAACTATTGAAAATTATTTTAAATTAATTGAATTAGGTCTAAGAAAAAAACTAAAACTTCCGAGGAACTACAAATCGCAGATTTATGAATATTATTATTGTGATTTTATATATGATCATCCTAATAATGCAAATCTTTTTGCTAAAAAAATTCTTCTTAAAAATTGGAATTTATCTAATAATGAATATAATAATGGAACTGAACTTAAGAAATATATTTTAAAAATGCAATCTTTTTTCTAAGTATTTTATGTTTAAAAATTTAATTAGTATTCCACTAGTAATTATTGGTTATATTTATTTTTTATTAACTAAAAAAACACCTAATTTCATTCATCAATCTTTAGTTAGGAGTTATTGTTTTACTAATGGTAAAATCATTTTTTTTCTAAATCTTTTTATTTATATTGAGGATTTTTTTATCTATTTTAGAAAAAAAAATATTAGTAAAAGTAGTATTTTTTCTAATATAAATTATGAAGAGATTAATGAAACATTAAAAAAAGACTCCTATTATATCTTTAGTCAAAAATTGCCAGAAGAAATAATAAATAAATTAATAAATTTTTCAAAAAAAAATAAAACAATCTATTTTGATGACTCCGGAGTGAAAAAAAAAGATTTTTTCAAAATTGAAGCAGAAAAATACGATTCATCCAAATATAGCTATGAAATCTCTAGTATATATAACGCAATTTCTCAAGAATTGATATTTGAGCCTGTATTTATTAATGTTGCTAAGAATTATTTTGGCGTAACACCACATTTTAGCAACCTTGATATGTGGTGGTCACCAGCAAAAAGACAAAAATTAAATTTTGATACAGAGGCTGCAAACAAGTCTGCTCAAATGTTTCATTTTGATTTAGATAAAATTAAATTTTTAAAAGTATTTATTTATTTAAACGACATAAGTGTCCATAACGGACCTCATGAATATGTAGAAGGTAGTCATAAAATAAATTCTAAACCTAAAGAACTGAGAGAGTTGGGTTATAAAAGATTACCTGATAATTTAGTTAGAAAATACTACCCTCAAGATAAAATAAAAAAAATATTAGGGTCGAAAGGAACTATATTTGTTGGTGATACAAGTTGTTATCATAGAGGTGTTCCACCTTCTGCAGATCATCGACTGTTATTAGTTATTGAGTATTCAAATTCATTATTCGGTGGCAACAACTCGCATATTTTTTCTAACTTTCCAGTCAAAAGTATAGAGTCTGGACTTATAATTAAAGATAAAATTAGTTACAAAAGTAATTAAGAAACTAGATTTTTGTAATGAGAAATTTAACACTGCCGGGCATATATTTTTTAAGTTAAGAATTAGTGATATAAAAATTAAATTTTAGAAAAAAGAATTGGAGAGTAAATATAATTGAAAAATATAAAAAATTTATTATTTTTACTTTCTTCTAAACAAATTTATAAAGCAAAAATAATAATTATATTATTATTTTTTGGCTCATGTTTAGAGGTAATAGGATATGCATTCGTTGTTCCCATTGTTGCAATAATTGCTAGTGAAGATGGTTATATTAAAATTATAAACATTATTTCAATTAGTAATTTTAAAGACTTTAAAAGATCAGAATTAATATTCTATTTTTTAGTATTTTATTTTATTTTTTCTATTTTTAAAACATTATATTTACATCTTTTAAATTCTTATAGAAATAAATTTATTTATAATTTTCAGGAAAATCTTTCTCAAAAGTTATTTAAAAATTATCTGAACAAGGATTATGTTTTTTTTTTAAAAAATAACTCTTCTAAATTAATATCAGATTGTACTGAAAGTGTAAATTTAGCAACATATTCTTTAGAATCTTTTTTTGTGTTGTTTACAGAAGTTTTTATTTTATTATTTTTTTCGACAATATTACTAATTTATAACCCAGCTATCACATTGACTGTAATGATTATTTTATTAATATTGATATTAGGTTTTTTTTATTATTACTCAAAAAAATTGAAAATTTGGGGTGAAAAAAGAAAAATTGTTTACGAAAATATAATTCAAGATTTGCAAGAAGGTTTTTCTGGAATTAGAGACATTATTTTAGGCAATAAATTTTTATTTTTTTTAAATTCATTTAAAGATTTAAATAAAAAGAATTCATATTTTATGTATAAAAATAGTGTTGGAACTCAAAATCCAAAATATTTTTTAGAGTTTGCGGGCGCTTTTTTTCTTGTTACTATTGTATCTTATTTAATTTTTAAAAATTCCAGTAACAGCGTTTTGATATCAACGTTAAGTTTGTTTGCTTTATCCTTTTTTAGATTAATGCCGTGTTTTTATAGAATTCTAAGCTCTTATCAAACTATAAAATTTCATTCTTCGTCAATTAAATCATTACAAGAACCCTTATTAGAGTCGATAAACCATTTTAATGAAGATATAAGAAAAAATTTATCAAATATTAATTCAAGTGATATTTTTAAAAAATATATAGAATTTAACAATGTAAATTTTAGTTATACAAATCAAAAAATTATTTTAAAAAATATAAATCTTAGAATAAATAAAAAGGAGACTGTTGCTATTGTCGGAGAAACAGGTTCTGGCAAAAGTACTTTTTTAGATTTGCTTTTAGGATTATTAAATCCAGATACTGGAAAAATATCAATAGATGACAATATACTGTCAGATGTAAGGAAACTTTGGCATGCTAAAATTGCTTATGTTTCTCAAAATTTTTATTTTATTGACGATAGCTTATTGTCTAACATAGCTTTTGGAGATCCAGATAATATTAATATAACAAAGATTACAGATCTTCTTAAAGGATTTAATCTTGCTTATTTAGCTTCGCGAATTGAAGATGGAAAAGATGTTAATATTGGAGAGAGAGGCTCCTCATTGTCCATGGGAGAAAAGCAAAGAATATCAATAATTAAAGCTCTATACAAAGATCCACCTATATTAATTTTTGATGAAATAACTAGCTCTTTAGATCAAAAAAATGAAAAGTTAGTAATAAATGAAATTGAGAAAATTAAAAAAGATAAGACAATTATTTTTGTTAGTCATAAAAAATCGAGTATAGAATTTTGTGACACGGTTTATGAAATAAAAGACCAAACATTAAAAAAAGTAATAAATAATTAAAGATTTATTCTTTTTCAGTTTTTACAAGCTCTAAAAGGGAAATAAATAAAGCGTTAAAAAGTATTAAGCTTAGCAAGAATATACAATTATAAATTAAAAAATTTTTTAAGTTATCATCAATTATATTTGAAAGTTTATAAAGATAAAATATTAATCCAGAAAAAATAGTTAAAAAAATTAATAATTTTTTTAGGCTAAAAAACTTCATTAAATTTATAATTAGATTTATTTTTTGTAATCCAATTTGATATGACGTCAAAGCTGTAAAAATACCAAAACTAAAGATTTGTATTGAAATCATAAACATAAAATTAATTTTAATAATGTTTACATAATCAATTATTTCAAAATTATTGTAATTATTGTTATTTAAAAAAAATCTATAACTTTCACTAAGCCCTAAAAAAAATATTATTATTGAAGGATAAAAATATAGCCATTTTGGGCTGCAAATAAGTAAGAGTTTTAAAGTTTTTAATCCATCTTTGATAGTTCTTAAATGACTTTTGTTTTTAATTCTCCCATCTTTGTACAAAGTAATCCCAACCTCTGTCGATTTTGCTCCAGAATTTACTAATTTAATTAAATTTTCTACTGCAAAAGTCATACCATCGGAAAAATAATTCCTTTTTAAATATATCTCTTTCTCGAAACATCTCATTCCGCAATAAATATCTTTAAAAGGTATTTCATAAATAATTTGAGCAATTTTACTTAAAAAAGGATTTCCAAAAATTTTATGTGAAATTGGCATAGCCCCCTTAACAATTGTTCCTCCACCGGAGGGAAACCTACAACCCTGCACTAATTGATATCCTGATTTAATTTTGTTTAAAAACTTCATAATATCTCCAAAATCATAACTATCATCTGCGTCTGCCATTAATATATATTTGCCTTGTGAATGAGTAATTCCAGTTCTTAAAGTTATTCCATAGCCTTTTTTTTCAACGGTTATCACTTTTACTTTAGGATATGATAATGCGATTTTCACAGAGTTATCCACGCTACCATTGTCAGCGACAATTATTTCATAATTAATCTTATTATTTTCTAAAGTTGTACAAGCTTTTTTTAAACAAACACCAATGGTTTCCTCTTCATTAAGGCAAGGAATAACTACAGATAATTCAACCATTTAATAATTATATTAATACAGTATGCAAAAATAAAGATTTAAATTTTCTTATAAAAAAAAGTGTTTAAAAAATCAAATTGCTTAACATACCCACCTTCAAACAATGATCGAAATAATTTTTTTTGTTGGTACCTAGATAAAATTTTTGGGTGCAACTCAAAAAAAATATTTTTAATTGATTTAATTTTTTTAACTTTTGTTATTATTTCAAATTCATAACCTTCTGCATCAATAATCATTGTATTATATTCTGATAATTTTAAATCTTTATAATATATATTATCAACAATAATTTTTTTTCCATATTTATTATTTTTGTTATTTTCTAAAAAATTATCTTTTGATTTAAAATAACTTTTTAATTTTTTTTTGTTAAAAACAATATTTTTGAAAATTAATTCGTACTTTATCTTGTTTAACGAAAAATTTTTTTCAATTATACTTTTTAAACTTTCGTCTATTTCTAAACTTAAAACTTTATTTCTACTTAGATGATAAGCCAATACTGTTGTAAACCCAATTCCAGTTCCAACAATTACGCATTTATTTTTTTTCGTAATAAACTTTTCCATCATAACTCTGTCATTTATTTCATAAGTTTTAAATAAAAAACTTGAATAATGAGAAAATGGAATGTTCAAATTATCAATGCGAAACAAAAGTTTTTTATATCGAAAGTACTTAGAAAAAGTTTTTTGCAAAAAAGCAAAAAAAATATTAGCGTGAATTAAGTGGTATAGTATAAAAAATATGTATTTATTTTGAAAAAAATTTTTAAAAATTAAATAAAATTTATTCATTATTTTTTTATATGGAATAGTAAATTTCCGATTATTTTAAATATTTGATAGTTTAGTATTGGTAAAAATAATAGAGATCCAAAAACAATATATCTTCCTGTGTTACCTGGTCCGCCAACAACCAATCCCAATATAAGAAATATTAAAATAAAATAGATATGGTTTTTGTCTAGATTAAAATCACGTAATATTTTTTGATTTTGAAAATTTGCAACAAAAGGAAAAACTGCAATAAGAGTTGGTAGGATAGTATTTGTTAAAGAATTGAAGTTAAAATAGTTATAGGATACTTCTTCAGAATTTATACCTTTAATAATTTTGAAGATGTAACATAAATATAAAATACTAATTAATAATGAAATTAAAAATTTTTTGTTTAATAAAATTTTTTTTAAATTATCGTATTCAATATTATTACAAAAGTAGTAGGTGGTTATAAAAAGCAAGCATTTATCATTTACTAAAAGAGAAAAGATTATAAAAAAATATGAAATTTTTGATTGTGAAAAAAATAAGAAAATAATTAAAAATAAAAAAGAAATTCTATCAACACCAAAAGGATCTAGAAATTTAATCAAAAAATAAGAGGTAAACATTAAAAATATACACTCATAATTTTCTCTGTTTAATTTTATAAACGCGTAGTAGCAAAGCAATACTTGGGCAAAAATTCCAGCCACAAAGTTGACAAAGCTAATAGTCCATAGAGAACAGTATGTAACATCATTAATTTGATCAGGTATTACTTTGGGTTTAAAACAAGGTAATATTTCAAATGCCAACCAATTGATTATATTAGGAATAACACGCCACTCCCAAGGAAACCTAAAATGATCATTGCTTAGTCCGCTGTATTTCAAAATTATTTTATAATATGGATCCAAAGGTAGCATTTTATAATTGTAGAAATGAAAAAGCATTAATTTCAGATTGTATAAAAAATCTCTGTAAGCAAATAATGAAACTATTATTGCAGATAAAAAAAAAAATTTTAAAAATTTTATTTTTTTTTGCATACAAAATAAAATCTTCTATCTTTAAAATTAAAATAATAATACAATTTTGATAGGCTTAATATTTGTGCTGTACTAAAAAATTTTTTTAAAAAAATATAGCCAGGTGGCAGTGTCATTTTAATAATGCCATGATCAATGCTTCTAAGCCCTATGCTATTTAGCAAATTATTAAAAGATAGCATGGACCAAGAGTACAGGTGTCCCTTCCAAGAGCTATTTATTTGATTTTGATTTTTATTGTCGTGTCTAATAATTATTATTAATTGACCATTTTTTTTAAGTTTGTTGGCTAATTTTTTTATAAAATAAATTGGATCTTGCAAATGATCTATTACAGATAGTGCAAAAATTGTATCAAATTTTTTTTTTTTTATATCATTTAGTTTAGAAACAAATATTATTTTTTTAGTTTTTAATTTATTTTGTGAAAATTTATTTATTTCAACTCCAATTTTGTATTTACATTGAATTAACCCTAGTAACTCGCCGCTACCACAACCAAAATCCAAAATTTCAAATTGTTGATTGATATATTTGTTAAATTTTTTTCTATAATATAAGTTTGTTACTTCTGAAACAGAAGTAAAAAATTCACTTAATTTTTTTTGATTTTGCATAGAATAAGTTAAAATAAAAAAATTTAATTATAAAAATTATGATATTCATATCATAATTTAATTTTGACAAATATTTAATTTTATCATTTTCTTCTTGATAAAAGAAGTTTTTATAATTTTTATTATATATTTTAGAAAAAAATTTTTTATTTCTAAAAACATTGTTTGTTGCATGAGAGTCAAATCCGTTATTTTTAATCATTGAAAATTTTGGGTAAATACAAAATTTTTTCTGATAGATATGTTTCATTGTCCAGTTATATGCCCACGAATCTAAAATTTTCTTTTTTGTTTTTATAGCCATTATACTCAGATCATTGCCATATTCTTCAGCTTTAAAATATTTGCAAATTTTTGAATTATTTATCTCAACCCATTTATGCTTCCAGGTAGCCCAACCCCAAGAACTTGGTCTTTTCATTAGAAAAAAATTTTGATTAATTTTTTTATCTTTACTTTCTTCGAATGAATATCCACATACAGTATTTATAGATTTATGATTTTTGTATTTCTTCAGTAGAATATTCATAGTTTTTAAAAAATTTTTTGACACCTCGAGATCATCTTCCAACACTATAATTTTACTGTGTCTAGAAAAAACATAATTTATACCACTTAGTATATTTCTTTTTAGACCGTAGTTGTTTTTTCTTGATATTATTTTTTTTTCTTTAAAAAAATCACAATCATGAATTAATTCGCTAACCTTTTTCACGCTTTTTCTTTCTAGTTTATTTTTTCCATTATCTAAAAAAAAAAATACTGTAGATTTTTTACATTCTTTGTTTTTTTTTAATGAATTTAAAAGTTTTTTTAATAAATCAAATCTTTTAAAACAGAATATAGCTATCGGGGCCAGTGTTTCTTTCACTATTTTTCGTTTATAATTTTTTTTATATATTTTATATTTGACTGGCTATTACTCGAGTTTTTAATTAAATTTTTAAGCTCCTTTTTATTTATCATATTTTTTTGATATGAAACTTCCTCAAGTAATCCTATTTTTTTACCTGTTCTTTCTTCTATAATTCTAACGAACTCCGATGTTTTGAGATGATTTTCTGGCGTTCCAGAATCTAACCAAACAGAACCTCTTCCAAGTTCATAATGTTCTAATTTTTTTTTATTTATAATTAAATTATTAAAATCTGATATTTCTAACTCACCTCTCGAGGATGGTTTTAGTTTGTTTAAAAGATTTAAAACTTCGTTCTGGTAAAAATAAAGACCAGTCACAACTAGATCGGAAATAAATTTTTTTGGTTTTTCAATAATTTTCTGTATTCTCCCATTTTTTTTTAACAAGACGCCAAAAGCTGAAGGGTTTGTTAGTCTATAAGTCACCACTGTATTTTTTTTTGATCTGCTAATTGTCTTCAGTTTTTTACCCAAATCGGAAGAATAAAAAAAATTATCACCAAGCATAAGTGCAAAATTAGACTTTCCAATAAATTTTTTATTAAGTATTATACCCTCTGGTATACCCCCTGCTTTTTTTTGAATAGTGTAAGATAACTTTAGACCAAGTTGATTGCCATTACCCATTGATTTTTCTATCAAAGATAAAGTCTGTTCATCGCTGACTATGTTGATGATGTTTATGTCGCACAACATCAATGTTGATAATGAATAGTGAAACATTGGTCTGTCAACAATTGGAATTAAGTGTTTATTTATAATAGAGGTTGTAGGCAAAAACCTTGTTCCTCTACCTCCCAAAAGCAAAATTCCTTTTCTCATATTCTTTTTAAGTACCATATTAAGTATAAGTAAATTGCTATTAAGATAAAAATTGAATAAATAATATTGATATCAATATATTGTAGCAGCAAGGGAATTAAAGTTAATGAAAAATATGTGCAAATAGTCCAATTATTGTTAAATTTTAATTGAAGCAAGTGATGAAAGTGATTTCGATCAGGTTTAAAAGGATTTTTTTTATTCAATAATCTTGTAATAAAAAGTCTAAACATGTCTATTCCTGGTATGCATAGTAATAAAAAAATTTCTTCAACAGATTTAATATTGCTAAATTTTGAATTATATGCCGACATAATAAAAATTCCTAAAATTGTCGAAATTAAATAAACACCAGAATCTCCCATAAAAAATAAATTCAGCTGATTTAAAAAAAAAAGAATAAATAAAATTACAATTATCCAAAATAAATAATAAAAGTTGTTTATCTCGTAAGAAATATAAATATAAGAAAAAGAAATTATGGATAATCCTAAAAATAATCCATTAATACCGTCAGTCATATTAAAGGCATTTAGTAATAGCGCTAAACATAAAGCAGAAAAAAATAAAGAAAAATTACCCAGAAAAACCTCTTTATCTAATGAATTAAAGTTTAATTTTTTTACTGAATATTCAGGAAATAATTGAAAAAAAGTAAAAAATATTGAAAAAATTAAAAACAATCTAATCAATGGATTTATGTTTTTGATGTCATCCATTAGTCCAATAAAAAATATTATTGATGCAAGGAAGAAAATTTTAAAATCAACTGTATTTTTTTCAGTAAAAAAATCATAAATTACATATTCTGAAATCAAGGTAAAAAATATTAATCCACCTATCAAGGGAGTTGGTTTAGAATGTTTTTTTCTTTCATTTGGGTGGTCTATTAAGCAAAGCTTTAGAGATATAAAGGATCTAAATTTGACAAACAAATATATGCTAAATAAAAAAAGGATGATTTTAAATAAAAAGTGGTGCATTCTTTGCTTATGAAGCTTATTAAATTTAATTTCCCTTATATAACTAATAACGAAACTGTTCACTTAAAAAAAACTCTAAAAAATAAGCATTTTGATAGTAATGGATTTTACACCAGCAAGTGCAAATCTTTGCTCGCTAAACTTCTTAAATCACCGAACGTATTATTAACAAGTAGCTGCACAGGTGCATTAGAGATTGCTTGCTTATCTTTAAATTTGAATGAAAATGACGAGGTAATTATTCCATCTTATACATTCGTAAGTGCAGCAGATGTTTTTTTAAAAAGTAAAGTCAATATCAAATTTTGTGATATTGATGATAAATTTGTGATAGATCTGAATGATCTTAAATCAAAAATAACTTCAAAAACTAAAGCTATAGTAGTAGTTCATTATAATGGCAACTCAGTAGATTTTGACAAGTTAAAAAAAATAATTGGAAAAAAAAAAATTCATATTATAGAAGATGCAGCTCAAGCAATTGGTGCAAAATTTAAAAAAAATTATTTAGGTTCCCTAGGAGATTTTGGCTGCTTCTCTTTTCACAATACTAAAAATGTACATTGCGGATTTGGCGGAGCTTTAATTGTTAATAATCAAAAGTTTTTAAAAAAAGTTTTAAGTATTTGGAATAGAGGAACTAATAAAAACGATTTTTTAAAGAATAAGACTAGTAAGTATACCTGGATTACAAAAGGTGCAAGCGTTCAACTTTCTGAAATACATTCTAGCTTTTTATATTCGCAACTCAAATTTTTAAAAAAAAATCTATTTTTAAGAAATAATATTTGTTTAAGGTATTCAAAAAAACTAAAAAATAATTCTGATTATTTTGAAATTCCCAAATTCAACTTATTTAACAAAAGTAATAATCATATATTCTATTTAATTCTTAAGAATAAAAATATTAGAACAAAACTAATGATTTATCTAAAAAAATGTAAAATAGAAACTACATCCCATTACGAGCCTCTGCATAAATCCATCGCTGCCAAAAAATTTATAAAAAATAATATAGTATTAAAGAATACTGAAGATTTATCTAAAAAAATTATTAGATTACCCCTACATCATGCAATTACTAATAAAGACGTAGATTTTATATGTGAAAAAATAAATTTTTTTTTTAAAAATAAATTTGTTTAAAAAAATTAATAAAAATAATGAAGTATAAAATAATTTTTTTTTTTTTAAAGATTTGGAATTATTATGTTTATTTTTATTTAAAATATTTTATTAATAAAAATAAAAAAAATTTTAGCAAAAATGTTAAAAATATTCCAAAACTAAGAATATTGTTCGTAAAACCTTATAGTTATTTAGATATTTATAGCCTATCTTTAAAAAATTCAATTACAACCTTTTTTAGTTCTATTTATAGGTTTGGACCTGTGGGTTTATTAACAAATAATAACACGGATTTTTGTATTATAAATTCATACGACGGAAAAAAAATTAATTATAATAAAGTAAAAAAAAATAATTCTAGATTAAGTTTTTTAAAAATTCAAAAAAAAGAGTCCATAGATGTTAATTCTATCAATTTTAATTATTATGACCTTGTAATATCTTTTGAAGATACCGTGTCTGATAAACTAGCAAGTCTTTACCCAAAAATTTTATGGGCAAAATTTTATGGAGATCATAAAAATCCAAATTATAAAAAAGTTATTTTTAAAAAGCCAAAAGTTTTTGATTTGATTTTTAATCAAACTCTTGGTTTTACACCTTATAGTTTTTTTCGTAAAACTCACTGGATTGATTTTTCTTATACTTTCGGAAATTCTGATTTTTTAAGTTATTTTAAATCTCAAAAAAAAAAGGAAATTGATTTTGTTGTTGAGATAAATCAAAAAGAATACATTAAAACACTTGCAAAAAAAATTCATTATTTGAGTTCACATTGTTTAGATGAAAAGTTAAGTCAAAAGAATTATTTAAAAGTTTTAGCTAAAAGTAAGTTTTTTCTTGCAATAGATTGTAAACTTCCTAGGTGGGGTAATTCTTTAATAGAAGCTGCTTTATGTCAAAATTTACTAATAGGTAATAGGAATCATTTTTGGAATTCACAATTAATTGTTGAAGAATTGCATTGCACCAACTTTGATCAGGCTATAAAAATTATGAAATCTTTAAAAATAAATAAAAAAAATTATATGAGTTTGCTAAATAAACAAAATGCACGACTAAATTATTTTAATTATATTAGGCCTTTAGAACAAATTTTTAATTATGCTAGTTATTGTAAAAGAAAATTAAATATTTCAGAAAAGTTATGAAAAAAAAGATTGCACTTATTACGGGTATTACGGGTCAAGATGGAGCTTATCTTTGTGAGTTTTTGCTAAAAAAAAATTACATTGTTCATGGAATAAAAAGAAGAACTTCTTTAATTAATACTCAAAGAATAGACCATATTTTTGAAAAGAATAAATACTTAAGCAAGCCTCGGTTTTTTTTACATCATGGGGACATGGTTGATGCTTCTTCATTGCAAAATTTGATTCATAAAATTAAACCTAACGAAATTTATAATTTAGCTGCACAATCCCATGTTGCAGTATCATTTGAACAACCAGATTACACAGCAAATACTGTTGCTCTAGGAGTTTTACGAATATTAGAGGCTATAAAAAACTTAGGACTAGAAAAAAAAATTAAGTTTTATCAGGCAGGAACGTCTGAAATGTTTGGTAAAGTTCTAGAGACACCGCAAGATGAAAATACTCCTTTTTATCCTAGAAGCCCATATGGCGTTGCTAAACTATACGCGCATTGGATTGTAAAAAATTATAGAGAAGCTTATGGGTTTTTCGCTAGCAATGGAATACTCTTTAATCACGAAAGCCCACTGAGAGGGGAAACTTTTGTTACTCAAAAAATTATTAAAGCTTTAATAAGAATAAAAAATGGTACACAGAAAAAATTAGTACTTGGAAACCTCTATGCAAAAAGAGATTGGGGGCATGCTAAAGATTACGTAGAGGCGATGTGGTTAATTTTACAACACAAGACGCCAGATGATTTTGTAATAGCTACTGGAAAACAATACTCTATTAAGACTTTTGTAGAAATGTCATGTGAGGAACTGGGGATTAAAATTAAATGGAAAGGCAAAGGAATTAAAGAAAAAGCATTAAATGAAAAAAATAAAATTATTATTGAGTGTTCAAAAAAATATTTCAGACCAAACGAGGTTGATACTTTACTAGGTAATCCATCAAAAGCAAAAAAAATTTTAAATTGGGAATCCAAAATCTCTCTAAAATTATTAATTAAAGAAATGATCGATCACGAACTGCAAAGTATAAAAAAATAATCATGAAAAAAATTGATAAGATTTATGTTGCTGGTCACTCTGGATTAGTGGGGTCCGCTATTTTAAGACTTCTTAAAAAAAAAAAAATATAGAAATGTAATTACGGTATCAAGCAAAGAACTTGATTTGACTGATCAAAAAAGAACTTTTAATTTTTTAAAAAAAAACAAACCTAAATTTATTTTTATAGCCGCAGCAAAAGTCGGTGGAATTAAAGATAATAATACTTACAAAGCTGATTTTATTTATCAAAACTTATCTATTCAAAATAATTTAATTCACGGTGCGTATTTGGCAGGAATAAAAAATATTATATTTTTGGGGTCTAGTTGCGTTTATCCAGGCAATTGTAAGCAACCAATAAAAGAGGAATATCTATTAACTGGTTCTCTAGAAAAAACCAACGAACCATATGCATTAGCAAAAATATCAGGAATTAAATTGTGTGAGACATATAATTTTCAATACAAAACAAATTATAAGTGCATCATGCCATGCAATACTTACGGCCCTAACGATAACTACCATCCAGAAAAATCACATTTTTTACCAGCTTTGATTAAAAAAATTCACAATATAAAATTAGGAAAAGAAAAAATATTAAAATTATGGGGTACAGGAAACCCAAAAAGAGAGTTTATTTACGTAGATGATTTGGCAGAAGCTTGTATACATTTTATGAGTAGGGACATTGGTCCAAATTCATGGATTAATATTGGCACTGGAAAAGATTATAAAATAAAAGAAATTGCAAAAATTGTAATGAATATCTTAAATGTTCGGGCCAAAATTATTTTTGATCAATCAAAATTAGATGGCACAATTAGAAAAGTTTTGGACACAAAAAGTGCAAAAAAAAAAGGATGGATTCCAAAACACAGTTTAAAACAGGGTATAATAAAAACGTATAAAGACTTTTTAAAAAATAAACAAAATTGGTAAAATTTTCAATAATTACAGTTGTGAAAAACAACGTTTTTGAGATTGCTAAAACTATCAATAGTTTACACAGTCAACAATTTAAAAATTTCGAACATATTATTATTGATGCAAATTCTCATGATGGCACTTCTCAAATCATAAAAAAAAAAATAAATGGTAAAATAAAATATTTTAGAGGACCCGATGCAGGAATTTATGATGCTATTAATAAAGGAATTAACTATTCAAGGGGGAAATACGTAGGCATATTGCATGCAGGTGATTTTTTTTCATCTGCAAATATTTTGTTAGAGATACATAGACGTATAAAAAAATATGATATTTTTTTTGGAAATATAATTTTTTTCGATAAAAAAATAAATATTTTGAGATATTGGAAAAAAACATTGGTAAATTTGCACTTATACAATGCTTACAGAATACCACATACTGGAATGTTCATTAAAAGAAAAGTTTTTCAGGAAGTTGGGGGTTACAACGTTGATTACAAAATATCTTCCGATACAGATTTTATTTTAAGATTATGTAAAAAAAAATACAAAGTATGTTATTTAGATAAAGTTATTTTATATATGAAAAGCGGTGGTGTTAGTTCATCATACAAAAGCTATATTCAAAAGGCACGCGAAGACTTATTTATATACTTTAAGTATTTTGGCATCTTATTTTTACTAATTTATTTATTTAAAGTTTTATCAAAAGTTTTTGATTTTGCTATGTTTCAAAATTCCATTTTGTTAAAAAATGACAACAAAATCCTAAAAAGAGAGTATAAAAAACTTAACAATTAATATTATATAATTTTTTTTATTAGGTTACGTAATTGATTGATTTGTCAAAACTATCATAAGTATAAAAAAATTTAATATCTTTATACTTCTGTTAGATCTTAAATATATGATTAAAAATTCAGAAACCTTTAAATTTGCAGTTATTACATTTAACAATATTTTAAATTTATTATTTCCAACCATTTTTTTTTTTATCTTAATATTTACAGGTCGTAATGTTTTGTCATCGGAAATAGCTATAAACGCTTCCCTTTTGATCTTGTTGACCAAATCTTTGTCAACAAATCAAAGAAGTGTTGTTATATCTTCAGGCAATCTAAGAACGCTTGATAATTTTATTTCTTTAAGAATAGCAATGCTAGTACCAATTTTGACACTTGGTACTGTTGTAAATTTTTATTTTTTAAGCGGAAATAAAATAAATACTATATTTATTTTTATAATTTGCGCCCAATGGATAAATGAAGTTTGTTTAGTTAAAAATGAATTAAGTAGTGAAAAATTGTGGAGTAAAATTTTTCTAATAATCAATATCTATTTTTTTATCATTATATTTTTTACATGCTTTTACTTTTACGACCTAATATTTTTCATTTTGGTAGCCTATCTTTTTCATATAATTATTTTTTCGATAATATTTTTAAAAAAAAACTATTTGTTAGAATATGTTCTTATTAAAAATTCATTTTTTTATTTTTTTCAATATATAAAGACTAGTTTTTTTCTATCAGGATTTTCATTAAATTTAGCAAATTTAATATGGAAAATTTCAATTGTTTATCTAGTAGGAAAAGCAAATGCGTCTATTTTTTTTGCTATTTTTTCTATAGGATCTTTTCCGGGGACAGTTTTTAACTCCTCATTTGGAGCAACAATGTTAAAAAAAAAGATCAACAATTTTTATTTAATTATTTTTTTTTTAATTTATATTTTTTTTTTATTAGTATTTTTATTCTTTTTATCTAGAAATTTAATAAATTTTACAGCGCAAAATATATTTGATGCAAAATTTTTAACTTATATTATTTCATCTACATTAATCGGATCCTTAATTATACTTTTTTCATTGTATAATCGACAATACTTTATTAATGAGAAGCCAATTTTATCAAATACGATTTATAAAAAAGATGTTATTTTATCGACATTTATATGCGCGATACCAGTCTTGCTATTTTCAATTGGCGGGATGGCTTTTCTGGCTTTTTCATACTTGGTAGCAGCTATACTTAGCTACTTTTTCTATATTAGATAATTATAAATTAATTATGAAAAATATTTTAATTATTTCTGAGTCTTATAAATTTGGAGGTTCGGGTAAAGCAACCCAAGATATTTTTAGTTTTTTTAAAAAAGAATTTTCTACTAAAATTTTATTACCATACATACATAAAAAAGACAGTAGTATTTTGAATTATTATAATTTCTTTAATTTATGTATTTATTTTTTTTTTAAAGTCTATTTTAGAATTATCTCTTATATTTTTTCGCGAAATAAATTTTACTTTTTTACTAATGTTTTTCAGCACAGTTTGTTCTCTGCAAAAAAAATAAAAAAAATACTAAAAGGTTTTAAGCCAGATTACGTAATAATCCTTTGGCACGAATACATTTTAAATTATAAAGAAATTTTAAAAATTAAAGATATTCTAAAAGTAAATATAATCATATATCCTTTTGACATGCATCCGTTTACAGGTGGCTGTAGATATGTTCAGTCTTGTAATAATTACAAAAATAATTGCAATAATTGTCCCGCAATTAAATTAAACGGGGTTGCTTCTAAAAATTTTCTATCTAATAAAAAAACAATAAGAGAAATAAACCCGACATTTTTTTTTCCTTCAAGTTTTTCTTTAGATTTTGTAAGTAAAACTAAAATCTTAAGCAAAAAAATAAAAAAATTTAAATTCTATTATCCTACTATCAAAAAAAGTTATAGCACGATAAATAAAAAAAAATTCTTAAATTATATTTTATTATCTAAAATAAAAAAAAAATATATAAATGCTGTTTTTTTTGGAGCGCAGGATGGCATGGAATGGCGTAAGGGTATATTTTTTTTTAATCATACATTGAATATCTTTAAAAATATTTACCCAGAAATTTATGAAAATACCATGTTTATTTACTGTGGAAATAGTAATCACAAGTTATTTATTAAACCAGATTCTAATATTTTTATTTTTGACTTTCTAAGTTATGACGAAATTAATAAAATTTATGAATTAGCAGATATCATTGTTATACCATCACTACAAGAATGGAGCTCTTATATAATGTCAGAAGCTTTTTTGTTAAAAAAATACATAATTTGTTTCGAGACCGGATCTTCTAAAGATTTTATAAAAGAAGGATTTAACGGTAATATCTGCGATCCGTATAATTTTCGTTATACGGCTGAAAAGTTATATAAGTTTCTTAATAAAAAAAACAAAACGAAAAGAAAAATAAAATCTCTTATTACTAATATTAATGGCAATAACATGAAAGTATTGTCTAATTTTAAATAAAAATATGCAATCCAAAAAAAGATTATTAGTAACAGGTTGCAATGGTTTTATAGGACAAAACTTTTTAAGAAATTTAGACTTTAATAAATTTAAAGTTGTAAATATTGATTGCCTATCTTATGCTTCAGATAAAAAAGCTCATCTTAACTTTAAAAATGTAAAATTTTCTAAAATAAATTTAACTAACTTCAGCAAGCTTAAAGACATATTTGATGTCTTCAAACCAGATATTGTTATTAATTTTGCCGCTCATTCTCACGTAGATAAATCTATTTCTAATAGCGCGCTTTTCTTAGAGAACATAATTGGCACTCACAATTTGTTAAAATGCTCATTAGGTATTTTTGCAAAAAAAGATATTAAATATTTGCAAATATCCACAGATGAAGTATTTGGATCGGTAGTTAAAGGTGCTTTTAGCAAGCTATCACCTTACAATCCAAGTTCACCATATTCAGCCTCCAAGGCATCGAGCGACCATTTAGTAAGAGCTTTTTACAAAACATATAATCTACCAACAATGATAACTTATTCGTGCAATAACTATGGCCCCTTCCAAAGCCCTGAAAAACTAATTCCCCTAACTATATTAAATTTACTTAAAAAAAAAAAAATTGGTATTTATGGAAAAGGAAGTCAGCTGAGACAGTGGATTCATGTTAATGATAATGTTCAGGCAATTATTAAATTGATAAATAAAAATTTTAATGGAAATGCTTACTGCATCGGATCTGAGTATGAGCTTAGTAATTTAAAACTAGTAAAAAAAATAATAAAAATTTTTAATGAAATAAATAAAATAAAAAAATACCACTTAAATGATTATTTTGAGTTTATAGAAGAAAGGAAAGGACATGATTTTAGATATTTCCTTGACTACAAAGATCTTCAAAAAGAAACTAATTGGAAACAAGCTATTAATCTAGATTTAGGATTAAGGGCGACTATCCTATGGTATTTAAACAATACCAATTGGATCAATAATCAATTTAAAAACATTAAAAATTAAAATGTATAGTTTGCATAAAAAGATAACGAATTTAGAAACTTTTATTTTTGTAATATTTATTTTAATTCCACTTTCGGTAATATTTAGTAGGTTCTTACTAAATGTAATTATTATTGGATTTTTTTTATTTTTAATTTTTAGATCATTTAAAAATAAAAATTGGGCATTTTTATACACAGAAATAACACCATATCTTTTTGCATTTCTATTTTATTTGTTTTTTGTTTCTATGATGATCCATGAATTAGATATGAGAAGCTTTTTAAAACTGACCTGGCTATTTCTTATAGTTTTCTTTTTACTAGGCTTAGCAAGTTATGTCTCTGTATTAAAAAAAAACTTAATTAAAATTTTAGTTTTATTTTTCTTTTCTTTAACAGCATTAATTATTCTTGATTGTATTTACCAATTTTTTAATCCCCAGTTCAAAGATATCTTTGGATATAAATCAAATATTATAAGAGAATATTCATTTCTCGGTAGGAAATTTTTGTTTCCAATAAGATTAACGGGCCCTATGGGTGATGAGCAAGTAGTTGGATTTTATCTTTCTACTTTCGGGTATCTTTCAATTTTTTTTTTTAAATATTTATATAAACTCTCAAACAAAATATATTATTTATTTATATTCATTAATTTCTCAATTATTATTTTATCAGGAGAAAGGTCATCAGTTTTAATATTTATTATAACTTTTTTTACCCAAGAATTTTTGTCAAAATCACCATTAAAAAATAAACTTTCTAATATCCTAATATTGTTTTCAATTCTTCTGACCATTTTTTATATTAATCCAACTACACGAGAACGAGCTAATGATCTTAATATTTGGTTGTTAAAACCCAGTAACCAAAATAATTTTTATGAAAATTTTTTAAGAACACCCTGGGGGGGTCATTATCAAATCTCTATAGAATTAATTAAAAATAATCCATATTTTGGTGTTGGCCTGAGAAATTTTACTAAATCATGTGTTGAATATGAAAAAAATGATAGCAAATTAAATCTCCTGAGGTCTATGCGAGCAGAATATAAAATTATGCAAACCGATAACTCAATTGCTAAAGAAATTATTGATGTAATGCGAAATAAGATAATTATTACAGAAAATGAAATTTTTTATGCCGAGAAAGATTCAAAATGTTCAACCCACCCTCATAATTATATAATTGAATTACTAGTAGAAATAGGCTTCATTGGATTTTTAATTTTTTTTTCATTATTATTCAAAATTTATTATATTTTTTTCAAAAAATTTAGGCAAAATAATTTTGCAATTATCTGTATAAGTTTGTTAACCGGATTTTTGTTTCCATTAAAGCCATCAGGAGCAATTTTTTCGTCTTGGTTTGGTTTTATTTTTTGGCTACAAATATCTTTCTTTTTGATGATAGTTAATAATAAAATAAATAAAAAAAATAACTAAAGTGATAAAATTTCTATTTATTTCATTTAATTTTTTTTTTTATTTAATTTCATCTTTAAATTACAAAGGTAGTATTTTTATAATAAGTTTTTTTTGCATATCATCAAATTTTTATTTAATTTATTCATTTAGAAAAAAATACATTTTTACAGAAATATTTCTTGCTTCTTTTTTATGGTTAGGTTTCTGGTTTAAATTTGTAATGGTCATTAATAATGTAGGCTATCTTTCAGAAGGTAGTGGTTTATTTGATTTTTCCGCATCATCATATGATAAGTCTCTTTTAATTTTATCATTTGCTTTTTTTTTGTTAATTATTATGTCATATATACGTGAGCACTTTTTTTTTTCATACGAAAAATTCTCTAACAAAAAATTTTTTTTAAAAGAAAAATCAATAGATTTTTATTTCAATTACCAAAATTATTTTTTGGTTATTTTTATTTTATTAGTTTCATTTTGTGCGTTTATCAATTTAAAATTTTCTATTTATCAGAAAGGCATTATTAGCGATCAATTGTTAAGCCCCTTTTTTTTATCTATATTTAAATGGCTTACAATGTTTGGTTTTGCTTCGATTTCTTCTTTTATTATTTTTTGTTACTTTAAAAGAAAAAAAAATATTTTTATTGCCTTTTTAATAACTTTATTTGAGGGCTTTGTAACTAGTTATGGTTTCTTAAGTAGGGCATCGCTTATTTTTAGTCAATTATCCTTTTTGCTAGGTTTTAAAAAAAGCATTGAACTATCAAATAATATTTTTTTTAAAAAAAAAGTAATTTTATACTTATTTTTAATTATTTTTGCTTCTTTAACCTCAATTCATTTTATTAACTTAAAAAGAGATCAGTATCATATTAAAAATTCTCTTAATTTTGAAAAAGACTTTACAGCTATAAAAAAGACAATTGATTTAACTAACGCACATGGTTTTGCAACTTTGAAAAATTTAATTTCAGAAAACCAAACTATTTATTTACTTTTTAATAGATGGGTAGGACTTGATTCTTGGTTTGCAGTTACTAGTCATCCAAATTTAAGTGTTAATTTATTTTTTGATTCCTTTAGCGAAAAATTTGATAAAAATAAATTTACATACTATCAAAATAATTTCCTTGGAAAAAAAAATATTGAATATGTTCCTGAATTTAAAAATAACTATGGAGTAGTACTTCCTGGATTTTTTTCTTTTTCTTTTTACTCTGGTTCAATTTTTTTTTTTTTTAGCACTTATCGCTTTTTTTTATATATTAGGATTAATTTTGGAATACATTTCTTTTAGATTTTCTTTTGGAAACATAATATTTTCATCTTTAATATCACAAATTTACGTTTATCGTTTGATACACTTTGGATATCTTCCCTCACAATCTTACTTGTTATTAGGGGCTATAATATTTAACATTGTTCTATATTATTTTTTTATTTTGTTAGTGAATAAAAAAAAAATATTTTAATATGATAGTATTAGGGTTAAGCAGATACCATTCAAATTCATCAGCATCAATTGTAATAAATGGAAAAATTTTGGCATCCGCTGAAGAAGAAAGGTTTGTTCGTATAAAGAACTATACAGGTTTCCCAGTCAGTGCGATAAATTTTTGCTTAAATTATTGTAACTTAACTATTAACAATATTGATATTATTTCATTAAATCACAACCCTTATTATAATTTTACAGCAAAATTAGCTCATTTAGTTAAAAATTTTAATAATTATTCTTACAAAAATATCTTTGATATTATCCAATCAAAATCATCTACAGAAGAGATCTTATATCAATTTTTTGGTTTAACTAAAAAAATACCCATCGTTTATGTGCCACATCATTTAGCACACTTATCCTCTTCATTATTATGCTCAGGTCTTTCTGAGGGAATGGGAGTAACTATTGACGGATCTGGTGATTTTTCAACTTTAGAAATTTACAATATAAGTAAAAATAAGTTGAAGGTTTTGTATAAATTAAACTACCCTTATTCTTTAGGAATTCTTTATCAATCTATAACTCAGTATTTGGGATTTAAAAAATATGGTGACGAATATAAAGTAATGGGATTAGCCGCTCATGGAAAGCCAAAATATATTAGTTCAATAAAAAAAATTGTTAATTATAAAAATGGAAAAATAAAACTTAATTTAGAATATTTCCTTCACCAATTTAATATAAAAGATAAAAATATTAATGTTGCCTATTACAAAAATTTATATTCAGCTAAATTAGTTCACTTGCTTGGGGCAAGTAGAAAAACAGGTAAACCAATCATTAATAGACACAAAGATATTGCATGCTCTCTTCAAGTAGTTTTTGAAGAAATAATTTTAAATTTAATAAAATATTATAATGAAAAAATAAAGGCTAAAAGTATATTTTTATCTGGGGGTTGCTTTTTTAACAGCTTGTTAAATATGAAAATTATTGATTCAAATGAATTTAAAAATGTTGTAATTCACCCCAACTCAGGGGATGGAGGAGGTTCGCTTGGAGCCGCTTTGTATGCGTCCAGAAAATATGATAAAAAATTCCAAAATAAAAAATTTACAAACGTTTACTTGGGATATAAGGACAGCGCAAAACAAGTTAAAAAAACCTTAAATAAATATTTTGTAAGTAATAAGAAATTTATTTATAAAAAGTTTTCTACAAATAACGAACTATGTAAAAAAGTTTCATTGTTATTAAAGAGTAATAATATTATTGGTTGGCATCAGGGCAGAGCGGAGTATGGTCCACGCTCATTAGGAAATAGATCAATTTTAGCCAATCCAACTTCCAGCAAAATTAAATTAATTATTAATAAAAAAATAAAAGCGAGAGAAGAATTTAGACCTTTTGCACCATCCATACTTGATAAGCATGCAAACGAGTATTTTAATATTTCAAAAAATTTTGATTATCGTTATATGACAGCTACCACTTTAGCAAAAAAAAATAAGTTTAAAAAAATTCCAGCTGTATTGAATATTGATAATACTGCAAGAATTCAGATTGTAAAAAAAATTGATAATAGGAAATTTTATAATCTTTTGAACAGCTATTATAAATTAACTAAATGTCCATTATTACTAAATACATCTTTAAATATTCAAGAACCTATTTGTAACAGTATAAATGATACTGTTTCAACATTTATTAATAGCGGTTTGGACGCCCTTGTTGTTGAGAACTATTTAGTAATTCGAAAAAAATAAATGTTTAAAAAAAATTTATTTCTTTTCAAAATATCTGAAAAATTAGAATCTTTTTTTGTTTTATTATGTTTATTTATTTTTATTTTTTTGTGGAGTTTTGCAGATGGTTTTAATTTAAGACTTTCTATTGTTTTTCCAGCAATTTTAATTGTATATAAAATTTTTAAAAAAGAATTAAATCTAAGAATATTTTATTTTTCTTTATTTATTGTTTTTGTGTGTCTACTGCATTTGATAATTTCGTATGCAAATTTGAGTGAGGGATTAATGTCCTCATATTCACTAACATCAAATTTCAAGCCAATATTGAGTATATTTGTTATTTCGTTGGTGGTATCCCAATATTATGATTTATTAATTAAAAATTTAAAAAAAATTATCAATATTTATATGGTAGTTTTTTTAATAGACATTATTTTCGGAACCTTTGCAAATATAGAAAATATTAAGAACGATCAAAACTTAAAATTATCCAATCTTTTTTTTAATTGCGACAACGGACTAGTATCCTATGTAGGGCGCATTGTGAAAGAAAATTCACATATGGCAATGATCTCAGTCCCAATTATTTTATCAGGTATTGTAAATAAAAATTTTTTTAAGAACAATTTAATTTCTTACATTTTTTCTATTTTTTTTATTTTTAATTATATCACTTACTCAACCACTTTTAATGTAGGAATAGTATTATCATCTATCTTAGTTATAATTTTTTTAATTCATAAAAAAGAATTTAAATTTTCTTATTTTTTTTTTTTATTAATGGTAGTTTCTATTTTAATTTTACTTAATGATAAATCTTGTAAACTAAAAACTTCGCAAACTTTTAAAATTGCAATCGATATTTCCTTTAATTTAAAGAAAAAAGAAACAAACTTAACCTCGGATATCAATCTTGAAAAAAAAGAAAGGATTAATTTGACTTCTGATGTTCATCATAATGCATTTTTGGTTGCCAAACATTCTCTTATCGAAACTAATTTTATTGGTTTGGGTTTAGATAATTATGCAGTAGGCCATGAGTATTTTAAAAATAGGTTTGTCGTAGAACTTTCAAATCCCACGGCTGCCATTCTAAACAATAGAGATGCGTCTAGTAATTTAATAAAAATAATTTCTGAGTTTGGTATTTTTATAGCTTTTCCGATAATACTATTTCTTTACTTTATCTTTAGTAGCAAAGAAGATTTGCATACTTCTATTTTTTTAATTGCAGTAATTGTAGTTCAGCTCATAAGAGGAGCTGGGTACTTTAATGGGGGATTTGCTTTGTTCAGTTTAATGATTTGTTATTCAGTATTTTATAAATTAAAAAAAAAAAGTGATTAATTTAGTTACACTTTATCTTTTTTTTTTAAATTTATGTGGGTTATCTTTTTTATTTAAATATTTTTTTTTTAAATCTAAAAGAATTATTAGCTTAGATTTAATTTATGGATTTTATTTTCTTTTATTTTTAGGAATTTTTAGCAATTTTTTTATCCCGTTAAAATTTATATTCTATCCAGTGATTTTTGTAGGAACCATTTCTTTTCTTTTTAATATTCGTTATTTTAAACTAAAATTTAATCACTATTTTTTAATAATAGCTGTTGTATTTTTTATTTCTTTATCAAATGGTATCGCAGTAGATTCTATCGTTTACCATTTGCAAATTATTCAAAAATTTAATTCCAACCCAATCATTTTGGGATTTTCAAATTTAGATTCCAAGTATGGGTTTAATAATCCGTGGCAATTAATAATGAGTATTTTTTATTTTAATAACAAACAAGTAAATTTTATTTATTATTTTAATTTAGTAATTTTTAGTACTTTGATTTATGAAGCACTTTGCAGAAAAGAAAAAAAATCTATTTCTAATATATTCTTAATTTTCGCAATATCATTTTTATTTTTATACTCTTTTATTCATCCTAGCGGAAATGGCCTTATTCTTACGTTGTTGGGCTCTCCAGATACAGACCTTCCTGCCTCTATATTATGCATTCTTTCTATTTACGTTTTTTTAAAAAAAAATATTAATTGTCAACATTTACCATTTTTTGTTTTACTGTGTTTTTTTTGCAAGATAAGTTATTTTTTTTTATTTATTTTTCTTATTAATCCAATTTATTTTTCTAGAAAAAACTTAATATTAATATCTATTCCTTTAATTCTTTATATTATTAGAAATTTATTAATTTCTGGATGCGCAATTTATCCACTTCCAGTTAGCTGTTTTGACTTTGCATGGACTGACATTTCTGCAACAGTTAAATTAAATAATATTTTAACTTCTTTTTCGCGAGATATTGGTCTGCGTGTAAATTATATGAATTTTGACTATACGCTTAATTCTTTTGATTGGTTAAAACCTTGGCTTGTTAATTATTTTTTAAAAAATTCAATAATACAAATTACAATTTTTTCTTCTTCATTAGTTTTGGTTAGTTATTTAATAAATTATAAGAAAAATTCTGACTATTCAAATAGAAATATGATAGTTTTTTTATTCTTTGTATTATCATTGATGTTGTGGATCAAAGCATTAGATGTCAGATATATATATGGGATTTTGATATCTATGAATGCCTTTTTTTTTGCACATATTTATTTAACATATAAATCTTTAAACAGTTTTAATTTTAATTTTCGAATTTTTTCAATTCTAACATTTTTTATTCTATTTCTTAAAAACTACCAAAATATCCATTACATTAATAAAAACACTAAAGATGAATTTGTTAATTATAAGTATAAATTAATTGACGCTGTTAATTTAGTTTACAATCCACATGATAAGTGTGCGGACTTTTATTCATGGTGTACTTACGAATCTGTTAGTAAATTTATTATAAATAAAAATTTGCACTTAATAGAAATAACAAAAAAAAATGGATAGTTTTTTATTAATCTCTCCCTATTCTTTACTGTTATCTATTTTACTTATGTTAGGAAATTTTAGTATTGGTCATTTTTTT
>SXGQ01355701.1_pt1 | contig 37565 bp, 32 predicted proteins | sample 3178371 | NCBI WGS metagenome assembly SXGQ01 (sample SAMN11356859, study PRJNA531348) | freshwater metagenome | isolation source: freshwater sample F1-20 | place: China: Fuxian Lake, Yuxi | collected 2017-12-25 | reverse complement strand
CTGGGAACGCGGGACCTGCGAAAGCCAAAACGGTCGCATCCGCCATTACCTGCCCAAAGGCACCGACCTTTCCTTGGTCTCCTACCAACAGCTCGCCGCCTATCAGGAAATGCTCAACGAGCGTCCCCGCAAAATCCTCGGCTGGAAATCTCCGGCTCAATGTTTCCACGACCTTATATCAAAAAATGTTCACGTTCAGTCTTGAATGTGCCCTTGGAATGTTTTCAGGTCTCCGCCCAAATGTGGAAAAGCTACGAAATTTTGCCGGATGAGCTACTCGCCTGCGCTCCGGCGACACATCGGTTGTCCGCGCTAGAGTCGGGAATAGCGAACAAAGGCGAAGATAGAGGTTTTGAAAACTCATCGATTGGGCGATCCAGCGAAGAATTCGCCGCACTCATGGCGGAGGTCGAGAAACGTGGCTGTTGGGGCCGCGACTTGGAAGTTGACCTTAATGTTTTTGCGGGCTGAGAAGATGACGGCTTAACTTGGAGCTGCGCAGCAAAAATTTTGGGCGCTGACCGGGCAAAAATACGTCTCGCCGCAGGCACTGAAAGCGGAGCTTGTCCGACACAGCGTGCAGACGGAGCACCAGTCTAAGCAGGTGGCAGTACATCAAAAAATGCTGTTGCAGGCGCAAGTGATGGTCCGCGAGGAGAAGTATGCAGTGGTCGCGGTGACCGAGGAGGATCGCCAAGAACTTCATCGTCTCGGAAATGAGTCGGAGTGCAAGGTTGCCCGGCAGCTTGAGATGGCCGAGGTGAACAAAATCGGTTTGTCGATAGTGCGCGAAGACAACGAGCGGATGCTCCCTACGATCTTTGATCTCGCGAGGTTCCTGTCCGCCGCCGAAAGTGAAGCGGCGCGCCAGTTCGCGGCCGAGCGTAAGGGGGGAGCTTACTGAGGAACTTCAGCGTTTGGGCCACCGTTTGGCTGATCAGTGGTCGGGTTACTTGATGCGGCCAGTGGCGTCGGGCACGCAGGAGGCGTATGAGCAAAAGCGCTGGATCTACGACGCGCTCGCGCTGGATTCGATCATTAGGGACTCGCACCGCAGTTTGGTTGGCATTCAGATGGAAAACGTATCAACTTCCGCGTTTGCGAGACAAGATTCCCCCTCCATTGCATCCTTACCTTGAAAATATGATTCCTATTGAAGATCTGCCCTTCACCGGAGAGCGATTTACCCCTGATGCGCCCTTGTTGAATACCCAGATTTATCACGAGCATCTGCACCGCTACCTGTTTGCGGCGCAGTGTGTGCGCGGGCTCGCCGTGCTCGATATCGCTTGCGGCGAAGGCTATGGCAGCGCGTTGCTAGCGGCCAGCGCGGCGAGCGTGGTGGGCGTCGATGTGTCTGCCGAGACGATCGCGCACGCTGAGCGGAAGTATCGCCTCGCCAATCTACGTTTCCTGGCCGGCGAATGCCGTTCCATCCCGGTAAAGGCGCAATCCATCGACGTCGTGGTGTCCTTCGAGACGATCGAACATCTGGAGGAGCATGAGGTATTCATGAGGGATATCCGGCGCGTGCTGAAGCCGGGTGGACTGTTGATAATTTCCAGTCCGGATCGCGAGAAATACGAAGGCCGCGGGGCGGAAAAAAATCCTTTTCATAAGAAAGAGCTTTCGCATCCGGAATTCGCGAACCTCATGCGGCAGCATTTCCAGCACGTCGCGTTGCTCGAACAAAAGCTGGTCGCCGGCTCGTCGCTGGAGGTCTCCGCTGACAGTGAACCCGAAAACAACACCACCCGCGGCCATTTCCGTGGGGGGCTGGGTGGCGGTGAGTTTGTGCCGGGGGCAGCGCGGGGGCTCTATGTCTTGGCGGTGTGCTCGGACGCTGGACTTCCAGCGCTGCCTGTTGGCTCGTTTGAGAACCCCGATGTGGCCGCACAAATCTGGGACTCCTTCGAGATCTTGCCGGCGCTGCGAACCAGCTATGCCGAAGCACAGCAGAAAATCGCTGAACTGGAGGCGAAAGGGGCTGAAGGAAAGAAGACTGGCACCATAGCGGCTGAGCTAAAGGGGCAATTGCGCTCGCAGATCGTCCAGCTCAACGAAGAGGTCGAGAAGCGGGGCCGCTGGGGCCTGTCCCTGAGCGCCGAGATTGAGACGCTGCGTGGCCTTGCGCGGAAACAAGCGGATGAATTGGAAGCCGGTCGACGTGATCTCCGGACGCTCACCGTGCAGAAGGACGATGAATTGCGGGCTCTGAAAATGGAACTTGTCGAACTGGGCGAGCAGATCGAGCGTAGGGTCAAGGAGGCTACGACGTTCCAAGAAATGCGCCTTCGGGCGGAGACGATGGGGCACGCGGAGAAGCTCGCGCTGGTCGCGGCGCACGAGGAAGCAAGCCGCGAACTCCAGCAGCGGATTGAGCAGCTGGGGGCGAGAGCAACCGCGGAGAAGACCGCGGCCGAGAACCAGCGGCTCGCATTGGTCGCGGCGCACGAGGCAGACCGCCTCGAATTGCGCCGCCGGGTGAACGAAATGGAACTCAACGTCGCGCGACAACGCGAGGCGTCCGAAGCGTCCGAAGTCGCTGCGGTGCTGGTGCGCGGTGAAAACGAGCGAAAGCACGCAGCGATCATGGATCTCGCGAAGCGACTGTCGGCAGCGGAGAGTGAAGCGGCGCGCCTACTCGCGGCCGAGCGCGAGGAAAAGGCCCGGCTCGCCGGGGAACTGCAACAGCTCGGCGTCCGCCTAGCCGATCAGCGGGGGCGTTATGAGGACCAGCTCGCCGCGGCGCAGGACCAGTTCGCGGCCTCGCTCAAGGAAAACCAGCAGCTCATGGCCCGGCTCAATTCGGTCGAATCCGAGGTGACTTGGAACCGCGCGCAATTGGAGCGATGGCAGCAGAGCGATCACACGCTGCGGCAGATGCAGACGTCGTGGTCGTGGCGAGTCACTGCGCCGCTCCGGAAAATTCACCAGTGGCTTGGCGACCCACTCTATCGGCGGCGCTAGCTCCGACTCTCTTCCATGATGCCAGCTTCAACTCCCAACGTCAGTTTTCCGACGGTCGCTGATCCAGAGATATCGATCGTCATTCCGGTTCACAATCAGCTCGAGTTCACTTTGAACTGCCTGTCGACGATTGCGACCCAAGGGGCGCGGCGGACCTTCGAGGTGCTGGTGGTCGACGACGCCTCCGACCCGGCGATGTTTCTGCGGCTTCGCGAAATTGCCGGTCTTCGCATGGTGCGGAATTTCCGCAATCTCGGTTTCGTGCGTGGCTGCAATCGTGGCGCGGAGCTCGCGCGCGGGAAGTTCATTCTGTTGCTCAACAATGACACCGAGGTGCAGCCCGGGTGGCTGGACGCATTGATCGATGTATTCACGCTGCGACCCGATGCGGGACTGGTCGGATCGAAGCTTGTTTATCCAGACGGCCCGTTACAGGAGGCGGGTGGAATCTGCTGGGCCGACGGATCGGCGTGGAACTACGGCCGCAACCAAGACCCGACGCGTCCGGAATTCAATTATCTCCGTGAGACCGATTACATCTCTGGCGCGGCGATCGCGATTCGCGCCGATCTCTGGCGCCAGCTGCAAGGCTTCGATGAGGTTTACGCGCCGGCTTACTACGAGGACGTGGATCTCGCATTCCGCGTGCGCGCGGCAGGCTTCAAGGTCCTTTTTCAACCCCGCTCGGTCGTGGTGCATCATGAGGGCAAAAGCAACGGCACCGACACCGCAGTGGGCCTTAAGGCCTATCAAGTGCGCAACCAGGCAGTATTTCTCGAACGCTGGCGCTCCGTGTTGGCCAACGAACATCGCGCCAACGCCGTGGATGTTTTTCGCGCCCGGGAACGCAGTCTCCGTCGCAAGACCATCCTCTTCATCGACCATTACGTGCCGCATGCTGACCGGGATGCCGGCTCGCGCAGCGTGATGTCCTACGTCCGCTACTTTATCAGCGCCGGTTATTCGGTGAAATTTATCGGCGACAATCATTTTCCGCACCAGCCCTACACCGACGATCTCCAGCAACTCGGGGTGGAGGTCCTCGTAGGCGTGCCCTTCGCCAACGAGTGGCCGGGCTGGCTGGCGGAAAACGGTCGCCACCTCGACCACGTGTTCCTGTGCCGGGCGCACATCGTGGGCCGCTGGCTCGCGCCTTTGCGCGAACACACGCGGGCCACTTTGATTTTTTATGGCGTGGATTTGATTTCCCGCACGCTGCGCCGGGCTTACGACGAATTGGGTGATCCGAAGCACCAGCAGCAGGCCGAGGCGTATGCGGCTCATGAGCAGGCGGTTTTCCCGTTGGTGGACTGGATTTTCTATCCGTCCGAGGATGAGGTCATTTTGCTACGCGGCCAACTGCCAGGAAGGGCCATCAGCCGTATCCCGCTGTTGTCTTATGATACGCCGAAGGAACAGGTACCAGCTTTTGAGGAGCGGAGCGGGCTGCTTTTCGTCGGTGGATTCGGGCATCATCCCAACGTCGACGCGGTGAAATGGTTTGTCGGCGAAGTCTGGCCGATTCTCGCCGCGCGCGATCCACTCCTCCGCCTGACGATCGTGGGTTCCAACGCGTCGGCGGAAGTCCTTGGCCTCGCGAGCGAACGCGTCCACGTGGCGGGGACTGTCTCCGATGCGGCCCTGTTGCAGGCGTATCGCCAGCATCGCATCGCCGTGGTGCCGTTGCGCTATGGCGGCGGTATCAAGGGGAAGGTATTGGAGGCGCTCTACCACGGCACGTCGCTGGTCACCACGGCGATCGGCGCGGAGGGACTGCGCTGGCCGCAGCACTCTGATGGACACATGACCATCGCCCCGCCCGAAGCGGCGAATTTCGCCGAGGCGACGTGGACGGTCTACTCAGACCCTGAGCGTTGGCGTCGGCAGCAGCGCACGGCCTGGGATTTTGTGCGGGAGGAATATAGCCACGAGGCCATTCGAATCGCGCTTGAGCCCGCGCTGGAGTGCCCGCCGTCCGCGCGAGCTTAAGTTCGATGACGGCTAGCGGACGCGTCGGTCGCGGTGCCCGAGCTGCGGTGTGTTACGCTCCAGCTGCGGGCTTGCGGGTGAGCAAGGAGAGAAGCGCTGGGTTCTGCGGATGATGCAGGACCTCGGTTTCAAAGCCCGCGGTTTTGCACCGGCCGATGAAGTCGCGGCCGAATTCGTGAAACACCAGTAGATCGTCGGCCTTGATACCGGTTCTGCCGTGGTAGCTCGGCGGAAGATGATGCACGATTTCGCTTCCGCGCAGCGAGGCCCGCGTGCGAGTGCACGCGCGATCCCAGACGATCGGCACCGTGAAAACGTGAAACCCACCGGGCCGGAGGACGCGGTGGATTTCGCGCAGCGCCGCCGTGACGTCAGGAATATGCTCAAGGCTTTCCGAGGTGATCACCATGTCGAGCGAGTCCGTCGCATACGACAGCGCCATGAGATCCTCTGAAGGCGTGCCGGGCATCATGCCACCGAATTCCGAGTAGCGCAGGTTGGGCAGTTCCGCGAGGAACGGATGCAGGCCCCCGGCGGAGTTGACTTCCGCCTGGTGCAGCGACCGGAACGCGGGCTCCTGACAGAGGGCGCGTAGTGATTGGGCGTTGAAATGGACGAGCTGAAAACCCGCGCGAAGAATTCCCCGAGCTAGGCTCTGGGAGCGAAGGCTCACCTCGCATTTGCCGCAGCGATGGCCCTCCCGCTGGTCGAAGTATTCCGCCCATTCGGGCGTGAGTTCCCACTCGGAAATTAATTCGGGCCAAAGCACCGAGCCCGCAACGGTCGCAGCGATTTCACCACAGGCCGGACACCGGTCGGGCGATCCGGGGGCTGACAGATCGGTTGTCTCAGCTAAAAACACAACGCGAGGATTTACCGTGGCGAAGTGAATCCGCGTTTGCGGAGGACGATCACATGATGCAACGCGAAAATGGAATTTAAGGGGATCAATAGGAACTCAACTCCCTTTATGATGGGAGACATAAACGAGGGCATGAGTTGCTTGAAATTCAATCCACCAGATAACAAGTAACGAATATAATTGTTCATCGGCTTCATCAACACGATCTCCAAGTCGGGATATCGTGTTTCAAATTTGATTGTGTCCCGCTTGAATACCACAAAAGAAAGCGCTTGGTTTGCCCCATTCATGAAGCCGAGTGAAGCGTTCGACCAGTCACGTTGCGACACATCGAAGATCTCCGAGTCAAATATTTTTTTATAAAATCGGCGGGCCGTCCAGCCATAATATGGGTCGATTAGCACGCACCCGCAGCCTTTCTCCAAGACGCGCTCCAATTCGTGGAAAAACAAATCCGGCTCGGGAAAATGATGAAAGCAGTTGATGCCATAGATGGCATGAATGCTGTTTTCGGCGAAAGGCATGTTCTGCGCATCCACCACCAGATCGAGATTATCGGCCTTCTTTACGTCGGTGGACACGATTTCCGGATATCTTTGTTTGAAGAAACTAACGCCCGCTCCGATTTCGATCCGTTTTCCGGCGGTTGGCGCGAAAAACTTTTTGTCTAGTCGAATACAGGTGTCATAGAATTCAGAAAACACTCCATTCATCATCTGCTTTTCGCGAAGAATGGTTCCGTGCACAGTTAGGAGTTCGTCGCTGTCTGGATTTACGCCAATCAAGCGCGGATCCCGTAGAAAATTCCTGACGGTTATGAATAATGACATATTCAATTCCTGGCGTCGGGCGGGGGTGGTAAATGCACGGAATGGATATAGGGCAGGAGGAAGGCCATAACAGTTGTTTGCGATTGCTTCACTGATTTGCAGTGTGGTGCGTTTCTAGAAATTAATGTGCTCTTTCTCAACGATGAGCGGCTGATTGGTAACCTTGGGTAGGTGGTTCCAGTGTATCGCCCATGGGGCAAAAGGAAAGCATTTGGACGACTGCAGCCAGACAAAACCACGCAATTCTTTAGTTTTGGCGCGCAGGAATTTCAGCATGGAAAAACGGGAGGAGACGCGAAGGGGATGAAAGGTGAAGCGAGTCTAGACGCTCGCGAGGAGTTTCTCCAAGCCCTCGCGATTTGACAAAAGCGCTCGCCAGTCCGGGGGCATCCCTGACGCCGCGATCGGTTCGAACTGATCCGGGCGGTCGCGGGACGGATCGAAACGCACCGCTTCGGGGTCGGCGCCTGCGACGTCGGCCAGGGTCAGCACCATTTCCTTCAACGTGCTGAGGCTGCCCGTGCCGATATCCCAGTGATGGATGCCGGCCTGCTGGCAGCGCACGGCTCGAAGAATCGCACGGGCGGCGTCGGCGACGTAAATCCAGTCGCGGGCGGCGATTCCGCTGCCGATGACGGCGGTCTCGCGCTGACGGAAACAGCGAGCGGTGTAGCTCAACACATTACCCGGATCGTCCCCGGGGCCGTAGGCCTGAAAGATCGAGCCGAACACGACAGGTCCCGCATACGATTCGGCCCAAGTTTCGGCCAAGCGCGAGAAAGTGGCCTTCGTCGCGATGTAGGGATTCTCGGCAAAGTAGGCGTTGGTCGCGGCGAACCGCTCGTAATAGGTTCCCCCTAGGAAGACGGTAGTGTGTGGCCGGGCATGCGCAGCGATGAGGCTGAGCAAACGGAAGGAGCCGGCGATGTTGGTCCGCAGCGCCGTGGTCCATTGCCGTTGCGCCGCCTTTACGCCGGCGGCGGCAAGATGGAGGACGGCGTCGAGCTTGGCCCAACCGAGCGATTGCGCCGAGAGATCCAAGAGGTCGGTTTGGACGAAAGAGACCTGCGGCGAAAGTGGGATACTGGGGGTGCGACCAACCGCGATGACTTCGTGACCTTCCTCCAGCAACAACGGCATGACGTGCCGGCCGAGAAAGCCTGAAGCCCCTGTAAGGAGGACGGTCATCCGTCAGGATTTCCGCACGAAGCGCCTGATCGTGTCCAATTCGTAGTCGATCATCGCCGGTGTCAGGCCCGGATAGGTGCCGATGAAGATTGCTTGGTTCATGATTTCGTCTGCTCCGGACATGGCGCCGACAACCCTGAAGGCCTGCGGCCGGTCGCGTTTGAGCTGCAAGAAAACCGGTTGGCGCAGGAGATTTCCGCCGAAAAGCATGCGGTGTCCGATGCGGTTTTTGTCCAAGTGGCGGCCGAGTTCGACATGCGTGAACGGGGCCGTGGGCTTGACCCGGAGCATGAAGCCGAACCACGAACAGGTCGTGCGGCATCCGGTAGCGTCCCATTGATAGTCCGCGCTCGACCAGCTTGTAGTATGGGTCGGCAGGTTGAACTCAAAGACATCTGCCAAGTCCGCCAAGCCGGCGCGAAGGCGCTGCCAGTTCGACTGGCGCGCGGCGATGAAGGCGGGAAGTTTTTGGAGCTGTTTGCGTCCGATCGCCGCTTGCGGATCGAGAGGCTTCAGGTTGTAGCCGAGGTGGCTGTAAATATACTTGTGGTCGTATCCCTTGGGCAGTTCGCCGAGCTGCCAGCCAAAGCGTTTGCCGCAGGTGTCGTCCTTGCCGCTGGCGCACCAGCAGTCGCGGCCCCAGTCGCGAAAACTTTCCGCGTAGGTCTTGAGCGGCGGCCGCGAGACGATGTTGACCGCACCGCCTTCCCCCATGGTCAGGTGATGGGGCGGATAGAACGACTGGGTGGAAATATCGCCCCACGTGCCGGTGTAGCGGGAAACATGAACGCCATCCGAGGGGATGCCGGGGGAGTTTTCGGAAAAGCCCAGCGCTTGAGCGCGGGCGGCCGGCATGGAGTAAATTGAGCCGAGCGCATCGCAGTTGTCCTCGATCAGCCAGAGATCGTGTTTGCGGCAAAACTCTAGCACCGCGCCGAGATCGAAGGGGTTGCCCAACGTGTGGGCCATCATGATGGCCTTCGTTTTTCCGGGCTGGAACGCGGCCTCGAGCTGTTCGACGCGGGCGTTGCCGGTCGCGGGATCGTTGTCGATGAAAACGGGGACGGCGCCCAGCTGCACGATCGGCGCAACGGTCGTGGGAAACCCCGCGGCGACCGTGATGACTTCATCGCCGGGCTGGATGCGGCGGTGAGACGGCAACTTGTGCGTCGTCAGCGTCGCGAGCGCGAGGAGGTTGGCGGAGGAGCCCGAGTTCACGAGCAACGAGTGCTTCACGCCGAGAAAAGCGGCCAGTTCCTGTTCGAACGCGCTACCCTCGGGTCCGAGCGTGAGCCAAAAATCTAGCGTGGCGCCCACGGCCGCCTCGACCTCATCCTCGGTGAAGACGCGGCCGGCGTAGGGCACGGTGGACGTGCCGGGCGCGAACGGCGCGGGGTTATCGAAACCCGGACGGTTCGCAGTGTGGGTCAGCGCCGAATACTCGCGGGTGAGGCGAAGAATCTGGGCTTTGAGTTCAGCGGCACGGTTGTTCATAGATCGAAGAGAGCCTGCGTAAGAGGCGGCGCGAAAGAGGACTCAGTCGGCCCATGCAATGGCGAGGCGTCGGGCGTCTATTTCGTAGGTTTGAATTTGCGATTTGGTGAAGGCGGCGAGTTTCGCGTCGGGTGCACCCGATGCTTCGCGATGCTGATTATACCACGTGACGGTCTGAGCGATGGTTTGCGAAAAATCCCAGACCGAGCGCCATCGAAGATGGTGAAAGGCTTTGTCGGTGGAAAGATTGAGAAGTTTCGCCTCGTGCACTGCAGCAGGATCGCTGCGATCATCCCAACGTCCCGGCCAGTGGAGCAGGATCTCCTGCACGAGTTCGGCGACGGTGCGATTGGAAGTGAGGGCCGGGCCGAAGTTGAAGGCGGAGCGAAGGACAGCGTGTTGGCGGTCGCTCTTGGCCGCGGTCTGTTCCAAGCGGGCGGCCAACCAAAGGTAACCGCTGAGCGGCTCGAGCACGTGCTGCCAGGGGCGGGTTGCTGTCTTGTTCCGCACTCCGATCGCCTCTTGGCGCGCAAGCGATCGAATGCAGTCGGGCACGATTCGGTCCAACGCCCAGTCGCCGCCGCCAATCACGTTGCCCGCGCGCGCCGAGGCGACATGCACCTTTGCGTCGGGCGCGGAAAAAAACGACCGCCGGTAGGCGTGAATCACCAGCTCGGTCGCGCCTTTGCTTGAACTGTAGGGGTCGTAGCCACCCACCGGATCCTCTTCGCGATAGCTGTGGACCCACTCGCGGTTTTCGTAGCACTTGTCAGTGGTGACGCAGACAACGGCGCAGGAAATGTCGGCCTGACGGATCGCCTCGAGCAGGTGGACGGTGCCCATGATGTTCGTGGCATAAGTTTCGACGGGCTGTCGGTAGGAGAGCAGAACCAGTGGCTGGGCGGCGAGGTGGAAGACGAACTGCGGCCGCGTGGCCTTGACGGCGGCACTGAGGGCAGTGAGATCGCGAATGTCGCCTTCGATGTGGGTCAGCCGGTGAGGCAGATCGAGCTGGGCGAAGAGGGCAGGACTGGTGGGGGCCGGAAGAGAGAAGCCAGTGACTTCGGCGCCCAGCGACAAAAGCCACTCCGCCAACCACGCACCTTTGAATCCGGTGTGCCCGGTGACCAAGACTCGCTTGCCGAGAAATTTGTTCGCGAAGGCCATCGGTTTACCACTTTTTCCACGGCGCCTTGCCCCGCGACCACAGGTCTTCCAGGTGGTTCTTGTCGCGCAGCGTGTCCATCGGCTGCCAGAATCCCGCGTGGCGATAGATGGCCAGTTGGCCCGTGGCTGCGAGGGTCTCCAGCGGTTTGCGCTCCCATATCGAGTCATCGCCGTCAATCAAATCGATCGCACTCGGCTCCATGACAAAGAATCCTCCGTTGATGAAGCCGCCGTCGCCCTCTGGTTTTTCCTGGAATCGGCTCACCTTGTTGTCGTTGATTTCCAGCGCGCCGTAGCGGCCGGGAGGCCGCACGCCCGTCAACGTGGCGGCGAGACCCTGCTGCAGGTGGAAGCGGATCGATTCGGCGATGTCGATGTCGCCGACGCCGTCGCCGTAAGTGAAGCAGAAGGTCTCGTTCCCGAGATACGAGCGGACGCGCTTGAGGCGTCCACCGGTCATCGTCGACTCACCGGTGTCGACGATTGTCACCCGCCACGGCTCGGAGCGACGGGTGTGAACTTCGACGGAATTGGATTTCATGTCGAAGGTGACGTCCGACATGTGCAGGAAGTCATTCGCGAAATATTCCTTGATCGTATACCCTCGGTAGCCCGCGCAGATGATGAAGTCGTTGATGCCATGGCTGGCGTAGATCTTCATCACATGCCAGAGAATCGGCCGACCGCCGATTTCGACCATAGGCTTGGGCTTGCTTTGAGTTTCTTCGGAAAGGCGTGTCCCCAGACCGCCGGCTAGAATCACCGATTTCATGATTTGTTGTTAAATATATTTATCGTCCGCGAGTTCAACGCGATTTAGGGAAGATGGCCCACGCCCCGATGATTTTCGGGTGGTCGAGATCGAAGCCGAGTTTGCGGAGACGCGCGCCGATGAGAGCATCCTGTTTCTTGCGCTCCTCGGCGCCGAGGAAACTGTAGGACGCCGGGACTTCGTAAGGGCCGCCGGGGACGGGCTGCCACCAAGGAAGGACGACGTAGTTGGCGTCGTCGATGCCCAATGGGTAGGTTTGAAGATTGGCCGCGGTCGGATAAAGCGTTGGCATCAGGGCTTCGAGGGTGACGATGTTGGAGTGCGGCGGGATCGCCCGACCGATCTCGCGATACTGGGAGAGGCTCGCGGCCTTGCCCCCGCGGTAAATGCTGTCGATGTCGGTCCAAAGTCCCGCCGGTCCCGAACTCGCGATGTTCTTGAGCGAAATGGTGGGTTGGGCGTTTCCGAGCATCAGGAAAAACAGCAGGTGAGCAGCGCGCAGCGAAAGTGAAATCGGACTGTTGCGCAGGGTCGCGGCTGAGGTGACCAGCGCCGCCGCAAGCAGTGGAAAATAAGTGGAGTGATAGTGGGTGAGATAGCCCGTTTTTTCCGCACCCCCGATGTTGCCGATGATGTTGGGCAGCGCCGCAAAGACGGCGATCGCCAGCATGCGCCAGTTCTTCAGCGCGAAGAGAGCGAACACGCCGTTGAGCAGCAAAAAGCACCACATGTTTGGGGCAAAGTTCGGGTAACTATTGTAGTTCGAAAGGAAAACGCCGGGCGTCATGGTTGAGCTGAAGCTCGCGTTGGACGGGTGAACGATAACAAACCTCAGTAAGAAAATCGAAATTGCCGCCACGATCCCCGAGCAAAGATAGATCGCCAGATTGGCCTTGATGGAAGCGCGCCGGAGGGCGAGGTAAACGACGACGCAGCCGCCGAGGACCAAGCCGAAACGTTCCGAGACCGTGCTGCCGACCACCAACAGGGCGAGGATGGGAACGCGGTTTTTCTCCGGTTCGTCCAACAGCAGAAAAAGCACGAAGCCGATGCCGAGAAAAAGCCGGTCGGCATACATCTGCCCTTGGAGCGAAATACTCCACGCCGGGTGGGCAATCAACAGCAAGGCCACCAGCAGGCATGACCAATGACTTACCTCTTTTCGGCGCAGATAGTAATAGGCGCCGCAGGGAAGAACTGCGAACGACAGCGCGGTCAGCGTGGAAAGGACCAGTTTGCCGCCAAAGACGAAGACCAACGGGGCGATCACGTAGAGGATACTATAGGCATGCCACTGAAAATAGTTGAACTCGACGACCGCTTGGATTTTCAGCGGCTTGGAGAGGAGCTCGTCGGTCGGGGTAAAAAGGACCCGTGCGAACATTTCGTCGAAGGACGCCGCGAGCTGGGAGACGGGCTTTCCAGTGTGGGCGATATTCTCGGCAAGCTGGGTGAGAAAAGCGCCATCTCCGAAGCCTAGCTCCCAAGCGCGGATGCGGTAAAGCGTAAGGCCAATGACGAAAAGCGCCCCAACAGTCAGGCATACGGCGGTGGCGATCTTGGGCTTCATGGCGTCAAAGGTTTGATTTCCGCTCCACCACGAAGTGCGGCCGGGCTTTAATCTCTTGGTGAATCTGAGCAATGTACTCTCCCATGATGCCCATGAGGAGGCAGTTTAATCCGCCAAACAAGAAACCGAGTAGCACGATGGTCGTCCAGCCAGGAGGAGGGGGCTGGATGTTATAGTTGAGTCCCATTCGCGTCAGAATGAGGTGAACCACATAGACGCACGAACCGAAAATGCTGAAGCCGGTCATGAACAAGCCTATCAGGCTGGCGAGTTTCAGCGGCTTGGTGGAAAACGATATTACCGCATGGAAGGCGTATTGAACGCACCACCAGAAGCCGGCCTTGGAGTGACCGTGCTTCCGTGGCACGCGCTTGAAGGGCACGGCGGTGGACCGGTATCCGGCCCAGTGGGTCAGGCCGCGCATATAGCGGCTGTGCTCCGGGCAGGCGCGAAGCGCCAGAATCACGTTGCGGGAGAGCAGGCGGAAATCGGTCGCGTTACGCGGAATGCTTATATCCGACAACAGATGAATGAGGTGATAGGCAAAGTAGGCGCCAAGGGATTTGAAGAATGTGTGATCTTCCCGGCCCTGCAATTCGCCATAGACGACATCGTAGCCGTTGTCCCACTGCCGCACGAATTCTGGAATAAGCTCCGGTGGGTCTTGGAGGTCGCTGAAAACAAACATGACCGCGTCGCCCTCCGCGTAGGTGATGGCGGCGTGAAAAGACGCTTCAATGCCAAAATTGCGGGAAAATGCCAGATACTTATAGTGAGGGCTTTGCGCTGACCGCTCTAGGCAAAGGGCGGAGGAACCGTCGACCGAGTGATTGTCGATCAAGAGCACCTCGTAATCAAGGGTGGGCAGCGAGGCCATCACCGCATCCAGACGAGCGAACAACTCGACGATATTCTTCGCCTCATTATAGAGTGGGACGGCAATGGTGAGTTTCCTACGTGGCATTGGAGTGCGAGAGGAATGGAACGGAAGAGGCGGGGTTGTGACGGGCCGGTTCGTTTACCAACTCGAACGCACGATAACTATGACTCCGCCGATGATGAGCACTAGACCAGGCCAATACGTGGAGGGCAGGTGCTGGTGAAAAAAGAATTTGTCGATCAGCGGGGTGAAGACGACGGCGAGCACGGCAATCGGATAGGCGAGGGCGAGGGGATATCGGCTGAGCAGCCACACCCACAAGACGGTCGCACTGGCGTAAAAGGCAAGCGCACCATGGAAATGCGGAGTACGCAGGAGCCCGAGCATTAGTTCTGTCACGGGTTTTCCGCTGAATTTCACGGCCGCCTCGCGAAACAATATTTGACCCACTGACATGATGGCGGGGAAGCTCAGTAGGATGACGAAGTCCCGGACGGAAAATTTCATGGCGCTTTAGTCCGGAGCTTGGCACCGTCATCAAGGAGGAGGTGCAGCGGTATCGAGGGCTTGTCCATGATGTCGAGCAGCACCGACTGCATGAGCATCTGGGCGCCGAGGAGGAGCGGCAGGAGGGCCAGGGCGACGGTGCCGGGACTGGTGAAGCTTTTATGCAGATCGGCGACAATCCAGTGATAGGTGCCGAAGGCGGAGCCGGAAAGGAAGAGCAGGCCGCCAAAACCTAGCAGGAACGTAACGGCGTTGATATCGTAGATGAAATAGCGCCAGAAAAGCCGCTGCATCAAACCGGAGAGTAGTTTGGCCGGAAACCCAAAAAACGCTCGGCTCACGCTCAACGAGGACGTCTCCGAGCCATAGCGGGCTGGAATCGGGACATCATAGGCCACTGACCGAACGGTATTGAGTTGAATCAACATGCTTGTCTCAAAGAAATAGCGTTCGGCCAGTCGGTCCAAGTTGAGCACCCGCAGGACCGAGGCGTGCACGGCGGTGTAGCCGTTGGTCGGGTCGGACACGTGCCAGAAACCGCTCGATACTTTCGTGAGCAGAGTGAGACCAAGATTCCCAATGCGGCGAATCAGCGGCATCTGCCGGAGCGAAGCCAGATCGTAGAAGCGATTGCCTTTGGTGAAATCGGCGCGACCGATGAGGATCGGGTTGATTAGGCGGCTGAGATAGTTAGGATCCATCTGGTCGTCGCCGTCCATTTTTATGACGATGGCGCAGCCGTTCTCCAGCGCGGCCCGATAGCCAGTGATGGTAGCACCGCCAACCCCCTTGTTTTTGGCGTGATACAGGACCCGAACCCGCGGATCGGTGCAATTTTCGGCGATAAACTTACCCGATTCCTGCGGGCAGGCGTCATCGATCGCGAAGATGCAGTCCACCCATGACGGAATTCCGTGAATCACGTCGAGGACGTGCTTCTTCACCTTGTAGCAAGGGATCGCGATGGCAATTTTCGGAGGCATTTAACGCAGTCGGGTCTTGTGGGGCAAAATTCGGTTTGTGACACTAACTGTCATGCTGGATAAATCGATGTTAGTTCAGTGCCGATTGTGGCACTGGGCCGCAAGGCGAGGAAAAGTTCGGGAGCGACGATTTTTACTCAAGCGCGTCGAGAAGCGAGAGGATTTTTGGGTAGGGTTCCGTGAGGCCAAGAATCGGAATCAGGTCGGACGCTTCGCTGACGCCCTCGTTTTTCAAAGCGGCGCGGAGGTTCGCGGACTTGATTGGCAAGCGGAAGGAGAATTTTTCGGCGAGGGTCAGGCCCCACAGCAGCACGCCGGCCGGAACCGGGAGGATGAACCTGCGCCAATTTTTCTTGGTGCAGATGGCGCGGATCAACTCCGCTTGCGTCGGGACGATGGGATGGAAGAGCAGGCACGGTCGACGAAAACCGAACGTAGTGGTGAGGAGGTGTGTGATTGCTTCCGCGAGTTGGGATTGTCCAACCAGCAGGATGCGTAGCTTGCCCGCGCCAATCAACGGCACGACCGGTGATCGCCGCACTAATTCGAAGGTGCGTTGAAACAGCCCGCCTGGCCCAACGACTAGCCCCGGGCGAATCACAAGATCGCCTTTTTCATAGTCGAACAACTGCTCGGCGAGATACTTGCTTTTTCCGTAGATCGTTGGCGCGGAGGGGCTGGCAGACAACGAACTGAGAAACACCTGGCGTTTGACGCCCACTCGGCGAGCGGCATCGACGATCTGGCGTGTCGCTTCGACGTTGAACGATACATCCCTGGATCCGAGATCCCACGCGGCGTGAATCACCACGTCGTGGTCACGGAAAACCTCGGCGTCGCACGCTTCGCCCAGAACCAACCGGTGAACGCCGGACCCGGGCTTTGGATTTCGCATCGAACCGACCACCGAGTGACACCCGGCACGGAGATGAAGGCAGAGCAGATTCCCGACGAAGCTCCCGATGCCGGTGATGAACACCTTCATCGCAGCGAGGCGCTTACCCCAGTTGCAATCCTCATGGCGTTGGCCATGGACGTGAATGTCAGGTTCTTTGAAGGCAATCGCGTGAAGACCGCGGAGTCGGCAACGAACACGTTGTGGGATTCGTGTAGTTTCCCGGAAGCATGCGTCTCGAACGGCCCGGGATTGGTGCGCATCGGCAGGCTCCCAGCGTAATGATAGCTGTTGCCCGCGCGCGGGTATTTGCAGAGTTGGGGTAGTCCGAACCATCCGATCCGGCGAAACGCGGAGATGGCTTCGCGCTCGATGGCACCGAGTTCGCGTGCGGCATAGTTGATCCGGAGTCTGCCGGTGTCGTCCAGCGAAACGCTTTTGTCAGGTGCCGGATCGTCGGGATAGAAAAACTGAATGAGGCAGGTGGCTGGAGTTACGAGCTTCGAGATGAGCAGGTTCCCGTGGAAGGAGAGCGGGAAGTCGAAGACGAAGTCCGAACGCAGCGGCCCCGAGAGATCGTAAATGGAGCCCTGAATGACTTCGTCGGCCTTCGGTCCTTGGTAGATGATATTGAGCTGGACCATGCCGAAACACCGACGCTCTGAGCGCAGCCCGATTAACGCGGGGTTAATCAGCGGCACGTAGGAAACCAAGTTGTCAAGCAGCGGCAGCGCGTGGCGGGTGCCGGTGGCGGAAGCGAGGACGAGCTTGGCGCTATTGAGGCAGCCGGCAGAAACGATCAGGCGTTTCGCCGTAAAAGTTTCGCTTTCACCGGAGCGGAGATTTCGAGCCGTTACGGTCACTCCATCAGGCCGATCGGAGAAGCGTTCGACGAGATACCCGCCGCGATAGATGAGGCGGGCTTCGCGGATCAGTTTTCGCACGGTGATCGCGGGAGAGTAAATCGATGAGTCGTTGGGCGTGAAAAACTCCCAGTTGTTATAGTGGTAGGCGTGACGCTCGCGCATGGGCTGGGTCAGGATCGCCACCCGGCTGCGCCCGATGTGAAAGCCGCGCCCTTGAAAGTAGTCCCGCTTGCGCCGGTAGCCTTGGTAGACGTTCCCGGGACCCCGGTTTAGGCGGAGGGGTGGCTGCAGGTTCGCGGTGTTACCGAAGAAAGGGGTTAGATCGTCGCCGGTGGAGCCGCTGACGCCAAGCTCTTCGGTGAGCTGGTCGTAATAGGGTGCAAGATCGCTGGCGCGAATCGGGAAACCACGAAGCTCGTCCTCGGTGAAACGGTAGACGCCCGCGCCCCAGGCGTTGGCGAGGCCGCCGAGGGAGAAACTCATCTGGGTGTCGAACCCTTTGGATTCCACGGGGCTCAGTGCGTTCCAGTCCCGGGTGATGAACCGCATGCGCGGCGCCTTGAGCTTGGGGCTCATGGTGCTGCGGCCGCCGATCAGGGCCGTGCCTTCGAAATTGTTGCCGACGAAGAGCGGAAATAAATCGTCGCGAGCGTTGCGCAGCGTCTCTACGCGCGAGGTGCTGGGCAGCGCCGGCGCCGGTTCGGGTTCATGACCGCAGTCGAGCATCAGGACGCTGCGCCCTTCAAGGCCCAGCGCGGCTCCCGTCCCAGCGGCGCCCGATCCGATTATAATAACGTCAAACAAGGTGGTATTTGTAGATGAGATAGTTGCCTTTGAGCCAGAGCCATACCGTGCGCACGCCGGTGAATGTCAGCCTGAGCCACGAGGCGAGTCGGGCGCTTTCGCCCGCGTAGTAGATCTCCCAGTAAGTGGGATGGGCTTCGCAGATAAAGCAGAGGCCGTGGATTCGCTGCTTCAGCGGATGATGCGGTTGTCGAAAGCGGAACGCGAACTCGAGCGCCTCGACGTCGAGGTTGGCTTGCATAACATGCTCCAATTGCGGCCATGGAGCCGACGGGGCGATCGTGGGCATGAATCCTTCGTAGCGACGCAGAACTTCAGGTGGGGCAGTGAAACCAAATAGTTGACGATGGATGAATTCCCCTTCGGCCTTCCACGTCGCGTCAGCGGAATTCTGTGCCCCAATTGTTGGTGCGGTCATACGGTCACTAGTTGGCGGGCCAGACGAGGACCACTTCAATATCTTTCGAACTCGGCGGCCGGTAAATATGGAGTTTGGTCACCCCTTCGGGAACTGTTTGCCATTGCCGATGCCAGCTAGCCGGCGTGGTGTAAGCGAGGGACATCCGCGTCCAAAGAGGCATGCGCTGGTCCGAGGTTAGGCCGAATATGTCGAGGAAGGCGTCCGCCGGAGGCTGGGCGTTCCACTTGGCCTGCACCCCGATGAGCATTCCCGGTTTCACGGCAATTTCGCCTTCGATCCATGGTTGCAGTGTCACTTTGACGGGGCCTTTGATGATTTCGGCTTCGGAACGGACCCGATAAAGCCGGACTGAGCCGGCGCCGTTTTGAGCCCCGGTGAGCTCCAAGTATTTTTCAGTGAACTTGGTGGAGTAGAATCCGCCCCACGCGCTTTCGGGACGACCCGCGATCCACGGAGAGGAATTTTCCCACATGACATGAGTGAGCCCGGCGGTCTTGATTACTTGGTAAATCGATTCATCAAAGCCGCCCAATGGACGATTGGGCAGGATCGAGAGTAAGGCGTTCAGTTGGCGAATATCCCCGTGCGGGTGGGCGATGGTCCGACCGAGAAAGTTTTGATGATCACGAACAAAAGGCACCTGCCAGACGACGGCTTTGGTACCTGACTCGGCGTTGACTACCTTCGCGAGCGCGGAAGACGGCAGGCGAACATTATAAAATTGATCGGCGGACTCGGTCCCCAACAGGAAATTTTTTGGAAACGCAGCTCCGGCGGCGTCGTGCCACATCCACGCTGTCGGCCTCGCGTAGCCCAAGACTGTGCCCAGCGCGACGAGCAGCAGCCCGACCCACGAAGTCAGGAACCATTTTGGGCCCGCCGCGCCGCCGGAGCTCGCGATCGCCATAATTGTGCAGGCCAGCGCCGGAAGCGAATACCGGAGATTATGTTCCGTCATGATCCAGCCGAGCCAGAAAACAATCGAGACCAGCCACCAGCGGCGGCCGTTCGGGCCGCTCCACGGCGAGAGCGCGAGGCCGAACAGGGCGAGAATCCAGTTGGCTGGGTGATAGGTTCCGAGTTCGTTGTAAGAAGCAGGTGAAAGGACTGTGCGAAAGGGTAAGGAGAAGATCTTTAGGTTGAAGCCCGATCCGTAGCTCGGCAGTTGTTTCGCCCAATCCAAAGCTAGTTGGCTCGGAAAGATATCGTTCGCGAAAGGGAAAACTGGACTGCCCGTAAGGAAGTAGGAACGGACCACCGAAGGAACCAAGCCGATTACGATGCCCGCGCCCAAAAGCAGGAGAGGCCGTCGCGCGCTCCAGACCGAGCCGCGATTTTTACGACATTGAAAGACGATCAAGCATGCAAGCAGCAAGAACATGGTTCCGGCATGGAGTTTGATCGAGACAGCGGTGCCCGCGATCAAGCCGGCGACCAACAACCAAACGTTTCTCCGGTCCGAAATCCACGATTCCAGCGCCAGCATCGATGCAACCGTAAGGAAGGCGACATGCATGTCGACGAAACCATGTACGAACTGCCATGAGACGACGGTGCTAGAAAAGAACACAAAGGCGGCCAGCCAAGAGAGCAGTCTTCGCGATTCGCCGCCGGAGGAGCTGATGCACCCCACCAGAAAAAACGCCGACACCAGCGACGTTATCTTGGCCATGTTTCCTCCGGCGAGGGGGAGCACGATTAGGTTAATGATCTCTCCGCCGAGCCCCATGTATGAGGTAAACATCTCGGGCACGCCGATGATGCCGCCGGCTCTCTCCCAGATAAGTGGCAAGGCGCTGCGTGCTCCTACCCCATCGGGACCTGTTTCCGGCGCCAGGCTCGAGCACCAAAAAACCAAGGCTAAAGCGACGCCGGCGCCAAGCACAGCCCACCCACTAAGTCGGAATTGACGCGGAGTGCGCAGGGAGCAGGCGAAGCTGCTGAAGGTTTCGAGCAATTCGCGCCGGACGAGAATCCCTGTGACGGCTAATGTCACTATGATCCCGTTCGAACTCACCCAGCCGCACGCGCCGGTCACTCGGAAAAGAACAATGAGCAGCGATAGGCCGAAGGCACCCATCACGGGAAAGCCGGTTTCACCGGCACCGATCCGGCGCAGTCCCGCTTTTCCGACTGCGATGCTCAGGGCGATTAACACCACCACCGCGATCAGGTCGCCGAGACTCCCCGTGTGGACGGCGGTGATTCCCGCAAGGAGCACAGGGATGACGAGCGCCGGCCAAACCGGCCGGCCCGCGGCGCCCTTTCCAGAAAACGCATAGCCGAAAGCGAAGCATCCACCGCCGATTACCGTGGCGGAAATCGCCAGCCAATCCGGTGCACCAACGAGTCCTGCCCATCGCGAGAGGAAGCCAAGCAGCGCGAGGAAGGCTGCGGATAACCCCAGAGCAACAATGCGCCTGACCCATGACCACGTTGTCGTCGACACGGCCGCACCGATTCCCCACCCGGTGATAAAAGCCGCTCCCAGCGTTCCAGCGATGGGCCACAGCATTCCTTGGACTTGCGTGAATCGCTGCGACACCCAGATCAAGCCTTCCGCCCGGGCGACGATGTAATACCAAACCAGACTGACGCCGGCGATCAGCGCGGGCGTCGCCCAAGTCCAGACACCCGGCCCGCCAAGCTGTTTGTCGGTCTGCATGGAGTGTGCGTGGGTTTAAGCTTGGCCGCGGGCGACCGTGGGCACGCGAGCGGAGAAGAACAGGAGTTCGTTTCCCAGATAGCCAAACTCGCGGGACCAGAGCGCGATCGCTTTGGCGTCCTCGAAGCCGAGCGCGTTCAAGTCGTCGATGAGCTGCCACCCGAAATGGGTGAAGCAAAGACATCCTTCCGACTGCATAGGATCGCCGTGATACTCCGGCTCCAACAGATGCTCTACTTTGCCGGCTGGCGTGAGCCGGGCACGAATAATGTGCGTGTGCGCGTTGGGCACGAAAGGAACGGTGAATAACAAGCGGCCCCCCGGTTTCAGAATCCGCCGGCTTTCGCGCAGTGCTGCGCTGAAATCCGGGATGTGTTCGAAACACTCGAAGGACATCACCGCTTCAAACGACGCGGAAGGAAAGCTGAGTTGCGTCAGGTCTTCGTGCCGGATGCCGCGGACATCGATAGAGCCGCGCGGGGTTTCGGCGGAGATGTATTCACTCCCGACCAAGCTAGGAAAACGGTGGAGCAGATTATTGAACAGCGGCGTGACCTGTTCTGTCACATAAATGGCTGAGTCGGGGTAAAGCCCGAGCTGGGAATCGACCAGATGGATAGTCGCGCGCAGCCGGGTGTTGAGACCGGTTACGGGGCAGAGCAGGCGCTCGCGCCAGTTGGGATTGGTGCCGTTTGAGTAGTTCCAGTCGACTGCCAGATCCACGACTTTTCCCGCGGGATAGCTAAACGCGGATACGGCGAAGGGTGCGCGATTGCTTCTAAACGGGCTGCAGAGCGAATCGGCGAGGGCCGTGCGCTCGGCGGTGAGCGTCTCCATCCGCGCCCAGTGCTGCGTGAAATCGGCCAGGGACTTGAGTTCGTAGATTTTCAATGCAGAGGAGCAGGTTTTGTAACCGGGAGCGGTGCTAACGGAATGGTGTAGGAGGGCACGCTCGTTTCGATGAATTGCAACAAGAAGAACTTTGTGTTTTTCGGCAGGGCGTCGAGAACTTGATCGAGCGTGGCTTGATAAATTCTGGCGCGATGGATCGACTGAAAGTGCTCCGCGAAACCGGAGCGTAACATGCCGTCGAAAAAAGAATCACCGAAGACTACGATCCCAGGCAGCAAAGCGGGGTCTTCCACCTTGTGCACGACGGAAAACTCGAACGGGGTGTCGGGACCGCGATAATCACGAGGTAGATCGGGCCAGGTCTTTTTGACGAATAATGCTGTCTCGGTGGCCGGCCAGATCAACGGCATGAAGGCGGCTTCTCCGCCGGAGTTGGGGGCATAGGTGATCTCAAGCGGCCAGCGCCACCCTTGGTAAGGCGGGCCGGCCAGCTTCGCAATGCGGTCGACCACTGCCTGTGCAACGGCGAAGGCTGCGGGATCGTTCCAGTGGAAATCGGTCTTATGGAAGACAGGGCGTTGAGCCTTGAGTGCGTGGAGGATCGCGCTCGGGTCCACATACTCAGCGCCGGTTTCCTTCGCCAAGCGTGCGCGGAGTTTGTGATAGCGAGGGCTGACTGGTCGCCGCGAGACGGAAGCCGGGAGTTGCTCAGAGTAAAACTCGTCCTTCAGCTCGTTGTCCATGACGAGCAGTCGCACCCCACGGCTGGCGAGGCGCTGGTTTAAGGCTTTGATATTATTGATGATTTGATCGTAGCTAGCGTCGGGCAGTTGATCGATTGTGGGCTTTCCGACATCGAGGACACTGCGATAAAAGAGCCAGCCGCTGGGGCCGATATAGATTCGGTCCGAATACGAAAAAACAGAATAGTCGATCTGGGTCTTGAGGCGGATGAGAAGATTGCGCCCGGCGTAGCGGTCGTTGAACCAGAATTGCCAGCCCATCAGATAAGCGTGGAGGGAAAGCTTGGCGCGATCTGGGAGTGGGGCAGGTTTGCGATTCTCCTCCAACGGTCGGTCAGGCAGCACATGCAGCACACTCTGAAAGGCCGGGAAAAGGCCAATCAATGCGAAGCCGATGATGATGGCGATCCTCTGGCGCATGTCAGAATTGAAAGTAGATGAAGGGATTAAATGTTTCGGGTGCCTGGGCGATCACCGCCAGCCCGCAAAGAATCAACGCGGCCCACGGACGCATCTTCGTCCAGGCTCCCATGGGCTCCGGCTTTGGTTCAGTGGTAATCTTGGCCGGCCATAAGGCGGCAACAATGCCGACAAGGAGAAAAAAAATGACGTTTGCGGACAGATAATGAGATGTAGGAAAGACCGGATTGGCGTTTCCCGACCCGAAGAGTGCCCGGAAGAAATCCCCCGCAAGTGGAAGGGACGGACTCCGAAAGAACACCCACCCGAGCATCACGCTGAAAAGGCTGTATGCCCAGCCGATCAGACCACTAGGAGAGAGCCCCCATACCTGTTTCGCCACACGCTCGGCGACCAGCAAGAAGCCGTGAAACAAGCCCCAAAGAAGGAAAGACACGTTGGCCCCATGCCAGAGCCCGCAAAGAGCGAAAACGACCAGTAAGTTGAATCCGGTGCGAGCCATGCCGGCACGGTTACCTCCCATCGGAATGTAAAGATAATCCCGGAACCAACTGGAAAGGCTGATGTGCCAGCGACGCCAGAATTCAGTGATGCTCGTCGACGTGTAAGGCTGTCGGAAATTCTCGGGCAGAGATAGCCCGCAAATCCGGCCAAGGCCAATCGCCATGTCGGAATAACCGGAAAAATCGAAGAAGATCTGCATCGAGTAGCAGACCAGCGCGAGCCAGGCGTTGGTGGTCGACCATTCTGACTGACTGGCTCCGAAAATCGAATCGGCGACTTTCCCCAAGCTGTCGGCGATGAGAACTTTCTTGGCCAAGCCGAAGCCGAAGCGCTCCAGCCCGCTGACCGTGCTGTCGAGCGAGTGGCGACGTGAACTGAGTTCGCGCGCGAGATCGTGGTAGCGGACGATGGGGCCTGCCACGAGTTGCGGAAAGAACGCCTTGAAGAGGGCGAAATCCAGCAACGATCGACACGGTTCCACTTCTCCGCGGTAGACGTCGACCACATAGGCGAGCCCTTGGAAGGTGAAGAAGGAGATGCCGGCCGGCAGGAAAAATTCCGGAATCGGCAGAGTGACGGTATGCCCGAGCCAAGACGATACCGCATTCACAGAAGTCGCTCCGAACGCGGCATACTTGTAGACCAGCAGCGGCACCGCGTTGGTTGCAATCGCCGTAATCATCAGGACCTTTCGCCCAAATGGTTTAGCAGCAGGAATGCCGCGGCCAATGAAGTAGTTCGTGCCGATCGAAAAGAACAGCAGGAGAATATAGCCGCCCGCTCCGACCAAGTAGAAGAGCAGGCTCGCGGCAAGTAGCACAGCGTTCTTCAAGCGTTTGGGCGCAAGGAAATAGAGGCCAAGCACCGCCGGCAGATAGGCGAATAAGAAAAGCGGTGAGGAGAAGACCATTACGCTTGGGCGTGGGAGATCCAACTAAGAGATGGAGCGGAGCGGTGAGGTTCGCGCGACACGCTCGCGTGCAGTACGCCGTTTTTGAAGAGTTTGGCAAAGAATCGATGCCTGCCAAGGCTCTGGGGCAGTTTAGCGTCGGATCTCACGGGAAAAGCATCTTTCGGCGCGGCCGGCACTCTGGATCTTTGTTCAGGCCGGGGGCTTGCCTGAAGGGTGGAGCGCGACCCCAGTTCTTTTTAAGGCCGCGACATCAGCGTCGACCATTAGTTTTGCGAGGGCGTGCATCCGGATTCTTGGCGCCCAGCCAAGCGCGGACTCGGCCTTCGCGTAGTCGCCGATGAGTAGATCCACTTCCGCGGGCCGGATCATGCGTTGGTCGAACTTCACATAGTCTTTCCAGTCGAGTCCGACGTGGCCGAACGCGGTGGCGAGGAATTCTTTGATGGAATGGGTTTCGTTCGTTGCCAGCACGTAGTCGTCGGGCTGCTCCTGCTGAAGCATGCGCCACATGCCCTCGACGTATTCCTTCGCATAGCCCCAGTCGCGTCGCGAATCGAGATTGCCGAGATGCAATTCCTGTTGGAGGCCGGCCTTGATGTTCGCGACCGCGAGTGTGATTTTTCGCGTAACGAATGACTCGCCGCGACGGGGCGACTCGTGGTTGAAGAGAATTCCGCTGCAGGCGTAGAGATTGTAAGACTCCCGGTAGTTTACGGTCAGCCAGTGGGCGAACAACTTCGCGCAAGCATACGGAGAGCGCGGCCAGAAAGGAGTCGTCTCGATCTGAGGAACCGCTTGCACCTTGCCAAACATCTCCGACGACGAAGCCTGGTAAAACCGAACTTTCTTACCGATGCCTGATTCGATAATGGCTTCGAGAATCCGGGCTGCGCCTACACCGGTAATGTCGGCGGTGTATTCCGGGATGTCGAAGCTTACGCGCACGTGGCTTTGAGCGGCGAGGTTGTAGATCTCATCCGGCTGGAGCTCGTAGAGGAGTTTTACCAGCGAAACGCTATCGGCGAGGTCTCCATAATGTAGAAAAAGGCGGGGCTGGGGGCCGGTCTCGAAAGGCAGTAGGTGGTCGATACGGGAGCGGTTCATCGAACTCGACCGACGGACGATACCGTGCACTTCGTAGCCTTTTTCGAGCAGTAGCTCGGCAAGATACGAACCGTCCTGTCCAGTAATTCCGGTGATAATTGCTTTGGGCATGGCTCAGCGTTTGAGGTTGGAAAGTTCCGATTCGACGAGGCGGGCCAGCATCTCCTCGAAGGAGACGGTGTTCTCCCAGCCTAGGAGGCGCTTTGCCTTGGTGGGATTTCCGCAGGGTGACGTCGGTTCGACGTTCACCACGAGATTGTGGTCGAATTTCACGTAATCACGCCAATTCAATCCCACGACGGAGAATGAGCCGGCGACCCACTCCTCGACCGAGTGCAGCACTCCGCTCGCCAGCACGAAGTCGTCCACGACGTCGTTTTGCAGCATCAGCCACATGCCCCGGACATAATCAGGCGCCCAACCCCAGTCGCGGCGTCCGGTCAGGCTGCCGAGCTTCAACTCCGTTTGCAGGCCCGCTTTGATGCGGGCGGCTGCCCGAGCGACCTTCATCGTAACAAAACTGGCGCTTCGTCGGGGCGACTCGTGGTTATATAGAATGGCGGCACAGGCCGGTATTTGATAGGCCGTGCGGTAAATTCGAGCCATCTGCTGGGAGAATGCCTTGGCCGCGCCATACGGGGTTGTGGGATTTAGCGGGGTCAGCTCGTCCTGCGGTGAGTGCGGAGGAGAACCAAAGACTTCACTGGAAGAGGCGTAGAGAAAACGGGTGGGCTCGGGCAGGTCGCGAAGAATTTCGAGGAGCCGGAGCGTGCCCATGCCGATGCTGTCGACAGTCGCCTCGGGGAGTTCCAAGCTAAGTCGGGGACTGGACTGCCCTGCTAGATGATAGAATTCATTGGGTTTTGCCTTAGCGATGATGCGGCGGAGATGGGTGGCGTCCTCAAAGGAACCATTGTGGAGAAACAGCCTGGTATCGATCACCTCGGGGTTGCCTACCAAATGAGCAATGTTGCTTGAACGGACGGCGTCTGGCCGGTGCACGAGGCCATGCACCTCATAGTCTTTTTCCAGCAATAACTCTGCGAGATAAGAGCCATCTTGGCCGGTTATTCCTGTGATGAACGCGCGTTTTTTGGGCATTGGCTGGGTGGAACAGTAGAGAATTTTCGGCCCCGACGAGGTTGGCAAGGAAATCCCAAGTCGGTTTGGAGGTCGATGTGCGATGGCCTCTTGCGACATGAAATCGGCTGGGTTTGTCCAAAATGATTCTGCCTTGGCCGTGCCGACACAAAGGAGTGACGAGTGCTGTTGCCCCAGTAAAATTTTGCGGTATTGGCACCGGCAATAACGGGAATCGGAATTTCCCTGGCGGCGCGCAGTAACGCTGGCGTCCGCGATGGCGCGCATCGGCTACGAAGAACTGTTTGCAAGGAGCGTATTTACGCTGCCCGACGGGGTTCATGCCCCGCACCTCACCGCGCCGCTCTCCCAGTGACAACCCCTTCCCCCGTCACCCCTCCATCACGTTCACGAGGGAAGAAAATCCACCCGCTGAAGAAGAACTTTTTTTAGCGAAGCGGCTGAAGAAAACCCGCCGAAGAAACCATGAGTTTCAAACCGCCCGAAGAAGATGAGTTTCATCCCGCCGCTGGCACCTTGATGGCTGACTCCCAGTGAGGCGGCTAAGTTTTTCCATGCAAGTGGCTCCACATCGCTATCAAGTTCGACAAAAAACCGAATGGGTTTTCCCGCACGAGGTCTCTTAGCCCGTTCCGCATTTTCGCCCGAAAAAGATTCCTTACACCCTGCCCCCCAGCGAGCAGGTTCACAAGGCATAGAACCTTGCCTTGCGCCACCACGCAGGACGCTCCATTCTCTCGGCATGAAACAATGGCTGGCCGTGGTTCTTGCGCTCTTCGTCTCGCGGGCAGCGTTTGGCGCAGACTTGCTGAGCGAGACGTGGCAGTTAACCCCCTCCCGGATCCAATGCCCCTGAAAATCCAGTTTCCTATCAGCAAGGCACCGTGTGAAGGCTCCGCAGCGTTATGACCCGATCATCTATGTTTTTGTCTCGACGCAGCCTGCTGCGTGCCACTGCTCTTCTCGCGGTGCCCCTGTTTCTAGGTTATCGGTGGTGGACGTCCCGACCCGCAAGGGATCCCGAGCTGATCGTGAAGGATGGGTGGATTCTTAGAACGAGCGATCTCGGAGAGTAAGAGTATGATTCTCAACCTAGAAGACGAGCGCCCTCCCTCTGACCTCTTCGATGTGGCAGTGATTGGTGCCGGGGCTGCCGGAATTACAATCGCTCGTGCCCTCGCAGCCTATGGCAAACGGGTGGTTCTCCTTGAGGCAGGGGGTGAACAGCAACAGATTAGATCCCAGGACCCCTACGCCGGACGAGTAACTGGCAACCCGTATCAACCGCTCATTGCTACACGGGTCCGCGCCCTCGGAGGCACCACAAACTACTGGGGAGGCATGTGTCGCCCACTTGATCCAATCGACTTCGAGTCACGCCCCGAAATTAACCGGTCTGGTTGGCCAATATCACACCAAGACCTCCGACCGTTTGAGCAATCTGCATGTGAGATTCTTGACCTGCAATCTTTTGGCGAAGATGCTGTGTGTGAATACTCTAACGAAGAACTTCGGGACCTTACTTTTCGGAAGAGTGCTCCAACCCAGTTTGGGAAGAAGTATCGGGACGAGCTTGCCGAATCTGATCGGATCACCACAATCCTTAACGCTAATCTCGTCGGATTCCAGACGGGCAGCTCCGCCTCGAACGTTGAGGCGGTCCTCATAAGAAACTATACATCGAACGAGCAGTTGTTAATTCGTGCTAAGCGATTTGTGCTTTGTTGTGGAGGTATCGAAAATGCACGCATCCTTCTTGCAGCGAACGAGGAACACGGCGATCGCTTTGGGAATACCCATGGAATGGTTGGCACATGTTTTATGGAACATCCCCACATCTTCCCCGCCAGATTCGTTATAACCAAACCTGATTATGACAACGATCAGTATGGCGATAACGATCTGAATGGCAATATCCGTGGCCTCGCCCTGACACCCAACACACTCAGGAATTTGAAGGTGGGAAACTGTGGATTATTCCTGCTTGGGGTAACTCGCCAACCGCTGGTAGACCCCAGTCCTCGAGCCGATCTTGAGCGGTTGATTCCATATTCTCAAACGGCAGGAGCCGTTGATGGCGGATTGCGCTATTATGGGGGCGGCTCCGTCATCATGTATTGCGAACAACTGCCCTCACGTGAGAGCAAACTGCGCCTCGACGCCGATAGAGATGCATTTGGAATAAAGCGATCCCATCTGCATTGGGCTCTTACAAAAGCTGAACGACTAGCGATGTCTGAACTTGCCATCAGGGTCGCAAGATATCTCGCCCGCGCAGATCTTGGTCGTATGCATCTCGATCCTTGGATCCTAAACGATGCCATTCCTTGTCCAATAGAACTTGGCGGACACCATCATATGGGAACCACCCGGATGGCTCTCAGTGAGCGGGATGGAGTCGTCGACGCAAATTGTTTAGTCTTTGGCACACAAAACCTCTATGTGTGTGGCGGCTCGGTGTTTAGTACCGGTGGATTTGCCAATCCTACCTTTACGATAGTACAACTGGCTCTTCGCCTTGCTCGGCACCTCGGAGGAGCCACCGATGACTAACGCGCCGGGGAGAGGAAAAAGTGACAGGTTGTACACTTGCGCTTGCACCCCCAAGCTGACGTTTTTTGTAAGGTCAATGGCACGAAGGCTGCGGCTTGAATTTCCTGACGGGCGGGTTGCCTCAACTAAGATCTTTTCGAGGGAGGCTCTGGAGGGAGCGAGCGAAGGTCGCCCCGGATAGGCGACCGGGGCCTGCTCATTCGATGCGCGAGCGCGTAAAAAGGTATATTTTTGGCGCTTTACTGTTGTGCAATAAAACGCAGTTTGGTCCTGTGCTATTCGAATTTGATCCGGTGAAATCTGCATTCACCAAAGCCGATCCAAACCGAACGATCAGCTTTGAGGATGTACAGGTCATTTGGATCGATCAGAACCATATCGAACCACCGCTTTCTTTCACATCTGAACCACGCACCGCCGTAATCGGCAAAATCGGGCCGGATCTCTGGACGGCGATTGTCACACAAAGAGGCGAAAACGTCCGGATCATCAGCGTGCGCCGAGCACACCCCAAGGAAGAAAAAAATCTATGCACAAGGCTGACTCCATCACCAGTCAGGACGGCCGCGAAACGATCACCGCCCAGGAATTCGACCGCCGCTTTGAGGCCGGCGAAGACGTATCGCAATTCATGGATCATGCCAAGACCCGGCGGCCGGGCCGGGAAGTTCAGCGAGTGAACGTCGATTTCCCCAAGGCTTTCCTAGCCGAGATCGACCGCGAGGCCGATCGCGTGGGTGTGCCCCGCCAAGCGTGGATAAAGACAGCCTTGGCCAGCGCGCTCAAGCGGCTCGCTTAAGCAGTTCTGCGCGCTAGTCTTTGATTACACGAATCGAGGGGAAAAAGGGTCCAATTTGTTTTTGTGGATCGTGTTTGGTCTCGATGGGTTTGCGTGGCATGTCTCAAAATTGTAGTTTGGTCGTGTCGCCCGTTTTTCTTTAAAACAGATTCTTAACTCCACGCATGATTGCCCAACTCCCTGGCGATTCCGAGCAGAACAAAAAGCTGGGGGATTTGTTGGTGAGCGTTGTAGTGCCGAATTTTAACCATCGGCGATTTTTGCCCGAGCGGTTGCAGTCGATTTTCGCGCAGACCCACCGAAATCTTGAAATCATCTTTCTCGATGATGCCTCTACCGACGGTAGCCTCGACTATGTTCGCTCGCTGAAGTCGCCGTTTCCCATCCGAATTTTACCCAATGACGTCAACGGCGGCAGCGTTTTTAGGCAGTGGCATCGCGGGATCACCGAGGCTCGTGGTGAGTTCGTCTGGATCGCCGAATCGGATGATTCCTGTCAGCCCGATTTGATCGAGACGCTGTTGGCCGTGGCCCAACGCAATTCGGCTATCGGCATCGTGTATGCCCAATCGCGGCTCATCGATGAAGACGGCAAAGGTCTGGGCTCGCTGCGCGTGGATACCGACGAAATTGACGCCGAGCGCTGGCGGCGTGATTACGTCAACTCGGGCCGCGATGAGGCCGCGCGGTGTTTAGTCGTTCGCAATACGATTCCTAACGCCAGCGCCTGCCTCTTCCGCCGCACCGCGCTGCTCGGAGCGGATTTGCCGTCGTTGCAGCAGCGCGTCTGCGGGGACTGGATGGCGTATGCTCGGATCTGTGCGCGGCATGAGGTGGCTTTCGTGGCGGAGGAATTGAATTTGTATCGGCGGCACGGGGCCACGGCGCGGGAACGCGCGAATCGAGCGGGAGGTTTCGTGGCGGAGATGTATGCGGTGCAAAACTACATCGCGGATCACTTTGAGGTTTCTCCGGAAGCGCGCGAGGCCGCCAGTTGCGCGACGTTCAGGAGCTTGCTGCATCTCGTGCGGAACCAAGGTGGCAACCGAGCCTTTATCGACACAAGCGGTGTAATGGCTGTGGCAACGCGCTTTGATCCGCGATTCCGCGAAAGGCTCTCGGGCGGAGCAACGGAAACGCTGCCGATGTTGTCCGTACGCTTTGATGGCACAGCTACGCCTGCACTGGAACTGCGACGCCCTCACGATCCGTGGCGATGGACCACGGTGAACGTTGCCGAGGGCAGCGGCCGCGCGATTATCATTCCGATTATCGGCCCGGGCTTGGTGGCTTTGCGTCGAGTCCGCCTACTGAACTCGCAGACCGGCGCCGTGCTATGGGCGGCGGAAAATCGCGAGGGCTACGGCCAGATCGAACTCGACGGCCACGCGCACCGCGTGGGCTGTGATGGGGTGCTGGAGATTCTCTCGTGGGGGGCGGAGCCAAAGTTGCTACTGCCGCTGCCGAAGGATCTGGGCGATGGCACCGCGTATAAACTCGAATTCGAAATTCGCTTGAGCGGGCTGCGATCCTACGAATGTCCGTTTGAGGAAGCCCGGCCGCAGCGCAAAAAACGCGCCCTTTTTATCTTACCTCACCTCGAACTCGGCGGAGCCGACCGCTGTAATCTCGACGTGATGGCGCAACTCACGCGGCGTTTCGATTGGGACGTCACCGTGGCCACGACGCGCCGCTCGGCAGATGCTTGGCGGGAAGCCTTTCAGGCGTTAACCAACGACGTCTTCATGCTGCATCGGTTTCTGCCCCTTGAGCGCTATGGGGAGTTTCTGGCGTATCTCATCGAGAGCCGTCGGCCGGATGTGGTTTATCTTAGCCATACCGAATTGGGCTACCGGCTGTTGCCGTGGTTGAAGGAATCGTTCCCAGGATTGCCGTTTATAGATCTGCTGCATCTCGTGATGGACGATTGGAAGCAGGGTGGCTTTCCGCGTTTCTCGGGTGAATCGCGGGCGTGGCTCGATCGTACGGTGGTGACCTCGCATTGGCTCAAGCATCGGGCGATCGAGCTCGGGTGCGACGAGCACCGGTTGTCGGTGATTTACACCGGAATCGACACCGCCGAGTGGCGGCGCACGGCGGAACTGACGCGGTTGGCGCAGGCACGCTGGGCGTTGCCGTCGGACCGCGTGGTAATTCTCTTCGCCGCCCGTTTTGCCGCGCAAAAATCCCCGGAGATTTTGCCGCCGATCGTCCGAGCGTTGGAAGCGAGAGGGCGGAAATTTCTGTTGTTGCTGGCGGGCGACGGTCCGCAGCGCGCGTGGCTCGAGGAACACGCGGGCCGGGCGCACCCGAGCAGTGTACGCCTACTCGGGGCGGTCCCGCCGCAGGACATGCGCATGCTGATGAGCGCGGCGGATGTTCTCCTATTGCCCTCCCAGGCGGAGGGGGTGGCGCTGGTGCTGTTTGAGGCGATGAGTATGGGCGTGGTGCCGGTGGCCACGGATGTCGGCGGGCAACGTGAACTGGTGACGCCGGAGTGCGGCCGACTCGTGGCGCCGGGGCCGCAGTTGATTGAATCGCTCGTGGAGGCGCTGGATGCGCTGTTGATCGACGCGGAGGCACGCGCGCGTTGCGCGGCGCAGGGGAGGGCGCGGGTGGAGGCGGAGTTTGATCTGGATCGTACGGGCGAGCAGATTGAGGCGTTGTTCCGCACGCGGGCGGAAGCGGGGGCGGTGGATTGGAGCGCGTTACCCGTGCGGCCGGAGATTCCGCGGGCTCTGTTGGACGATTTGAACGAGATGGCCGCCGACGAGCTCACGGGTGATGTGTGGGCGCAGCAGATGAAAGCGGGGAAGTGGTGGCCGACCGCCGTTTCCCGAATCGCGGCTTTCCTGCGGGCCACGCCGCTTCGTCCGGTCGTGCGCCAGTGGGAGGCGCGCTACGGCGAGCGCTTGGGGCGGTGGATTGTCTCCCGATCATAAAGTGACAGCAACCAAGCCGATTTTGCCGTGAAGTCCGCCGAATATTCCCGGCTAAGTCGTGTCGTCCGGGTGTTTCTCGCTGCCGCGTGTGGAGGCATTCTTGGCTGGTTTTTCCTGCAAGTGGGGGCAAAAGCCCAGGTTGTACATTTACGCTTGCACCCTCGTGCTGAGGTTTTCTGTAAGGGTAATGGCGCGCAAGCTGCGGCTTAGATTTCCCGACGGGCGGGTTGCCTCAACTAAGATCTTACTGAGGGAGGGGCGGGAGTGAGCGATCGAAGGTCGCCCCTGGATAGGTGATCGGGGCCAGCTCATCCAACGCGCGAGGCGCTTGAAAAAGGTATAATTTCGGCGCTTTACTATCGCGCAAAAAAAACCAGTTTGAGCCTGTGCGCTTCGAATTTGATCCAGCGAAATCTGCACTCACCAAAGCCGAGCCAAATCGAAGGATCAGCTTTGAGGAAGCACAGGCTATTTGGATCGATCAGAACTACATCGAACTACCGCTTCCTTTCACATCTGAACCCCGTACCGCCGTAATCGGAAAAATCGGGCCGGATCTCTGGACGGCGATTGTCACACAAAGAGGCGAAAACATCCGGATCATCAGCGTGCGACGAGCACACCCCAAGGAAGAAAAAATTTATGCACAAGACTGACTCCATCACCAGTCAGGACGGCCGGGAAACCATCACCGCCCAGGAATTCGACCGCCGCTTTGAGGCCGGCGAGGACGTATCGCAATTCATGGACGTGGCCAAGGCCCGGCGTCCGGGCCGGGAGGTTCAGCGAGTGAACGTCGATTTCCCCAAGGCCTTCTTGGCCGAGATCGATCGCGAGGCCGATCGCGTGGGTGTGCCCCGCCAAGCGTGGATCAAGACGGCCTTGGCCAGTGCGCTCAAGCGGCTCGCTTAGGCAGGTCTGCGCGTGAATGCTTAATCACACGAATTGAGAGGTTTGCTCTGGGCCGTAGAAAACCAATCTTCCCATCCATGATGAGCATCATCGCGATCAAAGAAGGCAACATCCTGCGCATCATCTCCTCTTCGGAGGTGATTCCCGAAAATACTCCGCTCCATCTCCAATTGAGGGCTCTGGATGGCTGGCAGGCGGCTCAACTGGAAACGGTCTTCCGCGATGGGGAAGACTGGGGGAACTCATTGGATCACCTTATTGCCCCAAAGAAATAATCATCCCCACGGTTTTTAAACCGGGAAGTGGAAAATTGGTCAAAGTGAAAAAGGGTCAGGTTGTACATTTGCGCTTGCACCCTCGTGCTGAGGTTTTTCGGTAAGGGTAATGGTAAGCATGGATGAGGTATCGCTCGAGAGCGTCATTTAGTATTTAATCCTTTTAAAAGGGATAATTAATTGTAAATTAAGCATTCTTGAAGGGAGAATATTCCAGTATTTTGCAGAGCAAGATCGCCGACAGTCTGGCAACGAAGCCACCTGCCCTTACTCGGCGCTCCGTGCATATTCCCCAAGTTCAAGGTAAGGCATTGGCGGTAATTGGGATGCGGCGCGCAGGAAAGACGTCACTCCTTTGGCAGATGCTTTGCGATCGGCTCTCGGCGGGGGAGCCGCGATCGACTCTGTTGTATTTGAACTTTGAGGACGAGCGTTTGGCGGGCCTTACGGGTGCGGACCTCTCGCAGGTTACCGAACTTTATTACCGGCTTCACCCTGAGTGGCGGGATCAGCGCCGCGTGCTCTTCCTGCTCGACGAGATCCAGGTTGTTTCCGGTTGGGAAGTTTACGTTCGTCGTTTGCTCGATTCCGAGCAGGTTGATCTCAGGTTATCCGGTTCCTCGGCCAAACTTCTCAGTCGAGAGGTCGCTACGAGCATGAGGGGCCGAGCTTTGGAAGTGTTGGTGCATCCCTTCTCATTTCGGGAAGTGCTGCGTCATGCGGGGTTGGAGCCCAACCGGCCGTGGGCGGCACTACCGAAAGCCGCCCGTTCGATCGTGGGAAAAGGCTTGGCTGATTATCTGCTCGGCGGCGGCTTTCCAGAGGCCCAAGGGCGCGCGCCCCGGGATCAGGCCGCGCTTCTGCGCAGCTATGTGGACGTGGCCTTGCTGCGCGATGTCGTGGAGCGCCACGCCGTGTCCAACCCTACGGCTCTTCGTTGGATGCTTAGGCACTTGCTCGGTGCACCGGCGGCATCATTCAGTGCGCAAAAGTTTTATGATGCGCTTCGATCGCAAGGCATCGCGGTGGCGAAAGACACGGTTCATGCCTATCTCGCCCACCTTGAAGATGCCTTTTTGGTGCGCACCCTATCGATCCATGCGGCTTCGGAACGCCAGCGGATGGTGAATCCCCGCAAGGCCTATCCGATCGATCCCGGGATAATTCCGCTCTACGAGCGCTCGGGCCGGGCGAATCTGGGCGCCGCGTTGGAGACGGCCGTGCTGCTTGAGTTGGAACGGCGCGGAGCCGAGCTGGCTTACTTGCGGACGGCCTCGGGCTACGAAGTTGATTTTCATGCGCGTTTGCCCGAGGGCCGCGTGCTCTTAGTGCAGGTGTGTGCGAGGATCGAATCGGAAGAGACTTGGGCCCGTGAAGTTCGTGCCTTGCTCGAAGCGGCGACCGAGCACCCCGGCACTGAGCCATGGCTCATTACGGTTGAACCGCTTCCGGCGGGAAAAATTCTTCCTCAGCCGCTTCGCCACGTATTGGCTGCAGAATGGTTTCTCGAACTAAGCCCTTAGTTAAATCGACTACAATTACCGCACCGTTGGCTCCATTTTCCTACACCGATTTCGGCCGGTGTATCGACCAGCCCAAGATTGGTAACCGGATGTTTTTTTGGAAGCGGAAAAGGGTCAGGTTGTACATTTACGCTTGCACCCTCGTGCTGAGGTTTTTCTGTAAGGGTAATGGCGCGTAAGCTGCGGCTTGAATTTCCCGGGGCATGTTACCATGTCATCAACCGTGGAAACTACCGGGCCGATATTTTTGAGGATGTGGGAGCGCAGTCGGCGTTTGAATCCTGCCTGTTCGAGACGTGCGAGAAGTCGGGCTGGAAGCTTCATGCTTTCGTGATCATGCGCAATCACTACCACTTGGCTTTGGAGACGCCGGGCGGTAATCTTGTGGCGGGAATGCACTGGTTGCAGGCGACCTTCGCCAGCCGTTTTAACCGGTTTCGCGGTGAGCACGGGCACTTGTTTCAAGGTCGGTATAAGGCGCTTCTGGTCGAGGCCGGCGCTCCATTAGGACAAGTCTGTCACTACATTCATCTCAATCCGGTGAGGGCCGAAGTCTTGCCGGTGGAGTGTTTGGGAGAATTTCGGTATTCGAGTTACTGGCATCTCGGGCAGCCAAATTCCCGACCGGCTTTCTTCCATCCGGAAACGGCCTTGAGCGAGGCGGGAGGACTGGCCGACACGGCGGCTGGCCGGCGCTGTTATGCCGACTATCTGGCCTGGCAGGCGGCGGAGGGACCGGCGGGGAAGAACACCACTTATGTGTCTTTGAGTAAGGGTTGGGTGCTGGGCACAGGTGAATTCAAGGCGGCGCTGATTAAGGATCATGCTTTGGTAGCGGCCGCCCGCGCGTGGGAAAATCAAGGAGCGAGCGAAATCCGGGAGCAGGCCTGGGAGGCACTTTTGCGCCGCGCTTTCATCGCCTTGGGGCGAACGGAGGCCGATTTAGTCGACGGGCCGAAATCTGCTCCGTGGAAAGTAGCGATCATGGTGTGTCTCAAGGAGCGCTCCCAAGTGTCGAATCCATGGCTGGCCCGGCGACTCGGCCTCCGGGGCCCCGCCTATGTGAGCCGGCTCAGCTCGGATGCCCGCAGGACACTGCCGCCCTCGGCGGAACTCAGTGAGCTCAGACATAAATGTACAACCTGACCCTTTCATAAGGGTCAAGTCTTGCCGATGGAGCGTTTGGGAGAATTTCGGTATTCGAGTTACTGGCATCTTGGGCAGCCAAATTCCCGACCGGCTTTCTTCAATCCGGAAACTGCCCTGACCGAGGCGGGAGGACTGGCCGACACGCCGGCTGGCCGGCGCTGTTATGCCGACTATCTGGCCTGGCAGGCGGCGGAGGGACCGGCGGGGAAGAACGCCACTTATGTGTCTTTGAGTAAGGGTTGGGTGCTGGGTACCGGGGAATTCAAGGCGGCGCTGATTAAGGATCATGCTTTGGTCGCGGCAGCCCGCGCCTGGGAAAATCAAGGAGCGAGCGAAATCCGGGAGCAGGCTTGGGAGGCACTTTTGCGCCGCGCTTTCATCGCCTTGGGGCGTACGGAGGCTGACTTAGTCGACGGACCGAAATCTGCTCCGTGGAAAGTAGCGATCACGGTGTTTCTCAAGGAGCGCTCCCAAGTGTCGAATCCTTGGCTGGCCCGGCGACTTGGCCTGCGGGGCCCCGCGTATGTGAGCCGGCTTAGCCGGACTCATGCAATTGAGGGTAGGATAAGTTGGTGAGGACCGGCTCTGGCGGAGAGAGCGGCAACTGCATCGCAGTGCTCGTCGGCACTCAATTGGCGCAGGAGAACGTGCCACCAAGCGCGGCGTTGGGGCGTGGCGACGGCGAGCTTGAGGGTGGGCTTGCCGGCGGCGTGGCTGAAGACCGCGGCGCAGGAAAACAGGCGCCAGCGCAGGGTGGTCAGTTCCGCGCGTTGAGGTTGACCGAGCCGGCGCTGGAGACCGACGCACAGGTTGTAGGCGCAGATGGCGAGGTGACAGGCCGCTTCGGTGGCCCAGAACGAGCGGCAGCACAGGCCCTTCAAGCCAAACTGGGTGCCGAGTTCCTTGATCCGG
>SXGQ01202858.1_pt1 | contig 37568 bp, 48 predicted proteins | sample 3178371 | NCBI WGS metagenome assembly SXGQ01 (sample SAMN11356859, study PRJNA531348) | freshwater metagenome | isolation source: freshwater sample F1-20 | place: China: Fuxian Lake, Yuxi | collected 2017-12-25 | reverse complement strand
CCTCTAAATCTACACTCTTCTTTTTCGCCATGTGTAACTCCTAAAATTAATTCTTAACAACTTGTTTTACCGAAACTTTATTATCATTCTTATATCTTATGAAATAAACACCCTTTGGTTGGGCTGACATATCAATATACATTCTTTGTGTTCCACCCGAATAGACACCTTGTGATTGTGTGAATACTGTCTGACCTAATTGATTGATAATTTCGATTCCAAATTCACCACCAGCCATAAGCGGCATAGTTTCGATTGTAAGTGAGTTACCAAAAGGAACAGGATAAGGAACGAATACGTTTTCAAAGTCAAATTCAATTGGGGCTCTCATGTAAACAATCTTTCCGTCTGACTTCGACTCGTCGATATTTACGTCTTCTGCCTTTGAGTTACCGACTGCCTTTGTTACAACACGGATAGGTGATTCAGTCCATCCTGTTTTCTTGACAGTAAATGTAAGGTTGAAAACTTCTGCATTCGAACGGATAACATCTTGTTTATTTGATGTCTCATATCCACCCCATTCAACGTGATTGCCCTTTACAAGAATGTAAGATGTCCATCCCTTTACTTTTTCACTCACGTCGATATTCTTGAATTGAAGAAGTGTTGTGTCATAGACAACACCGAATTGAAGTGAACCAACATCAACACCGTTTGTAACAAGTGTTACAGGGATTGTGACTTCTGATTCGTTTGAGATTGTTAGACGTGGTAATTCAAATGATACCTTTTCTTTTGCCTTGTTATAAGAAACACGAACATCACGAACATACTCGGGTGAGTTTGGATCATCTGTATTCTTACCGACGATCATTCCGATGTTTGTAAGTCCTGTTTCGTTTGCATCACCAAGAAGAACACCCCAATAAGAAACACTATCCTCACCGTTGAGTGTGTCAACGAGGTCATGTGTTGGTTCAATTGTTGATGTGAAGTTTGTGCCAGGAGCGGCAAAGATAGTTTGTTTTTGTCCAACACGGAAGAACATTACATCCTTTGTACCAGGAAGGAAATCATTCCAAAGTTGGGCACCTTGTGCAATACGATTGAACACAAGGAAGGCATCAGATATTGTATAGATGTTGTTCTTGTTGATATCAGCGGCAAAGTATTGGAACTTTGAAAGTGTATCTGTTTCAAGAACAACTTCGTTTATCTTGTAAGCATCTGTTACGTTTACAGCGTCACCAGCTTTTGCGGTATCACAATTGATACGAATCTTTACATAAGAGATAGATGTATCAACATTTGTTTGAAGTGTGACTTTACCTGTTGCTGAATCTGTTTCGTAAATGGCAAGTGAGTCCCAGTTTGTTGCAACTTTCTTACGTTGGAAGAACTGAACCTTTACCTTACCCATTGGTGATTGGTCTTGGTTGAAAACGTAAACAGGCATTGTAAACGGAGGACGAACAAAACGACCACCATAGTTTACCATACCCAATGTTACGTCAGTACCGCTGTTGATTGTTGCCTTGTTTGAGTATGATGGTGTCCCGACTAACTTGATTGAGTCAGGGTCTACGTCATAGAAACGTGGGCCGTGTGTGAACACCAACTTTACCCAAGCACCACCAGGAAATGTCCAACTTCCGTTGTTTCCTGTGTATGATACTGTGAGAGTAAGATAGTTGGTGACTCTGTTTGAACGGAAGTAAACAGATTCGTTTTCTATTGTTGGGCCAGCAGTTGCTGTTACGCCAGAAAAAGCAGCTGTATCAAAATAGATACGAGTCTGAATAGCTTTTACTTTTTCTGAACCTGTGTAGTTGTAGTGAAGATACAAGGTTGTTGAACCTTGAAGATAAGAACCTACGATAAACGACGTGTCTACAAGCACGTATGGTTTAGAAGCGTCTGGTGCCGGTAACACCTCTCCTAAACCATTTTGGGCTACTGCCCCTGTAAGTGTACTAAAAAGTATGCCAAGAGCAAGTATAAATTTTTTCATCTCTAATCCTCGAAAAGTTGTAGTAAAAAAACAAACAAAACTTTCCGAAACCCATCAGAGATAAATATGTCTATGATTCTGTTTTATTAGAATCTTCCGCTAAATTTTCTTCCTTTTGCTGGAATTGAGAATAAAACTGCATCAATTTCATGTAAGGACCAACGAGAGACCAAGATTTTTGTGTATCTCTCCAAATCATTCCAACGTAATTTATTTCTGTATTACCACGCGAAACCCTTTTCAACTTTGTGGCAATAAGATTCTTTTCCATTGGGGAAAGATTGTCAATCATCAACTTACCATTCAGGTGGTCAACCTCATGTTGAACTACAACCGAATTTGGAAACTCTACACGAATTTCTTCTTCCTGCCACTCATTATCGGGATTGGTAAATTTTACAAAAACAATTTCATCACGTTGAACTTTGGCAGATATATCGGGGAGAGAAAGACATCCTTCGATGGAAATTTTTGTTTCACCTTCCCTACTCGTGATTATAGGGTTTACCATTGTTATAGTTTGGTTTCCAAATTTTACAAGACAGATAGATTCATCACGACCAAGTTGGTTAGCCGCAAGGCCGAGACCACCTATTGATTCTAAAGTCCCCTTCATATCAGAGATTAGATTTGAAAGAGTTTCTTTTTCTTTTTCTACATCCGACTTTTTTGTTTTTGTTCGGAGTATTCTATGATTTGAACTATAAAGAACAATTGGTTGTATCATTTATCACCCGTTTGGATTTGCATCACGAAGAACTTCTTTTACCCAATTATAGGTACGTTCGTCGCGGCCATTTACTTTCCAAGTAGTTGCTCGTTCGTAGTGTTGTTCTGATTTTCCAAACCCACGATCTTCTGATACGACCACAGTAGAACCATTCTCAAATTGAATATGCCATGCACATTGTTCTGTTCCTTCAAATGTATCATTATTTTCCACCGAAAATGTTGGTTGTCCGAATGCACGAACTAAATGACTGTAACCACATGACATTATGCCAATTTGTGGTGCAAATCTAACTTCAATATCTCTTGATGTTCTAAACATCGGGTATGACTTATCACTCATAGTATTACCTTATCCTAATAGTGTTCCAAAAAATACTTCTATGAATTGAAGTACGAGTTTTATTCCAAAGACTATTGGTAGACCAATTACAAATGTAGCCATTACCGCAAGTATGAAATATACAAAATAACTAGCAACTAGAACTAGACCCGTTGCTAAAAATTCAACAATTTGTTTCAACATGATTTTTCTTTCGCATATAGTTTATACGTCTCATACAGTTCTTCGATGGTATTGAACTCACAATTTAAAATGACATCATCCCATACGTCTACTTCAAACAAATCAACAAGTTCTTTTTTGAGTTGAAACATTTTCTTTTGTTCATCTTCAAACTGTTTTATCTTTATCTTTTGCATCTCTGTACTGTAATATCTAAATTCTCGTGTCATTGATTCTTCGAATGTAACTTCATCATCCGAGTGCATTTGTTGAATAGTTTTCTTTGCACGGCCATATGATCTATTCAGAGAATCAATTGTGGTCTGAATATTTTGTGAGGGGTCAAATTCGCCCTCGCGGATTTTATTTAGTAGGAATTTTTTCATAACACTAATATACGAAACTTTTTGGAGATTTCCAAACTATATTTTTGCAACGGCAGGAATGAGTTGATAATAATCTACCCTATCCAAATCAACTAACTTTTTTAGAAATCCCAATTTCATTACACGATGAATACGATTTTTCATGTAGAATTTTAATTCATCTTTGACAAGAGGGATAACAGACCGAACAAATTCATTTTCACTTGTTTTACCAGAATTTATCCACAAAACCTTTTCGGCATCAACTAGTGCAGTAAGAACAGATTCTAAACTAGGATCAAGTAATATAATGTCTAAAACTGTACGAGTATCAAAATTCATCTTCGTTACCATTTGGTTTATCAAAATTGAAAAATGACTGTTTTGATAACCATGAAAATGCAATAGATTTTATTTCATCATCAGTCAATCCATTCTCATGATAGTTTTCTAAATCTTCTTTTGAAACATTTAGAGTTTTACCATTATAAGAAAGATTCCAATCATTCACAAACATAAATGGAAGATACAAAATTACCTCACTTTTTCTTTGAGTTCTTTGATTCGAAAATTTCATCATCGTCAACATCTGCATCAAGGGCATCATCGTAGTTAGGAATACCAACGTCCATGCCATCATCTTCAAATGATTCGACTTCGTAATCATCTTCGTCTACTTCATCCCAAACTTGTTCATCCCAGCCTTCTTCATCCCCTTCCCATTCTTCTGAATCATCCCAATCAGATTCATCGGCTTCACCTTCACCATTATAGTATGTGAGATAACTGTATGCGGCGTTGATATAATCTTCCGCGATTGTAATTTTTGCCTGTACCCAATCTTCGAATTGGTCATTTTCGTCTATCATGTGATATAGTTTTTCTGCATTTGCAATCATGGATAAAAGTTGGCCTTTCAACATTCTACCTTCACCGTCGCCACAATCACAACCACCATTGAGTTCATCATAATTTTCAAGAACCTTGATTTCGGCAAGTTGAACAGCTTTTGTTGCCAGATTTAACTTCTTATTATCTGCACCTTCCTTTTTAAGTTTCGATTCTAAATTGACAGCTTCAAATAAATCCTTACTTGTTTCCTTCAATTTTTTCTTTGTGATCTCGTTACTCACAGCGACTTGAATTTCTTTTGCAACAAATTCTTTTAGGTTTTCCATTTTATTCTCCATAATAGACTCAACAGGTCTTGATTTAGTTTTACCACCACGTTTTCTTTTTCGTCTTCCGGCACAATGTGCCTTTTGACTAAAACCTTTTGGATTATTACAGTTGATGGAACTTTTATACTTCCTCGACCACTTCTCTAATATACTAATAATCTCTGTCTTTTCCAAAGTAATATCTCACGTAAGGTCTGCGCCAAGAAATTTGTCCATCTTTTCTGCTTCTGTATCTTCCTCTGACTCATAGTCGGACTGACTAATACGAGTATCAAGATCGAGAAATGCATCAAGAAACTTGTCACGTTGGGCAGGAACAAATGATTTACGTTTCATCAAGGGTTCAACTACGGCAACAAATGTTTCTTTTTCATCATCCGTTGTTGGTTGAAGTAGTTTACCTTTTAACCGTATGGTGTCTTTTGGACTCCATGAGACTACGCGGTGTCCAAATACATCTTCCATCATCTGCATAATGTAATCAGCTTCTTTTACTTCTTTATATGTTTGTTTTTTCTTCATACAAATAAATATCAAATTCTTTGAATAGCATCAAAAATTTGTGGAGAAATTGGTCGTGGTAGATTTTCTTTTGTAAACCAATTCACTTCTTCATGTTCCCAATCTATCTTGACAAAAAATTTTCTTGGTACCTTGTAAAGAAAAAGAAAATACATTCTATTATCTGTAAACCATTTATCAATCAAAAGTAGTTTTATTTCATCTGGTATACGGTGAGTCGTTTCTTCTTCAAACTCTCTACGAGCACAAGTTTCCATTGATTCCATCTCATTTACATTCGCTTCACCAGACGGAACAGACCAAGTACTTGGAAGATAGTGTGCCTTCGAAGTTCTTTTTGCTAAAAGAAACTTTCCGTCATTTGTCATGGTCAATATACCGGACGCGGCTGGTCTAACTAACTTTGATAGTTCTTCATCTGTGAATTTATTCATAGGATCCCATTGTTATTTCCTATTATATGGAAATAGTTCATTCAGTTTTCTTCTACGTTTGTTACAACCACAATCTTCTTTTCCCATAGCCTGAGTCACTTCTTCTACAAGTTTATCAATACCTGTTGCTGCTGTAATCTTGGCAATAGTATCACCTAAACCTTTTGATTCTGTTGTTTCGTCTACTTGTGTATTGTTTTCCGTTTCCATAAAACCACCTTACTTCAATGTGAGTAAATATTTTAGCTTATTGAATTCCGCGACCATTTCATCACGAATATTCAAAAGGTCTGTGTCTGTTGTTGGGTTGAGTGCGGTTGACAACATGAGAAGATATGCGATTGTTTCTTCGATAAATGTCATACAATCTTTTTCATTACGATTATAGACCTTCATTGGCAGAGCTGGTACACGACCGTACTTACCCATCATTACTTCTACGAAATTATCAATCAAATCGGTTAGAGCATCATATGTGGCACCATAAGCTTGGTGACGTGCATATGATGTTGTTTGCCAATGAAAGAATTTCAATTGATTGTGTACTTCTACAAGTTTGCTAGCCACTTCATGCATCTTTTATTCTCCGAGTATTTGATATATGATATATCATATAAATATTGATTTGTTTACAAAAACTCAAATAAACCATCATTCATTATATTATCTATTATGTTTGCACGTTTATAAGAATCGGAACTATCATTTTTCTGACGTATATCTATTTTCATACCGCCGACCTCATAAATTCCTATCTCGTGAGCGTCAATAATTGAGTGGGAGTTTTCAACAACAGAACGTATGTCTGATGAAGAATCATTCAATCCACGCACCAAATCAGAAAAACTAATTGACATTACTGTATCATTTTTTATGGACGATATATCTTGGGCATATCTAATTCTATCTTCAAAACTTACAGGAGTAAATAAATGAGATTTACTTTCCCAATGTTCATGTGAATACTTCCATCGAAGGTTTGCATAGTAGTGGGATTTGAATTGAGCTGTTTCTTTTAGTTGTCTAGCCACTAACTTATCGTTTATATAGATATTTGTAAAGTATGGTTCGATGTATTCCAATAGTTGGATGTCTACAAACTTATCCATATCAATAAATAAACCCACATTATAAACTGGCTTTGGATGATGACCGAAAAATCCCCACTTACGAATGAATCTTTTCAGTTCCTCAGAATCAGCGTGTTGCTGTAGTACATTCTTATACTTGGCTTCAAAGTCATCTTGTTTATACCAATCCTTACCACGAGAAGAAACGCAAGTGAAGTGATAGACACAGGCATTCCAAGACTGAATTGCGTTCAGACCATTTTGTTCCAAACGTATGATGAAGTCCGAATCTTCGCGGGAACAACGAAACTGTGTATCAAACCCACCCATGACATCAAAGTAGACTCGTTTATAAATTGCAAACGGGGCAAAGTGTCCAATCATATTTGGACGATTCTCTAATTGGAGTTCTTCAACAAAAGAGTTGAACTCATCCCACTTGAACTCTTCGGGAGTTATTCCGAAATCTTTTACAATCTTTTCGGGGCCAGGTGGATGGAGTGGTGGTTCAATTCTAGCACAAGACAAAACTGTTTTCTCATCTTCCATGTTATTTGATATATGATTGTCAAAATCCTTACCAACAACCATATCCGATTGTAAATAACAAACAATATCATTCTTTGCTGCACCAAACATTAGAGATACATTCCGCTGTGAACCAATCGGGAATCCCGATGTGTTGCGATATATTCTCATGTTTGGTAACTCTGATTTCTTTTCTACTAAAGATTCATAAGTATTCTGATTATCGGAATCTATGAATATTAGAATTTCATGTTTAGAAATATCTGTATTTTGTTGAAGTGAACGAAGTAAAAGATGTGTGTATTCCCGTTCGTTATTTGCACTAGCAATGCAAAATGTTATCGGTTTCATTTCAGGCATTTATATTATTCTCCAATAGTGTTTGATATACTTTTTTTATCCCACCTTCAATACCAATAAATGTCAGAGGTAATTTTGATGACACACCGACGTAATCAGTTTTAGTAACATTTATTTGATTTGTAGAATTATCATCTACATTTATTATTGGGACGGTGTAACTGTTCAAAGAATTTATTATATCCATAACATCTCTAAGACGAATATGGTCTTCGTAGGTACAGTTAACTACTTTCTGATAGAAGTTTGGAGTTTTCAAAAAGTATTCAATCATAGTTACTAAATCCTCAATATAGAAAAAATCCATCAAACGATTTGAAAAAAGTGTCATCGGTTGTCTGTGAATGTATTTTTCAACATTGCCCCTAATCATTCTGTCATGATTTTCATCACCACCAAAACAATTGAAAATTCTGAAGTTGTATAACTTTGGTTCCACAAGAGATAGTTTATGGATAATACTTTTAGACATACCATAAAAATCAAGTGGATATCTTTTATTCGTATTTATTTCTTCATTGATGTCAGTCCTTCTATCTAACTCGGCACCAGACCCGAATGTAATGATTCTTTCAAAACAGTCTTGATTTGCGAGTAGATTATAAATCATCAGGATATTTTTGTAAATAATTTCTTCAGAGTCAGGCTTTGTTCTCCTACCACCCTCGATGGCTGTATGGATAACAAGGTGGTATGTTTTTCCTTCGAAAAATTTTTGAACGGCGTCTGTGTCTAAAAGGTCTAACTCTTTTCTTGATACTGCATCAATCAAATGTTCTTTTCCAAGAAATTTTACTAAGTTTCTACCAATAAATCCGTTACAACCTGTAATTAGAATTTTCATAAAAACTCCTGAATATAGTTTGCCATGCCTCGGTGTGTATTTTCAATTGAGTGATTATCAAGTATCACTTTTTTATTAGGATATTTCAAAGAAAAATACTCATGTATGACTGATAGTTTTTTTGGAATACCACCGGTAAGAATAATACGATTGTACTTTTTATCGGAAATAAAGTCATCGTACTGATTCATATAACTTCGTAGAATAGAACTAATCAAGTTCTTCATACTGAAACTACCTTCTTGTATTCCATTGATATAACCTCCGCCATTATATTGGTGTGACCGTGGAAAAACATTTAGATTTATGTGGAGCGATGAATTTTGTACGTCTTCAATTGATAACCTTGACATATGTTCAAACATATCAATACCAAGTTCTTCAAAGAAATTTGCAAACGTCAAAAATGCACGTCCACTTGGAATGAAAGATTTACGACTTTCTTTTTTGACAACTTGTGAGCCAGTTCCCATATTGATAATAACACCATGTTCATCTAAATGAATGGAGTTTGTGACACAATCCGTATCCCCAAGTGGACTGTATATTGGTTTATCATCAAGATAGCCGATTACTTCGAGACCTGTTTTAAAGTTTTCTATTTGGAAAACTTTTGCATGGTGTTCGTGGATATGAAATGTTGGTTCATCTATGAATAGACCACCAATCATACAAGATGTTGGAATTCCTACAACAGTTGATTTCCAAGAATGATACGTCTCATCTTTGTAAAATCCACCAAGTATTGTGCAAATTACAATTCTATCCACAGTGCAATGTTCCACTAACAATTCGTGAAGAATTATTTTCAACTCTTGCTTTGTAATAGTTGCACTTGTTTTGAATGGGGAAGAATGAAAAGATTGATTGGAGTAATCTTCTGTTTCAGAATCATACTCCACACACTTTATGTAAGATGCACCAAAATCAATTAGTAAATACTTCATAAACCTTTCCCCACAACTTATCGTCAATTTCAACATTCGTAAAGATTGTGTTTCCTGGCACATCAACACGAACAAACGATATAGATTTACCAACAGACTTCTTGTCAGTCTTTAGACCATCAACTAATTTCTGAATGTCTAGTCTCTTTATCTTTTGAAGAGAGGTGAATTTGTTTATCAGATTTGTAATTGTTTCATTGTTGTCAAATAGAAGATTGATAATTTGGATCCCAAGTAATACAGCCTCACCATGTGGTATTTGATAATTCACCATCGGTTCAATGACGTGTCCAAAAGAATGTCCATAGTTTAGAGAACGACGTTCGGACTTTTCAAATTCATCAAACTCAATGACTGCCTTCTTTATTGAAAGAGAATGATAAATGAGTTGTTCCATATCTGTGGAGTCTATCATATCCAAGTATGACTGACCTCCGATAAGAAATAACTTTACAATCTCACCATACCCTGAAACAATATCTTCCTTTGTCAACGTGTTCAGAAAGTTCACGTCAATGATAACTTCCGACGGTGCAGAGAAAAGTGCGAGTTGGTTTTTGTATGTTTTGAAATTGAGAGCAGTTTTACCACCGATACAACTATCACATTGTGAAAGTAATGTGGTTGGATAGAATATCCAATCGACTCCACGTTTGAAAGTCTTCGCGGTATATGCACCCAAATCTTGAATGATACCACCACCGATTACAACTAAACGATTTCCTTTATTGAATCCAAATGAGAGAAGTTGTTCACATATATTGAGAACCATTTCCATAGATTTGTTTTCTTCTGTTGCCGAAACAATAATCATCTTATCGTGATTGACACCATAAAGACGTTGAACATTCTCATCAACAAGAACAACGTCTGTATCAGAGAAAGAATTTTGAAACGATTTGAATGAAACCAAGTAAGGTTGTGGGTGTGAATCTACTTGAAAGAACTTCTTGAATTCATCATCTGCAAATAACTCTTGTCCGTCTATGTGAAAGCTTTTCATTTATACTCCAACTAAACTATAACCACCGTCTACGATGATGTTTTGTCCTGTGATTGCATTATTTTGTTTCATCAAATATACACAAATTTTAGCAATTTCGGAAGGGGAAGTTAGACCCAATGGTATATTATTATTTAGTTCTTGAATACGTTCAACCGTATTATTCTTTCTTGTTAGTTCAGTGTCAATGAATCCCGGTGATACCATATTCACTTTTGTTTTATTGAAAGACATTTCTAATGCTAATGTTTTTACTGCACCGAACATTGCGTGCTTTGACATTGTATATGACAATCTACCTGTACGAGTTTCTGTTGCGTAGAGTGAACCGATTGCAACAATGTTTGCGCCTTCATTGAATTGAACTTTCTTACAAAGACGAGTGAATCCAAATGTGTTTACATTCATTATGTCAATCATATCTTGTTCTGATATTTCATCATATACATTTATACGATTGATACCTGCACAATAAATCATCCCGTCTACTGGAATACTTTTTATTTCAAAGTCTTTTGATAAATCAATTTCAGTTGGATTTATCTCAACAACATCAATTTCGTTTTCTTTCAATTCTTTTAGAATTACAGAACCTATACCACCAGAACTTCCTGTTAGAATTATTTTCATTAGAATGTCTCCGAGATAAACATATCTGTTAGAGTTCCAGGAATGATACGTCCGTTCTCATCCACTCCCTTGTGAGTAACCTTTGGTTCGTGACGTTCGTATGGGTGTGTAAATACCTCAAGAATACAAGGGCCATCATGTTCCATCATTTCTTTGAGTCCATTTTCTATTTCAGAGTTGTGTTTGATACTGAAATACTTTAGGTCAAACGCATTTGAAATCTTTTGGAAGTTTGGAATCGTTACTCCATTCTTCGGCCCACTTGCAAACTCTTCGCCACCAAAGAAAGATTCTTGTGATAACTTGATCGAAAGATACCCATCGTTATTTATGATGATTGTTTTGACAGGAAGATTATATCCACGTAGAGTTTCTAACTCTTGTAAGTTCATCATAATACTACCGTCACCTTCAATACAGATGACAGGTTTCTTATCGTTGGCAATACAAGCACCAATCGCCGCTGGTAATCCATATCCCATACTTGCACAACCGACGTTCGTGAACACACGTTGTCCTTTGTTGATGCGATAATTTTGTAGAGTGATTACATGAGCAGAACCATTACTTGTAACAATTGGTGTTGTTCCGAATATTGGTGGTGCCTTATCTATAAGGTAATAGAAACTGGCATACTCTTGGATTGATTCGTGTTTTGGGTAAAAATACTTCTGTTGACTACGAAGTTCTAACACTCGTTCTTGCCATTTTGAAATGTTGACATGATAATTTATTACTTCAGCTTCTTTGAAAAATCTACGAAGGTCTGCAATAATCGGAAGGTCAATCGTGAACTTATGTTTACGAATTTCATTTTTATCAATGTCCACCATAATTTTCTTTGAGTTCGGTGAGAACTCAGCGAAGTTATATCCTGTCATCTTTACAGGCAATCTTGTTCCGAGACAAATAAGTAAGTCTGCCTCTTGAACAATTTGATTTGATGTTAGTTGTCCAAGAATACCAATTCGTCCGGCATAATACTTGTATGTGTTATCAACCACGTCTACACCAGAGTGAGGACCAGTTACAATAGGTATTCCTGTTTTATCCAAGAACTCTTGCAGTTCTTTATTTGTATCTGATAGATTGATTCCATTTCCAACTATGACCAGTGGCTTATCTGCCACAGCCAACATCTGTTCTAATCGTGTAATGTACGTTGACATAAAGAATGGTTCTTTGCTCACATGGTTATATTGTTTACAAAGAGATTCATCTTTTATAACAAATCCTTGTACGTCAAGTGGAATATCAATCCACACTGGTCCAGGTCTTCCCGATATTGAAAGATTATATGCCTTCTCTAATTCATAATAAACATCGTGTGGATTCTTTAGAGTTATCGCATACTTGGTCATTGGTTTGACAACACTTACAATATCAAACTCTTGGTCTCCGATTTGTCTACAACCAGTTCCTTCTGACATTTGGTTTTGTGGAACTTGGCCTGAAATGATTATTGCAGGAATACTATCCAACCAAAGTCCAAGCAATCCCGTAAGTGTATTCGTTCCACCCGGTCCTGTTGTTACAATACCGGCAGCAATCTTTCCGTTCATTCGGTAATGTCCTTCAACTGCCATCAGAGCAGTTTGTTCGTGGTGAGGACACAAAGTAGTCAAGTCAGATTTTCTAAGTGAATCTATTAGATGAATACATCCACCACCTGAAATGGTAAAGACGGATTGAATTTGTTTTTGTTTTAGAAACTGAATAACAATATCTGAAACTTTCATTACAAAATACTTTCTCTCAATAATGGTGAATCTTTTTTGATATCAACTTTTGCAACTGAATCATCTTCGATAAAATCTCGTGAAGAAACTTGACCAATTTCTTCTTGCCAAGGTATAACAGAATAGAGATCATTTACACTTATAATTTCTCCGGCCTTTATGTCTCTCTTCACATAAAGTCCACGATAAAGTGACTGGAGATACTTGGTTTCCTTTTCATCAATGATACGACGAGTTCCATGTGTATCTCCGCACATTATGGCGGCACGATTGAATGCCTTGAACCATTCATCTACTTGATGTGGTAAAGAACAATACGATGAAACTTCTTTTTGTTCGTGACCAGCTGGATAAGGAATGTCTATGTGACGCTCCCAAGTTCTTGCACCTTTTGCATAAGAGATATACATTGACGAGTGCCAATCATGATATTCATGGGTGGAAAGACCGATAACAAGATTGGGGTACTTCTCTTTCAGATAATCAATTTGATTCAATTCTAATTCATTATCTTCGCTTGGATATTTTGATACACAGTGATTCACGGCAATCGGAATATTTCTGTTTGTGAAAAAACGAACTACATCATCAATCTGTTTATCATTAGCACCACCCGTTGAAATAATAACAGGTTTCTTTGTTTCTGCAATCTTACGAAGAAGAAACCAATCGTTGATGTCTGAGCTTGCAATCTTGATGATTGGTAAATTCATCTCAACGCACCATTCTACCGACTTTTCATCAAATGGAGTTGACATTGGAATACAATCGTGTTTACGAATATAATCAATCAATTCTTTGAATTGAGAATATTTCAACTTTGTTTTTGAAGTCTTCTGAATGTATCTCAATCTTTTTGGTAACTTTGTAAGTTCTTCGCCTTCACCGGCGGATTTGAAATCTTTGTGAATAAAGTTGTCTACGTCACGAAATTGAAGTTTGATTGCAGCTTTTATTCCATTTGATTTAACAACTTTTGCAAATTCGCGGACTATCTTTTTTCCACGTTCAAGTGAACCCCAATGATTATTGGCAAGTTCAAGTACGAAAAGATTTTCAAATATCTCGTTTTTAGTGTTTCCCATAACCTATAATTTTATTTGATTTATTTTTGAATTGTTCCAATCAAGAGTGTTGATATTCTTATCGTCTATAAATAGATCATAATTTGGTTTGCCAAATTTTAAATCGTGATACTTGACTCCCCATTCATTGAATTGTTTTTCCGTTATCTCTCTCCAATCTATTCCAGTCTTTGTACCGCGAGCCGTCCAATAAACAATCGTATGTCCTTTTTCATACAATTCGTTTGCTTTTTGAATATTTTCTATTATAGGATAACTTGTTGTATAGTCTGGAACTTCTGGACTATGACAAATCGTTTCGTCTATATCAATGTATATTACCATATGAACTTATTGGCATAGTGTTTGATTATTTCTGTTATTTCATCATCAAAGTTAGTTTTTGGTTCCCACCCAAGTTCACGAAGTTTTGAATCATCAATTGAATAACGCACATCAACTCCTGGTCTCTTTATAGAGAAATCAATATACTGATTTATATCAACATTACCAAACATACCATGTATTATCTGAGATACCACATCTACATTTCTTTTTTCAAGACCACCTGATATGTTATAGATTTCATTTCTTACACCAGATTCTATAAGACATATAATCGCCTCTGCTGTGTCAGATGCGTGTAACCAATTTCTAACAGGTTCTCCATTATTATGAAGAGGTATCTCTCTACCAAGCTGAAGATACTTTATGGTTTTTGGTATTAGTTTCTCCACATATTGATTGATTCCGTAGTTGTTATTTGGTCTAATAATTACATATGGTATGTTATATGTTCTCGCCCATGCAAGAACTAACATATCCGCGGCAGCTTTTGTTGCTGAATATGGATTTGATGGTTTCAATAAGTCTGTTTCTTTGTGTATACCATTTGCGGTATCTCCATAAACTTCATCTGTGCTAAAGTGAAGTAGCACGGGTATTCTATTGTTTTCTTGACGATAATTTCTCAATAATTCTAGAATGTGATGTACTCCGTTTATATTTGAATGAACGAAATCATCACTCTTTACAATTGAATTACCAACGTGTGTTTCGGCGGCGGTATTTATTACATAATCACAGTCATATAAGAATTCTAAATCATTGATATCACATTTAGTAAAAGAAAAGTTTTCATACTCAAAAAATTCAGAAAGTAATTCTGGATTTGAAGCATAAGTAACTTTATCAATTCCCTTGACGTACCAACCTTTTTTCAAACAAGCCCTTGTAACATAAGAACCTATAAATCCAAGACAACCTGTTACATAAACTATTTTTTTCATATCTTTATCCATTGAAGTTATTTATTGCAATCCACTCCTGTGGATAGTAATTTCCGTTTATATGACTAAACGGACTGTAATTTTTCAAGTAATTTTTTGGACAGATTACTTTCTTATTTTTATTTTCATTCTTGAAAGCTGCCCACCAACTATAAGAACTGTTTCCTATTATATTATGGTCACACAAACTCATCAATATCAAATCTTCGATTCCAGTTTCAGATGGAGCAGACCATCCATAATCTTCTGCACCTGGTTGTATGAATGTAACCATGTCACCTTCTATAAGATTTTCTTTACACCATTCTATTTCATTTGAAAATACAACAAAATGATATCTTTCTATTTCTTCTAGAAAATGTGATATTGCTTCATTATAATAGTCTAGATTCAATATACAAAAATGGTGGTGATGTGGTAATAAGTAATCTCCACGTCTAACATGAATTGAAACTAATTCTTTTCCCGTATGTTTCAATCCTTTCAATCTATTTCTTGCACCTTCTAAATAGAGAGAATTCCATTTCCAATTCAAAACCGTGTCTGTATATTTTGGGTACCAATAATGAAATAAATCGAATCTTCCATCAACAATATAGTTTACATCTTTATTCAATTCAAACATTGAACCATCAACAATAATGGAACTGTTTGGTTGTATTGGGATAAAATTTTCAAAAAAAGAATCCGGCTTGAATGTAATGGGTATATCAAGTATTTTTGAAAATTGGAAACCTACACCATTTGTCTTCATCTTTTCTGAAAAAACTACTTCCTTTCCATTATGGTTAGCCACGGCAAGCAGTGATATGTACTGTTGTATTTGAGATGCCAAACCCCCAATAGCAGGTATATTTTGTGTAATAAAACTCATCTCATCTGCCTCACAAAATATTGCATCCAATACTCAATCATTTCATCCATCAGCATTTCAAATGTATATTCTGGTCTCCATCCAAGTTGTGTTCTAATTTTTGTAGAATCACCTTTGAGATATGGAAGTTCCTCTGGCCTTAAGAATTTTTGATTTTGAATAACATAATCTTCATAATTTAATTCTAACTTACCAAATACATACTTACACATATCACGAACAGATCTAGTTTCACCAGTGGCCACTACCCAATCGTCTGGTTCACTTTGCTGGAGAATAAGATGCATAGCTCGCACATAATCTTTTGAGTGTCCCCAATCTCGGTATGAGTCTAAATTACCAAGTTCAAGATTATCCAAAAGACCAAGTTTTATTTGAACCGCGGACTTTACAACTTTGTTTGTCACAAAGTTTGAACCACGCCTCGGTGATTCATGATTGAAAAGAATACCATTGTTTGTATGAAGATTATATGCTTTACGATAATTACGAACGATATTGTAACCAAATACTTTTGAACAACCGTATGGTGACACTGGGTTCATTGGAGTTGTCTCTCGTTGATATCCATCCTCATCAACAGAACTACCGAACATTTCAGAAGAACTAGCTTGATAAAATTTTGCATCTGGGCAAACTCGTCGGTATGCTTCCAAAATGTTCAAAACACCAAGTGCATTAGTTTGAACTGTAAACTGTGGGATATCATAAGAAACACGGACATGACTTTGTGCTGCAAGATTATAAATTTCATCTGGCTGAATATCTGTAAGTAATCTTTCCAAGCTACCTTGATCTAATAAGTCACCATAATAAACTTTTATTTTACCAGATAAATGATCTAATCTGCTTTGTTGATTCTCAGCAACAGAATTACGTCTTACAAATCCGTGAACTTCGTAACCGAGTGTTAGTAAATATTCTGCAAGATAACTTCCATCCTGTCCAGATATTCCTGATATTAGAGCTTTCTTCATTATAAACCTTTCTTGAAAATATCCATTTGTGTTAGGTCTGGCCAATCGGTTACAATCCATTGTCTCGGAGTCGATTCGATTGCTGCCGGTATTTTTTCTATTCCTATCTTTGCTGTTTCAGGTGTCATATAATAATGATAACCATATGTTGAAACATTTTGTTCGCGCCATGGTATCATTGGGAGACGACCATCATATGACATCTTTTTTATTTCCATAGCAGATTCTTCGTTGTCAAGTAGAAGAACACCACCTCGTCCCAACGAAAGATGTTTCTGATATTGGAAACTGATGCCCATCATTGTATTTGGAATGTAACTATCTTTTTTCCATAGAACTGCAGCATCAATGATTCTGTCTGTTACATAATAATAGTTTACCCAATTTTCATCTCGCCACTCTAACTCGATATTCAATTTGTTTGCAAGAAAGGGAACCGATAAGTATGTTCTTTTAGGAACCGATATTTTTGTTGATTCCGTATATCGGAGTGCCAATTCTATACCATGTGTACAACTATCTACGGCCACTGCATATGGTGAACCAAAGAATGATGCAATTTGTTTTTCAAAATCTTGAACTATTTCAAACATATTATCCCTCATATCCAAGTTTACGTGCATTTTCTACTATCTTTGAACCGTCTATCTTCTTCACCAAAACAGCAGGATTTCCTTTATAAACACCCCACTCCTCAGTATCTCCCATCAGTAAACTCCCGGCGGCAAGTAAAACTCCTTTACGAAGATTTGATCCCGGTAAAACTATTGAGTTAGTTCCTATATTTGAAAACTCTTCCATTACAACAGTCTCAATTATTTGTTTACCTTTTAACTCTTTTGGTATCATTGCACCAAATAAACCACTATCATCAAACCTATCCGAGCCACAAATGATTCTTGCACCGGCCATAATATTGTTGAATCCTTTACATTCAAAGTTAGCCGTCTTTCCACCAATTATTGTAACATAAGGACTGATGTGAGTATAAGAACCAATCATTATGTTCACTGTGCAATATACACCTTTATCTATTGCAATGTGATTTCCAAATTTAGGTCTAATCTTGAATTCAGAATCTTTATGTTGAAATATATCAATGGGTTCCATTAGTCGCCTATAAATATTTTATCTAAAGACTGGCCTTCATATGGACCGGTTTTATATTCATAAACCATAGTACCCTCTTCAAGAATAATATAGTTGTGGCCCCCTTCAAGTGTGAAGCTCGCATCGCCTGGATTCAAAACAATATCAACATCAATTATAGTGTCATCTATATCATAAAATATCGGTTGAACACTACCTTGTATTACTACCCAACTTTCTTGGGCAATTACATTACGTGTTCGTTCTTTCCAAATATGTTTGTGTGGTTTAAATGTTTTACCGTTTTCTAGTTTGAGTATAGAACACTGTATGAATTGATCTTCGTCAACAACATCCTGTCTACCATCTACAAAGTCTTCTCTACGAACAATCATGTGAAGTAACTTATTTGGCTCCACTCTCGAATAAATTTTTTCCATACTAAACCTTTTCGTATTATTCATTTACATAATATACAAAATATAAACCTTACTTGAAAATCAATTTTCTCAAATGTTTTTCAAAATGTTGATCTGGATTCAACGAATAATTCCAAACTAATTCATAGTTTCTTTTTATCGCATTTATCTTTTGATTGTAAACTTCAACACCATCCACGTCTAACCAATCTATTATATCTTGTAACTCTTGACTTGTTTCGAATGAAATCACACCATCTGTATCAAAATATTCACCTATGTTTGGGCACCCATAATAAATTGGAATAGTTCCAGTAAGAAAACAATCGCTTATTTTTTCAGTTGCCATATTCGGCAAATAAGAATTTTCTATTGATACTGAGAATCTATAATCTCTTAGTCCGTCAATTTTACCACCTATTTCTTTGAATCCCATTCCAAACATATCGAACATAGAATTTTTTTCTGTATTGATAATAGACTGTATAAAATCTAATCGCTTCTTATGACCGGGTAGATAATCTTTATTGGATGATATACAAGAAATATTTTTTGTCTTTTCATGGATGATACAAACACTATCATCCTGAATTTTTATTGACCCAAATGAACTATTTATGATATTTGTTAGATGGTATCTACTCATGGCAAATCTAAGTTCTGAATTTGGGAGTGTTAGTAATTTTGGATCGTGTGTTAGAATCAAATCAAACATATCATGATTTACATATACCATTTCGTATATCTCATCCATGTTTGAATAAAATCTACCTTCGTGTAAATCCGCTACTATTTTACCATTCTTGATTTCTATATTCTTATTTATGAAATTTGGTATTTCAAAATCTGTTATCATGGTTACATCAAATTCTCCATGAGTTCTATTTTGAACATATGTAAAATTTTTTGGGATATAATCGGATGATGCCTGATAACCATATACATTTACTTGAGGATATTTTCCATTCCCAATTCCTATTTTGTATTTTTTTCTAGTTCGTATTTCCGTTTCTATATCAAAGTGTTTGTCTGATAATTGTCTTTGTGCAGTCCTAATCGTATTTAGTGTTGTAGCATTATAAACATAGGTGTTGAAAGAAACTACACCTATTTTTTCCACTGGACAAATTTCTAGACACGGGAATTGGAGTGCTAGATCTCCGGCATGATTATAATAAGTTGATGACTTCAATTCAAACATATCAGATTTATCCACAGACTTCCAAAGAAAAGCGCGGTACGTTCTAAAATGTGAAGCTCTCCAAACATCATCCCTGTATGATTTTAGTTTGTGGACCGTTTCACTGTATGGGGAATTTTGTGGATTTGCGGCTACAATTTGATTGTCTTTCTGAACCACCATTCCCCCATATGTCATCCATACATTATTTCTATTGTAGAAATCATTTAGCTTTTCTAATACGGTTATATCATATAGCCAATCGTCTCCATCTAAAAGACAAATAATCGTATCATCATCACAAAGATTATGGGTGGCATAATACAAATGATTGTAAGTGCCACCCATGTTTCTTTCATTTTTCACTATGGTAAATCTATTGTCACCATTTATAATAGTCGACGCTAGTCTATAAGTATTATCACTTGAATTGTCATCTATGTAATACACTTCATAGTTTTGATAAGTTTGATTCAGTAGACTCGACAGATTGAGTTTTACCCAATCTTCATTATTATACGAAGCTATTAAAATACGAAACTTATTTTTCATCTTTAGTTATTAGATAAATATTCTCGAATCTTCTCGCACACATAATCAACATCATCCGTAGTCATTCCATGATGTGCTCCGAGTAAGAAACCATTTCTCATAATCGTGTCTGCGTTTTTGAACGGTTGAAGATATTCACGATAAACAGGATGACGTGTAATGTTTCCTGCGAATGTAACACGAGTCTGGATATCTTGTGATTCAAGATAAGTAAGAAGCCCAAGACGGTCTTCATATTGGAGTGGAATAGCCAACCAGTTTGGTTCAATACTATCATCGGGGAGAAGTATCTGTTCAACATCTTTCAGATTTTCTAAGTAACGTTCAATGTTCTTCCGACGAATTTCTACGAAATGATTTAGTCTTTCCATTTGAACAAGGCCGAATGCCGCATTCATTTCCGATGACTTGAAGTTGTAACCAAGAACTCCATAGAGAAATTTGAAGTCATATGGAATTCCATCAACACTATGATTGAATCTTTGGTCTACTTCTTCTGCATTATTACCGATACGACCCCAATCACGGAATTGTAAAGATACATCACGTAACTTCTCACTGTTGAACATTACCATGCCGCCTGAACCGCCAGCGGTGATTACGTGTGATGCATAGAATGATGTTGTTGCAATGTCTGATTCCGGTGTATACGTCATTGTGTCAGCCGAGTCTTCAATAAGAATAATGTCTTCACGACCGATAGCGATAAGATGTGCACGAATATCTTTCCAATCTGGTTTGTTACCGATAAGATTTGGAATCATAATGACTCGTGTGTTTTCAGTGATGAGATTAATAACATCTTGAACTGATGGAACATACGTTCTGATTCCAACGTCACAGAAGATTGGTTTCAATCCAAGTTGAACCATTGGTGCAACCGTTGTTGAAAACGTACAGGCTGGTGTGATTACTTCACTTCCCTTTGGAAGTTGAAGTGACGCAAGTGCAAGTAAACAAGCAGATGAACCTGAGTTCACAAACACCCCATACTTTTTACCGAAGTATTGTGCAACAAGTTCCTCAAACTTGATTGACCGTGGGCCGAATCCTGCAATCCACCCATCACGTAAACATTCTTCTACTGCTTTTATTTCTTTTTCTCCATAAGATTCAAACTTATTCGGAGCATACCAAACTTTTTTTCTCATACTACTACCCTATTGTATTATAGTAACTATTTTGTTTTTCTTGACGTTGAATTGTTTTATTATGAAAGAGGCACCATTCTTTCTCTTCTGGTAGAAATGAATATGTTTCATAACCAATAAGTCTTTCGTGAACTTTATTCTGCCATCTAATAGATGGTTTATTTTTGTAGATACGAGTTTGCCAATCAGGCCAATTTATCCTACCCCATTCATCATATTTCCATCCCCATTGCCTAATATGTTCTTCTGTTATACCATCTACTATATTCCATCTTGGAACCCAAAACATCTCTACCGAATTGTTTTGTGACAGAACATCATGAATCATACCAAATAAATTTTGAGAAGGTATTTCGTCTGCATCAATATTAAATATCCATTCTTTTGTAGAATGATTTACCAAGTTATTTTTGAATGATGAAAAATCATTATTCAATGGAAACTCAATAACTTTGATGAACGGTATTTTTTCTTGATAGATTTTACAAACTTTTCTAACATCGTCCGTTACTTTTTCAGAATCAAGTTGAACAACTACTTCATCGTTGTCTGTAATATTTTTTGATAGAGTATAAAGTAACTTTTCTAACTCTCTATCTTCATTGAATGCAGATGTTGTGTATGAAACCATTAGTCAACCTTATTCAACTTTGGTAAGTTCAATTGAATCTTTTGTGCAAACTTAGGAAGATACTCTGTGAGGAATGTATCGAACTTACTTGTCATTGAATCAAATGACCATTTCGTTTCTATTTCTTTTACAGACTTCTTAGAATTATTCAAATAATTGTTGTACTTTTTATAAACTTGATTCATTACATCAGCGGCAGACTGATAGTTTACACGGAACCAAGAAGAACCACTGTTTATTACACCTTCCCAAACCGCACTTGGGTGGACAGGATTTAGTTCTCCATCGAGGTACGTGTGGAATGCCGGGTTGACAAAATCTGTGTGCCCACTCCATCCAGAAACTAATACAGGTTTACCAGTTGTAATAAATTCTGCAAGTGGTCTACCATATCCTTCACCCTTTGTGAATGAAACGAACGCCTTTACCTTTTCGTGATTGTAAAGCGAATTCATTTCTTTATCTGTCAAGTCCCCGTAAAGAAGATAAATATTTGGTAGTTTTTGCTTTTTTGACATCTTTTTTATTAGGTTTATCTTTTCCATAGTTTTACTTCTATCTGTCACAGAGAATGCACCACCAGAAGTTTTCAACAAAAGAGCCGGGGGATTTTCTGTATCACCAAATGCTTCAATGAACGTATAGATTAGGGCAGATACATCTTTTCTATCTTCACCAAAATCACCCTTCAACCAGTGACCCACAAATAAGAAAGCGAAATCTTCTTTGATTGTATTCAGTTTGTTTTGTATTGTTTCTTCTATTGGAGATTTTTTATCATAGATGTCTAATCGTACTCCCTCGTGAAGAACTTCAATTGGTGTGGTCAATTCAATTTGACCAACTGGTTGATTTGTTTGTTTATCTCTTTTTTCATATTTTGAATTTAAAAATACATCTTTGGCGTGTTTAGATGGAACAATAACAAGATTCATTTTGTTACACCCCTCTATCCATTCACCGGAACATATATCTGTTTCTACTCCAGCAGTAATTCCGATATTATATTTACCAACTGGTTGAAATTCATTTGGTATAGTACATTGCATCCAAATATCTGGTTGCTCAGACATACCTGGAATTATTGAATCGAGGATTTGCTTGTGTTCAGGATTACTTTCATCCAATGCATTCATTGGCGTCATTCCCCAATTTATAGAAATGACTTTGATGTTATACTTATCCATTCTAAAAAGAGATGTAAGCAAATCTCTAGCGTGTTCACCATAACCACTACGCGTTGCAACAGGACCACAGAATACTAAATTCGGTTTACTCATTATTTCCTCACACTAAATGTAGTTCAAAATTATTTCTTGGTTGAAATGTTTCAAGACATTTGTCAACACTATCAACAATACGCTTACACATATTATCACGACTCATACCAACATCTGAACTTCTAATAAATTCAGCACCCTTCTTGCCAGCAAGTTGACGTTCTTCCTTTGAAGTCTTGTACCATTCATATAGTGCCTGCCCAACTTCTCGGAAATCTGCACGGTCATCAAAAATATATGGAGTCGGAACTGAACCCTGAAGTGAAATGTTTGATGGCCAGACTGGCTTTACCCATTCACCATGTTGGAGATTACCCCATTCATCCTTTCTGTGAAGAGTTTTTACTTCAATATAGTCATCATCAGTAAAATACTTTCCTGTTTTTGGATTTATGAAACCACATTGATCTTGAAGACCACCTGTAACATTTACCACTATCGGTGTTCCAGCGGAAAGTGCTTCGGCTGTACCAAGACCGAATCCCTCATTCGAAGCCATATTCACAACCACGTCGGCAACATTGTAAAGAATGTTTAGCGATTGACCAGGTAATATTTTATCACTAAACATAACAGAATATTCTGAACAAAGTTCTGATACCACGGCCGTTAGGTCTGTTCCATTTGGATCAATTGGTGCACCGTGCATCACAAGTATTGCGTCATTTGCAGCGTTTCCACCATTCTTGTTTATCAATTCACACATATGTTTATATGAGAGAACTATATCACCAGGATGCTTTCGATGAATGTTTCTATTATTCCAGAATACGACGAATTTATTTTCATTGTTTCCGCGAATTTTATTTGATTCAACTAACAGGTCGTTCCATTGTTTATCATTAGAATGAATCGGATAGAACATAGTTGTATCAATTCCGTGAGGAACGTATGTTACTCGACTAGAATCAACACTTCCTTCAAATCTTTCCAATATACGATTATTTATTCCATATGTTTGCTTTGAAATTGCCATTAGCAAATCACAACTCGAATATGCTTCTTTATTCCAGTAAGGATCTGGAATATCATCCCATATGTTTAGATAAAGAATAGGAATCTGTGTTCTTATTTCATGTTCCATTGCATACAACCAGTCCCAAAATCTTGGGTCTGTAAAATGTAGAATGGCATCTGGCTTTTCTGCCTTGATTAGTTGACGAATAAGAAATGGATCACCGTAACCATCATTACATAAAATTTTTACAGATGCATCTGGGACACCAGTTACATTTTTTGCATCTTCTGATAGGTCTAATAGTTTTCCTTTATCTGGGTGATTTATTGCGGCACCTACTTGGAACCAATCATACTTGTGGCAAGTTCCAATTACCATGTCTCTTGATACGGTGGCAATACCTGATGTTAGTCGGAGGTCATCCGATAGAAGTAGAATCTTTTTCTTTGCCATACAAAACCTTTTATTACGAAACTTCTTTTGAATAAATATCAATATACGAAAAAATGATTACAATAACAAGTGTGGTTTTGCTTCAATCAAACCGTTTTGTGTGATCAAAACATGGTCACAACTTGCATGAAATTCTGAAAGTGTTGTTGCATTTACATAAGACATTGCGGACCGAACACCGTCATTGATGTCATTGATAATTCTTTCTGACTTTCCCTTATATGGAATCAACTTTGAATTACCTTCTACATTTTTTTCTTCGAGACCGTGAACTTGTTTTACTTCTGCTGATGCAGATCCACGATACTTCTTGAAAAGTTGTTCATTCGGCCACATTCCCATTCGCTCAATTTCACCAGGACTCTCGCGAGTTCCAGCAAGAAGTGAACCGACCATTACAGTATCGGCACCAAGTGAAAGTGCTTTAGCAACATCACCCGTCATACGAATTCCACCGTCAGCGATAATAGGAATATCTTCACCAGATTCACCAACACCACGAATACATTCAATAAGTGCAGTTACTTGTGGAATACCAACACCTGTTCTAATTCTTGTTTCACACAGAGAACCATTACCTATACCAACACGAATTGCGTCAGCACCCCACTTTGCCAGATTCTTTGCACCTTCATGTGTGGCAACATTACCAGCAATAACATCAACATATCTTGGAAGATTTGACTTACACCATTTGATGGCATCTCGAACTTGTTTTGTATTCCCATGTGCAACATCAATAAGCAGAACAATTGCACCTGCGTTTACAAGTTCTTGTGCACGTTCTTGATAATCGCCAGTTGCACCAATAGCGGCAGCAACTAAGTTCTCTCTTTGTTTTACATTCCAAACTTGTTTCTTTTGTTGGTTTATTGGCATGAAACGGTGAATAATACCAACACCACCATGAGATGACATAGTTAGTGCCATCTTATCTTCTGTTACGGTGTCCATCGGAGAAGATATAAGTGGAAGCCCCAACTTATAGTTTCGTGTAAATGGAGTACCTAAACTACATTCACTTCGGCTCGTTACCTCCGAATACTTGGGAACAATTTGAATGTCATCGAATGTATATGCGTATTTCATTCTTTTATCCTACTTTGTTTTGGACATAAATCGTATTTATCTTTAAACTCACACCACTTGCAATTCTTTCCCTTATCACCGGCAGTTGCTGGATGTGTAATATCCGTTCTCTTATTTCCTTCTTCATCGAAGTTTGTTACCACGAAGTTTTGAATTTCATTGAGAATATTGTTCTGTGATACTTTACCATGAGAAGGTTCAAATCTCTGAACCCGTTTACGCATGGCGGCATACTCTGCACTCTCATCAATCTTTCTCTTCAAAATCAAATATTCAACAACAATGTCATCGGGGTCAATACCGAATTGTTTTGCATAGAAGGTCTTGTAAAGAACAAGTTGAGACACCTTTGTTTTGTCTGCCTTCATGTACTTGTTCCAACCATTTGTTGAAGTTTTGAAATCGTAGATGTGTATTGTTCCATCCTTCTTGTTTTTCATAACAAGGTCAAGGAAACCAACAAGACGAACGGTTGGATGTGATTCAACTGGAACAATGTTGATTGGTAATTCAATACCAACAAGTTCCCAATCATTCTTTGTGAAGAATTCATCTCTCTTTGATTTGAACCAACGGATAATTTCAATACCATCTATCAGATATTCTTGCATCTCTTCCTTATCGGAGAAATGTTCACCGTTGTTTTCTTCCAATGACTCTTTGTAAACTTCTTGCATCTTTTCACGTAGGAGGTCTTCAAGAGGCATCTCATTTGCTTCTTGAACGGTAGAACGATACATCATCTCGATATACATCTGAAGAACTTCGTGCATCGCAGTTCCGAACACAAGTGCAAGTGAAGGTGAACCAACATCAACCTTGTCAATGTAATTCAACTTCCAACGATGAGGACATCCTTTCCACATTTGGTATTGTGAGAAGGAAATTTTAGCGGAAGACATTACTTACCCCACTTCCCATTCTGCACGAGTTGGGCAATGATTCCATAAACTGAAATATCCTTGAACGTATCTTCAAGTGATTCACCGACGGCATCTACCGAACCAAACATAATCATTTGCTTATACCGATTGATTTTATCATTCAAACGGAAGAACAAACCTTGAAGTGACAACTTACGATCTTGTTCCCTTTCAAGAGTTGTTCCCAACGAGATATTATCTGGGCCATAGTTTGACTGCTTACGGCAAAAGAGTTCATACTGCTCACGTTGAATTCTCTTGAAGTCAGAAGTCATGATGGGAAACTTCTCTTCCATTTGGGCAACTACATCATTCTCATCTTTTTTCTTACCCAAGTCAATTTCTTTTATCGCCATTTTAGTTGTCCTCATTTTATTGTTTTCATTTGTTTCTTGAATTTCTCAATGTCTTCTTTCTTTGTTCCGTAAGATTCCAAGATAGATACCAACTCATTTGGATTGATACGGACGAGATCTACAATATACTCATAAATCAGTTTCTTTCCAACTTGAAAATGTTGGCGGAATATCTCAATGAACTCCGCGTCTATTTCTATCTTTGTTTTCTTCTTTGTGTACTTCAAGAAGAAAGATGTTTTTGGTAGAGCATCAAGGAGAAGATTGTAATAATCTTTTGGTGTAAGAATTCCGTTGGAATACTTTTGAAACTCATTGATGACCTCTACCAATTCCATCTCCATAGAAAACCAACGTGAAACAATAAAATTGTTCCACGTCTTTTGGTCTTCCGCTGAAAGTTTGTCCCATTTGATTTTATCTTTTGAGACGCCCTTTATATGGTCAAAAAGATTCTTAGCCATTTAGTTGTCCGAATCCTGTTGGGAGGAATTCAGGATTGATGTTTCCACACTCAAGACAAGCATACGTTTCGAGTGGAACGATTGCTTCCTTTCCTGTTGGAGACATAAGGGCTGAAATCTTCTTGAAGAAAGTTACTGAATGAAAAAAATGTCCACCACACTTTTCACAAGTAATATCTTGTGCTTCATTCAGATTTACATTTACACGTTGTGGTTGTGGTTCATTACCACCACCGATGTCAAATACATTGCTCATATTATTTCCTTTGGTCAATTTCCATAATTAGTTGAATAAACATAGACATAGCATTTATTTCGTGGTCTACTACCATTGCATCTTTATATTGTGATTCCGCGATGATGACGATTACTGTGGACACAAATCCATTCGCGTATTGTTCTACATTATCATAAAGATAACGGAAGAGTGGATTGTAGTCACGGATGTTGTTGTCAGCAAGAATCTGACGAATCTCTGTGAACTTTTCTTTCTTGTTCTTACCCGACTTCAAAATATCAACGATGGTAGAATAGAAGTTATTCTGAACAAGTGTTGACTTATCAAGTTGAAGTTTACCGTCGAGAATACAACGTTGGATTGTATTCAGGACACGGCGAATATCAGGGTAAGTAAGATTGATAATTTGTGCAACGTCTTCCTTCGAGAACTCCACTCCTTCACCATCAAGAATTCCAATCGTGTGAATGGCAACATCTTTCTTTGACGGTGGAACGATGTTGAAGATTTGACAGCGAGATTGAATCGGGTCAATAATCTTATCAACATAGTTACACGTCAAGATGAAACGCGTGGTCTTACTAAACGTCTCCATGATATTACGGAGAGCCGCCTGAGCGTTCGGTGTGAGATAATCCGACTCATCGAGAATGATAATCTTCAAACCACCAAAACCGATTGACGATGCGAATTGCTTGATTTTATCGCGAACGGTATCAATGGAGTTCTCGTCGGAAGCATTGATGTAAATATAGTTGTCTTTTGCAATTGTGTTGGCTACAATCTTAGCGAGTGTTGTCTTACCACTACCGGCATCACCATAAAGAAGAAGGTGTGGGACATCGCCCGATTGTAGGTATCGTTTGAATGTTTCCTTGATTGTTTCATTACCGATGTAAGTATCAAGGGAGGCCGGACGATACTTCTCTACATAGAGAGTGTGTTGAGTGTTGAACATTGTATTACCTTGTTGTTTTGAATGAGATACAATATACGAAATTTTTGGGACATTTCCAAATGGAAAATAGAGTTCAAAAAGTAAAGTATTCGTTCACAATTGAAGTGGAAATCTTCTCATTCTCTATATTTTTTACCACCGGTTTCAATCGTTCTTCAGCAATTTTGATATACTCTGGATTTATTTCACAGCCAATATATTGACGATTGTTTTCCAATGCAACCAATCCAGTTGTCCCCGCACCGAAAAATGGGTCAAGAACAATTCCGTCTTCGGGTGAACCAGCCAAAATACAAGGTTCTATAAGAGCAGGTGGATATGTTGCAAAGTGTGCACCTTTGAATGGCTTGGTTGGGATTGTCCATACGGAACGCTTGTTTCTCGTCTCGTAATGATTTGTGGTTAGACCACCCATTCTTGTTCTGCCGGGTGTATTATTCAGTTTTGTTATATCTCTGTTGCGGAAAGAATTGTCTGTTGATGTTGCAGGTTCTTTGATTGATTCATTATCAAAGTAATATTTTTGCGATTTAGAAAACAGAAAAATATACTCGTGAGATTTCGTGCAACGGTCTTGGACTGATTCTGGCATCACCGATGGTTTGTTCCAAATAATATCTTGACGAAGATACCACCCGTCTTTACGAAGTGCAAATGCAACCATCCACGGAATACCAACGAGGTCTTTTGGTTTTAGATCTCCGACTCTTTTTTTGAAAGACATTGCACTTTCTGCTTTACTTCTATCTGGGTCAGGGTTGGCTTGAAACCCACCAACTTTATTTCTATCACCTTGATTTGAAACATAGGTATCTCCAATGTTCAGCCAAAGTGTACCGTCATCCCGAAGAACACGGCGAACTTCGCGGAAAACTTCCACAAGGTTTTGCACGTATTCTTCGGGAGTAGGTTCCAAACCAAGTTGGTCATCATGACCATAATCACGGAGACCCCAGTAAGGAGGAGACGTGATACACGTATGAACTGAATTGTCTGGTAGTGTTGAAAGAGTTTCTAAACAATTACCTTCTAATATCACATTCGTTTGCATATCAATAATGGTCTCCACAATATTCTTCTATTGCGGCCTTCGCCTTTTCTTCGGTAATATAAATACCGAGCAAAATAAAATGGCGTTCTGACTCATTCCAAGCCCTTGCAGACCAATGGTCATCAAATCTGTTGTGAGACAATTCACCACACACTTTTCCTTCTGGGTTCACGTAATATTCCGACTTGGAAATATAGTCGCCCTTTTTCCAATAGAACTCGTCCATATTAGTTGTTCTCCAACTTTACAAGGAAATATCGCGTTTCGAATCCGTCAATCTCAAAGTCAACCTTTGCAAGTCCTTCCGATGAAACGTGCATTGTTCCACCATTCAAATCCTTATTAGCAGCAAGAATCTCACGGAAATACTTTGCGGAGAATGAGATTGGGTCAATGTCTTCTTGAACATCACATTCAATATCGAGTGAGATTCGGTTAGAGTTTGTGTTAGAGTAACCAATGACAATCTGATACTTACCTAACTTTTGATTCTTCATAACTGTGAAGTGTTCAATTTCAGGAAGTGCTGACTTTGCCTTGATGAACTTGTCAATGAATTCCTTTGTAATTTTGATTGACATTTGAAACGGTGGGAGTTGCTTCAACTCTGGTGTTGGTGGAATGACTGCCATATCGGCCAACATATAATTCACGGTTGTTGAGTTGTCATCAATCGTGAGAGCAAATGCCTTCTCTTGTGCAGAGTTGACGTTGAAGTTTACATCTGTTCCAAGAACTGAAAGCAACTTGACAAGAAGGTCTGTGTTGTAAACACCGAAGTTAGATGGTTGCCCACTAAATGTGTTCATCTTTACTTCACCAACCACCGACTTATCGTCGGAAATAAACCGAGTTGAAAGAGAACCATTCGCGTTCCATGCAACCGATTGAATCAAACCATTCAGGTGATACTTACTAATGAAGTTGCTCAACCTTGACTTTTCCATAACTACTCCTATACAAAACTTGTTTATTAGAAATCAAAATAATTTGAGATAATACCAGCGGAGATTTTCTTATTCTCTGCTTGACGATGAATTGGAGCCAGACGCTTTTCAGCAACTTCAATATACTCTGGATTCAACTCACAACCGATATACTTACGACCATGCTTGAGGGCAACAACACCTGTTGTTCCTGCACCAAAGAACGGGTCAATAACAATTCCATCTTCTGGTGCACCAGCGAGAACACAAGGAACGATAAGTTCTTCTGGGTAAACCGCGAAGTGTGCTCCCTCATAATTCTTTGCCGTCACATTCACATTCCAAACAGAACGCTTGTTTCGGAATCCATCATTTTCTGGTGCATTACCAGAATACGAACCTGGCTTCTTCGGGTCTTTCTTTCCACCAATTGGCGAAAGAAACTTCTTGTCCATCTTAGCAACTGAACGCTCACGGATTGCTTCATAGTCAAAGTAATAATCTGGATTCTTGGACATCAAGAAAATATACTCGTGGGACTTTGTACATCTGTCCGTCACAGATTCAGGCATCGGATTTGGCTTTGCCCAAATAATATCCTGACGAAGATACCAACCATCATCTTGGAGAGCCATAGCAACACGCCATGGAATACCCATGAGATTCTTTGGTTTTAGTCCCATGACATTTGATTTCTTGAATGTACCTTGTGTTGTCCCAACGGAACCTGCTTGCATCTTTGAAGATTCACCTAAACGAACTACACCATCTGCGTAAGCACCCTTACCACTTCCAGCATAACTATCACCCAAGTTCAACCAAAGTGTACCGTCATCACGAAGGACACGACGAATTTGTGCGAATACCTCAACCATCTTGTCAATATATTGTTGTGGTGTTTCTTCTTGACCAATCTGACCATCTTCTCCGTAATCACGAAGACCATAGTAAGGTGGAGAAGTAACACAGGTATTCACGAAAGCATCAGGTAATTGCTTGAGAGACTCAACACAATCGCCTGGTAAAATGATATTTGTTTCCATAACAATCCTGTTTGTTTTACTTATGTTCTAATATACGAAATGATTTCGGTATTTCCAAATGAAAAAGGAACCCGAAGGTTCCTTTTTTTGAATCTTTCGGTTTGGTCAACTTATCTTCTTGATAATTTGGAATCCAGATTTTATTTCACCCATGACCACATCCGTTGCAACGTAAGCCTCGGCTAATATGTTCTTTACAGGTGTATTCGGTTCTTGACCAGTTACATCAGCGACTGATATTTTACTGACATTTATTTTTTCATCGTTGGTGTAGAACTCTTCAACACCGACCCAATATGTTGGTGAATCTTGTTTGCTTCCTTTTTGTTTTACATAGAAGGCTGAACTGTTGACGAAGACTTTCTTTCCAACGTAGTTAGATATTCTTTTCTCTGCCTCTTGAATTGTTCGTACAGTCTTTGGCATCATTTTAGAAGCCGGTGTTCTTTCAAGACGTTTGTTCGTTTCTATCTTATCCATCTGAAAAGAATTTTCGGTGTACTCATTCAGAAGGTCTTTCAATTTTATCATTCACATTCTCCGATGAAAAATTCATATATCAATAAATATGATGGTTAGAAAGAAAAGAACTTCTGTGCATTCTTTTTATGTTCCGACGGGAATTCCCATTTGAGTGCGTCATAGAAAGCACGGAGTTTGCCATCAAGTTCAGAGTTGAATAACTCGTGTGCATCAAAGTGGTCTTTCACAAATTGAATAATCTCTTGAGGGTCAGAGTCCCCACGGAACGCAAGTTCTTCCAAACCATAACGATTGTTCTTCAGATAAGCAACCTTCACCTTATCACCATTCTTGATTGGTGGATATTTTGGTGGACACTTGAACATTTGCAATAACTTGTTATAGTTGATTGCAGCTTTGACGTGTGATGGTGTACCCTTGGCAAATGTTCCCAACACGGCATCTTTGATTGGTTCTTCATACTTCTTGATGTCTTTGATAGAAGAGTTCTTTGCAACCTCGGCGAAAAGAACATCATTCAATTGACGTTTGAACTTCAAAACATTTTCATCAATCTCATCCTTATCTTTTGACTTTAGAATGTCAACGAGAGCTTCCTTCATAAACTTCTGGAATGACTTCGGGAACGAAGAACGAACAACGTCAAGACCAGTCACCTTCAACTCGTCCATTGGAACTCCGTTATCTGAAATAACCCACAGGGCATACCGCTTCTTCTTTACCCAAAAACCAGTACGAGCAATCATTTCCTGTTTGATTTCAAGTCGGTGCTTCTCTGTATTGAAAAACTTCTTTGAGAAAACATTGTAAAAACCATTGACATAGTTTTGAACTTCTGTGGCAATCTCATAAATCTTACCCGTCATCAACTCCATATCATCTGGGTCAATGTCTGGAAAACGATTCTTTACGAGCGGTAAACAAGAAACGAACACAGAGTCGGTATCAACATACTGAACATAGTCCTGATTATCCGTACCTAATTCTTTATTGTACTTGTGATTGATTGCGTGTTCTGTTTTCTTGATAACGGTTTGACCTGAAAGAGTCACCGCCTCGGCATTATCCAAGTCATAGAAACGAAACGCAGGAAGACCTAACACACCGTAAAGAGAATTCAAAAGAATCTTTTGAACCAACTGTCTCTTCTTGTAAAACTCATACTTTACATTATCACCGGCCTTACCCCACTTCTTCATCTCATCTTTGTATTCAACACGTTTGTCAAACCACTCATTCAAGATGGCGGGAATAAGTCCCGTAATGTTTGTATTATACATCACACCGTTTGATGCCACAGTGTACTTGTACTTATCCAAGAAGGCTTGAAGCTTCTCTTTACTTACAACTTCACCATTGATAAGATACTCGTCTCGTTCACCCTTGATGAATTCATCGGCATCCCAATTCAAAATCTTTGCCACCTTTGTTTCGGGTGAGATGTTCAGGGTCATAATAATCGACGGGTATAGAGATGTCAAGTCCAAGTCGTACATCCATTCGTACCGACCAGGAACAGGGTCTTTCACAAACGCACCGATGAAACCTTGTTCACCAGATTCTTTGAGTGCATCCATCTTTTCTCTACGGTCTGCCGGTTTGTTTGGTGCCACGATATTACCTGCACGTTTGAGATACGTCAACAAAGCACCTTCAAGATACTTTGATGAATACACGAAGTCCTCATACGGTACGTGTCCAACATGGCAAATACCACGAACAAGGTCAATGTATTGCAACTTCTTATCCAATTCAAGGATAAGTTCAACGTCGGTAATATTGTACTCGATGAATGTCTCGATGTCATTTTCCATAAGATCGTCAAGGTTTCCTTCGTATTCAATCTTACCACGTCCTAATTCAAGAGTAGATACTGCGTTCAATGCGTATGACGGAAGTTCCTTGTAAGAGAACTTCTTGTAAACAACCATGTAGTCGAGTGTTGAGATACCACCGATTGTCCAACGTTCGCGGTATGGTGAGTAAAACATTTCACCGATTGGAGAAAGACGATGTGCCGTCTTCTTACCAAGAACTCTTTTGATACGATTGTAAAGATATGGAATATCGAACTTGTCAATGTTCCAACCCGTGATAATGTGTGGACCGATTGTCTCCATACCGTCAAGAAATTTCAGTAGAAGGTCTTTTTCATTCTGACAAGATACGATATGACGGTTTGCGATTGTGCGAGACTCTACACGTCTACGTTTGTCAAGGACTAACATCGTATATTCGTTTGTAGCTGAGTCGTGGTATGCAATAGAAGTGATTTCGTTATTACCCAACTGTGGGTCAGGTAAACCTGTAATCATCTCAACCTCGATGTCAAATCCCATCGTGACGATACCTTCCGACGGCATATCTGAATCACCGTACATATCTACAAGTACACGAGTTGTTTCAGGTATGTCTGACTCAAAAAGATTCGGGTCATTCTTTACAAACGAATGAACACGAGTAAGTTTATCACCGTGAATAGATTGGAATTTTCCATTAGGGTCTTTCTTATACGCATAAGGTTGGAAGTTGAAGTGCATGAGACCTTTCTTGTCATCCCACACCCAAGCTTCGTTTGTATTTGTCTTTACGAAAATGTTTTGATACATTGATTACCTTTTATTGTTTGAGTCTCAATATACGAAAGATTGGAGAAATATACAAATGAAAAAGGGAACCGAAGTTCCCTTTGATGATTTATTTTCAGTTAGATTAGATTGAACGGAAAACAGCATAGTGACAATGTGCAAATGAACTACCTGAAAGTGTGTACCCAACAGATGAAATTGTATCTGCTGATGAATCTACTTTCACAAAAAATCTACTCGAACCACTGGCATCTGTTGAGATACTTGTGATAACAACATCTGTTGTAGTGAGACCTGCAACTGTTGCAGAACCTGATGACGCTGTATTTCCGCCACTCATTGTGATGATACCCGATGCAACCATACTTGAACCAAGTGAAAGTGTTCCAGTTGCGACCGGTAAAGTTGCCACTGGGTCAGGTGAACCCGGTGAGACAGCCCCGTGGCTTCCTACACGAGTTGTATCTGACTGTGGTGATGCTTGTACAATTGAATATGCCATTTTCTTTTCTCCGTAAATGAGGTTTTAGTAATTAGTTTACAAAACCGTTTCTACACATAAATATAGAATACAAAAGAATTACTTGTAAAAAAATTCAGTATTCACAGAAAAAGTAAACTGCGGAATTCCAATACCGGTTGCAACCTTTTCAGTTAGAGCATCCTTTGGAGTCAAATACCAATCCACAAAGTTCTTCTTCTTCAAAGTGTCGAATAACCAGCCTTTTGGTTTACCGATGTGCTTTGAAATTTCTTCAAAGAGAGACTTCTCTAACCGTTCAGTTTCTTCTCCACCAGACTTGATGTCGTCGGGATTACCCCATGAACCACCCGATACACGGTGAAACATAATACGAGAACGTGAACCAACAAACCTTTTATCTCCCATCGCAAATAACATTGCCCCACAAGACATTGCCTTACCACAAGCAATCGTCACAATCTCTACACCGTTATCCCGAAGTGATTGAAAGTAATCTAACATTCCAACGAGTGAATCAACGGCACCACCGTATGAGTCAATAAAGATTGGAAGAATCTTTTGCCCTGTTTTGAGTGCCTTGTCACAGTCATCGTATAAACGTGCCGCCGAGTCTTCATTGAATGCGCCAATTACCTTCACAATAACAGGAAGTGTAAAGTTATTTTCAACATCTTTGTGTTTGATGTACGGTGAGTTTATTTGAATGTTCATAACCTTTTCTTTTAGTAGTGTACAAATACAAGAGTCGTTTCATGCGTTTTACAAAGAAACTTATATTCCCAATTTCTTCGAAACGTGAATCCAGCACCCGGCGCATTATTTACTGTTATCATCTTATCGTGAAGAAGAAACCCTGCTTTTGATGCAGCATCTTGAAATGATTTATCCATGTCGAGTAAACCACCATCACCACGACGAACCGTTCCAACCGTGAAGATAAGAGGATGAAAGACCTTTTCCTTGTAGTTCGATTTCTTCACCATCCCTTTCAGGTTGTGAAACATAAGTTCGATACGTTGATCGAACTCGGCATCTTTCATATGTGAAAGATCGCCATCACCACCCGAATATTTTTCTATGTTGTAATACGGAGGGCACGTAAAAATTGCATCAAAGATTTGATTGGGGTAAACTTCTTGTGGTTGGGTTCCATCTCCGAGTTGAACTTCCCATTCATTTGTGAATTTGTTTTGTTCAATCTTGCTAATGTTTTGTGCAACCGTCTGCTCGCATGAGTCAATGCCATAATAATTCCTTCCTAGTTTTAGAGACATAAGTGAACGTGTCCCCCGTCCTGCGAATGGGTCAAGAATGTCCCACCCTTCCTCTGTGTAGTATTTCAAAATAAACTGAGCCTGTGTTGGGTTGTAAATCGAATACCGCATATTCTTTGCATACCCACCACCACGGGCGGTTGCTGTTCCACCGTTTACGATTCCGGCATCATCGGTGTCATCAATAAACTCCATTAGGTCTTTGTCTTTGTCAAACTTCATTACCGATGTAGGAATACCACCAAAGTATTCTTTGAAAAAGATTTCGTCTTCTTCTTGCTCAGACAGATTGAAAAACTTTGAAACTGTTGACATGATTTAGTCTTCGGACATGAATGTGTAATTACGTTGACGTATATCGGGAAGAACATTGAATGTGTTGAGGAAATCTTGTTTGGTGTATGCAGAAAAATTCCTACCGTCAAAAACGACATAGTTTCCCGCGTAGCACTTATTCCCATTTGGAAAAACAATCGAAGTTAGTTCTTTGTCAAGAAAGTCCTGAACATAATTACATTCCCACTTCCGGCAAAATTCTTTGGACGATTCTTCTTTACCATCAAAGAAATAAGCAAAAAACTTTGTTTTCTTCAATTCAACTTGTATGTAATCCATTGATGTCTCCCATGTTACTTACCCATAATTTCTCTAATACGATTCATGTTTTTCTTCAACCAATTGCCAAGATACGTTTTGCCGTCTTTTGACATCGACCAAAGACTACTTACGTCATCTTCGACTGGCATCATCGCGTCATCAATCATATCAGGATCGTTATGTAATGAACGGAGAATGTCTTTTGTCTTGTGTCTAAACCTTCTATGCCAAATCTTCTTATCGTACTTTTCCGACTCCGACTTTGTGTGCCCAATAATAGGCGTCTTTTTATAACTTCTACTCATGACGACCTCCGTGTTACGGATTGATAAACTGAAATGAGACCTGTCTAAACATAATTATTGT
>SXGQ01148443.1_pt1 | contig 37584 bp, 26 predicted proteins | sample 3178371 | NCBI WGS metagenome assembly SXGQ01 (sample SAMN11356859, study PRJNA531348) | freshwater metagenome | isolation source: freshwater sample F1-20 | place: China: Fuxian Lake, Yuxi | collected 2017-12-25 | reverse complement strand
ATCCCTTGGTCCAGGGTTCAAATCCCTGCGGGCCCACTTTTTGGGGGTGGAAGGTGAAAGGCTGAAAAGCTGAAAAGCTGAGATGTTTAAAGGGGGCTTTGCGCGGTTTTTGATGGCGCGTTGGCTTGTCGGCGGGGGGGCGGTGGTTAGGGGAGGGTGGGGGTGATTTGGGACCAGAGGAGGTGGTCTTTTTCGAAGATGAAGCGGCCGTGGAAGGTTTTGTTATCTAGCAGGAGGGGGAGCCATTGTTGGTCGTCTTCCCACATGCGGTGGTAGGGGATGGCGGTGGTGGGGGTCCAGAGGGGGATGGCTTCGTCGGTTTCGGTGGGGGTGCCGGTGAAATTTTCTGCGCGATAGACGTGGCAGAGGATGTCCGGGCAATCGGACATGGAGAACCAGAGTTCGCCGAGTTTGACGGGGTGGAGGGGGGTGATGTGGAGTTCTTCCTGGGTTTCGCGGATGGCGGCTTGGAGCGGGGTTTCGCCGGGGTCGATTTTGCCGCCGGGGCCATTGATTTTGCCTGCTCCGAGGCCGCGTTTTTTTTCGATGAGGAGGATTTGTCCATCGCGGATGATGAACATGAGGGTGGCGAGGATTTGGCCGGTCCAGGTGGTCCAGTCGATGGGGCGGGGCATGGTGGGAAGTGACTAGTGAGAAGTGAGAAGTGAGAAGTGAGAAGTGAGAAGTGAGAAGTGGAAGAAGGAAGAGGAAGAGGAAGAGGAAGAGGTGGGGGTTAGGTGTTTCCTAGGCGGCTGACGAATTCTTGGAGGAGTGCGTTGAGGCGGGTTTCTCGTGCGATGGCGGTGGGTTTGTCGAAGCCGAGCCAGATGGCGGTGGAGCCTGAGGGGCCGAGGCGGAGGGTCCAGGCATCGCGTTCGGAGCCGGTGGCACCGGTGAAGCAGCGGGTGCCGGCGTGGCGTTTGAGGACGGAGGTGGCGTCGATGGCGGCTTCCGGGGAGAGGGCTGGGGTGAGGTTGGTTTTGGCGGTGTAGATGAGGGTGCCTTCGGCGTCGCGGATTTCGCGGATGAGGACGGGTTTGGGGCGTTTTCCTTGGTTTCCGAGGGTTGCGAGGCCGACGGACATTTCCATGGGGGTTGCGGCGACGGAGCCGCGGAAGAGGTCTTCGGTTTTGAGGAAGGGACCGGCGATGCCGCAGCGTTTGGCGAGGCGTTCGACTTCTGCGGGGCCGATTTGGCGGCCGGTTTGGACGGGGCGGCCGGGGAGGACGAGTTTGCCGCGTTCGGAGGCGGCGGCGGCGACGAAGGGTTCGAAGGCGGAGCCGAGGTCGCGACGGGAGCGTGAGCGGTCGACGGCGGAGTGGGTGAAGTCGCGTCCGCCGATGAGGGCGAGGATGGCGCCGGTTTTGGTTTCGGTGGTGACGGCGGCGTATTGGAGGTAGTCGGTTTCCTGGCCGGGGGAGTGGGAGGAGTGGATGGGGTGTTTCCAGGAGGGTTCTTTTTCGAGGTCGAGGACGGCGCGGTTGAGTTCGGATTCGAGGCGTGCTTGCCAGGCGGCGTCGAGGGTGGTTTTGACGTGGAGGCCGTCGAGGCGGATGTCGAGGGAGTCGAGGATGCGGTTGAGTTCGCGCATGGCGGCCTGGAGGGCGTAGGAGCGCTGGGTTTCGCGTTCGGTTTCGTTGGCGAGGCGGAGTGGGCGTGCGGCGATGGTTTTGCGTTCGGCCTCGGTGATGAAGCCCATGGCGACCATGCGGGAGAGGGTTTCGTCGCGTTGGGCGAGTGCGGCATCGAGGTTGCGGAAGGGAGAGAAGATGTGGGGGCCGCGGATGATGCCGACGATGAGTGCGCATTCGCCTTCGTGGAGTTCGGAGACGGGGCGTTGGAAGTAGGTTCGTGCGGCTTTTTCGACGCCGTGAGCGCCGGCGCCGAAGTAGATTCGGTTGAGGTAGTGGGTGAGGATTTCGTCTTTTTCGTAGCGGGATTCGATGCGGAGGGTGAGGGCGATTTCGAGGAATTTGCGGTGGAGGGATTTGGCGCGGATTTCGTAGGTGTTGCGCGCGAGCTGCATGGTGAGGGTGGATGCGCCTTGGGTGAAGTCGCGGTCCTTGAGGTTGCGGAGGGTGGCGCGTGCGAGGCCGCGGTAGTCGACGCCGCCGTGTTGATAGAAGCGTGCGTCTTCGCGTGCCTGGAGGGCCTGGACCATGAATTCGGGGAGGTCTTGGCGTTTGGCGAGGCGGCGGCCATCGCCGAAGGAGGAGGGGAGTTCGGTTCCGTTGCGGTCGTAGAGGATGGTGCCAGCGGGGAGTTTTGCGACTTCGTCGAGATCGAAGCGCATGGCTAGCAGGAAGTAGAAGAAGGCGAAGCCGAGGAAGCAGACGAGGCCGAGGATGGCGGCGCGGAAGGTCCAGATGGCAGGGGCGTGGAGCCACTGGGGAAGCCAGCGTTTCCAGAAGGGGTCCGGGGTGATGGGGCGCCAGGAGGACACTTGGTGGTAGATGCTGAAAGGCTGTTAGGGTGGATGTTGTAATGGAAGAGGGGATTTAGCGGATGGGGATGGCGCGGGGTGGGTCTTCGACGGGTTGTGCGCGTGGTGGGGTGGGGTTGACGGGTTGTGCGCGTGGTGGGGTGGTGGGGCGTGGGGAAGGGGTATCTTGGACGGGTTGTGCGCGTGGGGGGGTGGGGGTGTTAGGGTGAGGGGGTGGGGGGATGTCGTTTTCGTTGACGGGTTGTGCGCGTGCGGGGTGGATGGGGCAGAGGTCGTTGGGGGCGAGGGCGATGTCTGCGGGGACTTGGTCGTTGTAGGCGTTTCCATCGGCTTCGCAGCCGGGGGTTGCGCGTTTGCCGGAGAGGCGGCAGAGGCGGCAGTCGACGAGGTTGACGTTGGAGTGGAGTTGTCCGGCTTTGTAGCCGAGGCGGTCCGCGGTTTTCATGACGTCGACCCAGACGGGGAGTGAGAGGGTGGATCCGTATCCGCCCTGGATGGTTTTTTTGGGTTGGTCGAAGCCGACCCAGACGGCGCATGTTAGAGAGGAGGTGTAGCCGGCGAACCATGCGTCCTTGAAGTCGTTGGTGGTTCCGGTTTTTCCGGCGCAGGGTTTATCGAAGCCGAGGCGTTTGACGGCGGAGGCGGTGCCTGAGGTGGCGACCTGGTTGAGGATGCGAGAGACGGACCATGCGGAGCCGGCGGATGCGGCCTGATAGGGTAGGGAGGGTGTGGAGTAGAGGATGTTTCCGTTGCGGTCCTTGATTTCGGAGATGAGGTAGGGGCGGTAGCGGACGCCGTCGTTGGGGAACATGGTGTAGGCGGTGGCGACTTCCCATGGGGTGGCTTCCCAGGTGCCGAGGAAGGAGGCGGGGTTTTCGGGCATGGGGTTGGAGAAGCCGGCCATGCGAGCGACTTCCTTGACGCGAGAGAGGCTGGCGTAGTTGCCGACGCGGACGGACATGGTGTTGCGGGAGCGGACGAGGCCGTAGGAGGCGGGGTGGAGTCCGCCGAATTTTCCGTCGGAGTTGTTAGGTCGCCAGGAGCCGCCGCCTTTGATTTCCCCGGGTTGGATGGGGCCGTCGCTGATTTGGGTGTCCGGGCGGAGGCCTCGGTCGAAGGCGGCGAGGTAGACGAAGGGTTTGAAGATGGAGCCGATCTGGCGTTGGCCGTCCTGGGCGCGGTTGAAGCGTGATTCGTTGGCGTCGCGTCCGCCGACGATGGAGAGGATGGCGCCGGTGCGGTTTTCGATGACGACGGCGGCGCCTTGGATGTAGGGGGGGGACTGGTTGCCGGTGTTGCCGGATTCTTTCCAAGCGGTGCGGGTGGGGTGTGGGTAGCCGGAGATGCGTTCGGTTTCGCGGAGTTTTTTGTCGAGGGCTTCTTCTGCGACGCGTTGGAGGCGGAGGTCGATGGTGGTGGTGATGGTGAGGCCGCCGAGTTGGATGTCTTCTTTTTCGAGGATGACTTCGAGGTCGCGGCGGATGGAGTCCATGGCGTAGGATTCCTTGTATTCGCGGCGCCAGGTGGGGCGGACTTCGATGGGTTCGGCTTTTGCGGCATCGGCTTCGGCGCGGGTGATGGCTTTTGCGGCGACCATGCGCTCGAGGGTGGTGTTGCGTTCGCGGGTGGAGGCTTCGATGGATTTGAAGGGGTTGTAGGCATCGGGTCCGCGGACGATGCCGGCGAGGAGTGCGGATTCGGAGAGGGTGAGTTGTGAGGGGTGTTTCTCGAAGTAGATGCGTGAGGCTTCGCCGACGCCTTTGATTTGGCGGCCCCAGTTGATCTGGTTGATGTAGGCTTGGAGGATGTCGTCCTTTTTCATGAAGGACTCGATGCGGATGGCGATGGCGATTTCGAGGCATTTGCGATCGAGTTGGCGGAGGAGGTCGCCGCGTTTTTCGCCGCGTTTGAGTTGGAAGACGTCGGATGCGAGTTGTTGGGTGAGGGTGGATGCGCCTTCGCGTTTGCCTTGGAGGTTTTTGAGGAAGGCGCGGACGATGCCGATGGGGTCGATGGCGCCGTGCTGATAGAAGCGTTCGTCCTCGCGGGCGAGGATGGCTTTGTGGAAGGGTTCGGCGACTTGGGAGAGGGGGACGACCTTGCGTTTTTCGCCGTGGATGCGGTCGATTTCCTCGCCGAGGCGGTCGAGGATGAGGGATCGTTCCGGCATGGCGTGGATGCGGTGGAGGTCGTATTGTTGGGAGCGGATGCCGTAGATGACGGCGAGGAGAGCGATGGCGCAGATGGTGGCGACGGCGGGGTAGCCGATGAGGCGGGCGATCCAGCGGGCCGGGGTGGGGAGGCCGCGGGTGAGGAGGTTGAGGATGAGGAAGGGCCAGAGGAAGAGGTAGGAGAGCACGCCGGGTTTGCTCGGCGGCGAGGGGTCTTTGGATTCCCTGCGGCGGCGGTTGGATTCAGGCGGGTTGCGTTTCGGCATTTGCGTGTGAAGAATAACGCAGTTGCGGCCGATGATCCATCCCCGATTGTTGTTTGAGACGAAGAGTGTTGGATGCGGCGCTAAGGAATGCGAACAAGATGAGTGCGATGAACTTTCGAAGCTGGATGGGTGCGGGGTGTGCGCTAGTGGTTTCGCTGGTGGGGGTGAGGGGTGCGGAGCCGGTGGCGACGGTTCAGGATTTGCTGAAGTTGGAGGCGAAGGTGGCGGAGGTGGCGAAGGTGACGATGCCGGCGACGGTGGCGTTGTTATCGGATGAGACGGGTTCTTCGGGGTCGGGGGTGGTGACGACGGCGGATGGTTTGATTTTGACGGCGGCGCATGTGATCCAGGGTGCAGAGGAGGTGATGGTGGTTTTTCCGGACGGGAAGCAGGTTCCGGGGAAGGTGTTAGGGGCGAATTTTTCGAAGGACATTGGGATGGTGCAGATCACGGTGCCGGGGCCATGGCCGTTTCGTGAGCGTGGTGCCTCGAAGCCGTTGGTGGCTGGGGATTGGGTGGTGGCGTTGGGGCATTCGGCGGGGTTTGATCCGGCGAGGACGCCGCCGGTGCGGTTCGGGCGGGTGGTTTCGAAGGGTCCGGGGAATTTCCTGACGACGGATTGCACGTTGATTGGCGGGGATTCGGGCGGGCCGTTGTTTGATTTGGAGGGGAAGATTGTGGGGATCAATTCTTCGATCGGGGTTTCGTGGAAGAACAACAATCATGCGGGAATCGATGGGTTTGTTGAGGATTGGGACAAGCTGTTGGCGGGGAAGGCGTGGGGGAGGCTCTCGATGAATCCGCTGGCGAATCCGGAGATGCCGGTGTTGGGAATCGAGATGGGATTGGATGGCGGGCGTGGGAGGGGTGTGCCGGTGGAGCGGGTCTATGCGCGATCGCCGGCGGCGTTGGCGGGCATTCGTGCGGGTGATGTGGTGATTGGGTTGGATGGCGGGGTGGTGAAGAACGGGCAGGATCTGATGATGCTTTTGGCGAAGCGAGAGCCGGGTGACGTGGTCAAGGCGGTGGTCCGCCGGGATGATCGTGATTTGGAGCTCGAGGTGACTTTGGGAAAACGTGAAGAACTTTTCAGAGAAGAATGAAAACACATGCGATGAACGGTCTGATGGTGGCGGCGGCGGTTTTGATGACGGTGGGTTCGTCGTTGGCGCAGGATATTCCGCTGTTGAGGCCGGAGGAGCGGCGTGCGGTGGACAAGCAGTCGGATGATTTCAATCAGTCGATCACGCCGGTTTTGCGGGAGGCTGCGAAGTCGACGGTGCGGGTGTGGTCCGGGACGCAGCGATTGGCGTATGGGACGGTGGTGGGTGATGGGCGGACGGTTTTGACGAAGTGGAGTGAGATTGCGGGGGCAGGTGGTGCGTTGCGGATTGCGAGTGGAGCGGGGATGGATCCTTCGGAGGTGAGGGCGGTGGTGGTGACTGGGGTTTATGATGAGGTGGATCTTGCGGTTTTGAAGCTGGAGGGGGATGCGTTGCCGCCGGTGAAGTGGTCGGATGGCGAGATGGCTTTGGGGACGTTTCTGGCAGCGCCGCAGCCTGATGGGCGGCCGGGCGGGATCGGTGTGGTGAGTGTTTTGGAGCGGAATACGCGGGAGACGGATCAGGCTTTTTTGGGAGTGATGGGGGATCCCGATCACAAGGGTGTGGGGGTGCGTGTGGCGAGTGTGGAGGAGGGATCCGGTGCGGCGGATGCGGGATTGGGGGAAGGTGATGTGATTTTGGAGGTGGGGGAGCGGAGGATTTCCGGTCTGTTAGAGTTGCGGAACGCGTTGATCGGGAGAGCGCCGGGGGAGAGGGTGGCGATGGAGATCCAGCGGGGTGAGGATGTGTTGAAGGTTGAGGTTTTGTTAGGGAATCGTCCGAAGTTGCCGCAGTTTTCGGGGGATCGTTTGCGGCAGATGGAGCGGATGGGTGGTCCGGTGAGCAAGGTGCGCGGGCCGTTTCCGAACGTGGTTCAGACGGACATGCGGTTGACGCCTGATCAGGCGGGCGGGCCGGTGGTGAATCTGCGCGGCGAGGTGGTGGGTGTGGTGTTGGCGCGTGTGGACCGGACGCGGTCGTTCATGATTCCGGCGTCCGCGGTGAAGAGATTGTTAGAGACGGAGCCGTTGGATCCGAGTGTTGCGAGTGTGGCGGTGGAGCCTGAGATGGTGCAGCCGCGAGGGGCGAGGAACATGAGGCCGCAGGGGCCGGGGCGTGCGCCGCGGGGGGGGAATCAGGAGAGGCTGCGCCGTCATTTGAGTGACATGGAGCGGCTGATGGAACTGATGCGTGAGGAGATGGAGGGAATCGAGGGGAATGAGGGAGTGCCGGAGGGCGAGGGGGAAGCTCCCTGATGGGGATTCAGCTCTTCTTGGGGTTGGACTCGCGGTGTTTCTTGAAGATGGCGAGGGTGCGGTCGCGTTCGGTTTTGTGATCGACGCATGGGAGGGGGTATCCGGGGGCGATGGGTCGGCCGTCTTTCGGGGGTTCGAGGAAGCGTGATGGGTGGACTTTTTCGAGTTCCGGGATCCAGCGTTTGATGTAGATGCCTTCGGGGTCGTGTTTTGCGGTTTGTGACCAGGGGTTTTGGATGCGGAAGTAGGGAGCGGCGTCGGCACCGGTTCCGGCGGACCATTGCCAGCCGCCGTTGTTTGAGGCGATTTCGCCATCGACGAGTTGTTGCATGAACCAGGATTCTCCGAGTTTCCAGTCTAGGTGGAGGTCTTTGGTGAGGAACATGGCGGTGATCATGCGGAGGCGGTTGTGCATGAATCCGGAGGCGGCAAGTTCGCGCATTCCGGCATCGACGAGTGGGAATCCTGTGCGGCCTTGTTTCCATGCGTCGAAGGATTTGCCGGGTTGGTCCCATGGGAGGCCGCGCCAGTCGGCGTTGAATTCCTCTTCGAGGACGTTGGGGAAGTGGTGGAGGATGGCGAAGTAGAATTCGCGCCAGGCGAGTTCCTTGATGAAGACGTCGATGCCGGCTTTTCCGGCGTTGTCGGCTTCGGAGCGGGCTTTGAGGGTGTTGGCGTAGATGGAGCGGATGGAGATTAGGCCGTAGCGGAGGTCTTGGGAGATGCGGGAGGTGGCGTCGAGCGCGGGGAGGTCGCGGCGTGCGGCGTAGTGTTGGATTTTTCCTGCGATGGCTTGTTTGAGGCGATCGCGGGCGGCGCGTTCGCCGGGTTCGGGAAGGGAAGTGGTTGGGATTTCCCAGCCCCAGTGTTTGACGGTGGGGAGGGGGAGGGAGGAGATGGATGGAGGGGTTTGGAGGTTGGCGGGTTTTGGGAGGGGTTTGGATTTGGGGAGGGTGAGCCAGTTTTTGCTGTAGGGTGTGTAGACGCGGTATGGGAGTCCGCCTTGGGTGAGGACTTCGCCGGGGCCGTGGAGGGTGTGGTCGAGGTGGGCGTGACAAGAGACGCCGAGTTCATGGCACATTTGGCGGACGGCGGCCTCGACGGATTTTCCAAAGGGGTCGGGGTCGAGATTGAAATGGAGGGCGATGGCACCGGTTTCGATGATCAGGTTGCGGAGGGCCTCGACGGCTTTGCCTTCACGGATGATGAGTCGTGAGCCGATGGTTTTGAGGTTTGCATCGAGGGATGCGAGGGAACCGCAGAGGAAGTGTTGGCGGTTCGGGCCGGTCCAGGCGTGGGATTTCTGCCAAGAGCTGATCACGTAAACGGGCACCACGGGGAGGCCGTGGTGCCCGGATTCAATGAGAGAAGTATTGTCTGTGATCCGGAGGTCCCTGCGGAACCAGTGAATCACGGAGCGGGTGGTGGAAGGCATGAGCCAAGAAAGCTAAACGCGGGGATCGCGCAACAGCAGATATGGCCGAATGCCGATCCGACCGGATCAGACCGCTTCCTTGAGGAGTTTTTCGGCTTTCTTGACGGTGGCCGGAGTGAGTTTGCCATCCACCCGTTTTGATCCGTCGATGATCGCCTTGATCTCGGCCAAAGCGGCTTCAGCAGCGGCAAGGGACTTCTTGGGGGTGCCGAACTTCTTGTCAGGGAAATATTTGACGAAGGTCGTGCCGGCACGGCTAAGGCACAAGCGCCACCCTTGGAAAGCTGAGGTTTCGTAGGTGAAGCGAGTGAGGTTGCGTTTGGATTTCATGGCTCGTGGAAGTGTTGTGACTCCAGTGGTATGAGGGATTTCCCTGAGGAAATCCACCCCTTTTTCACCTTTATGGCCGAAAAAGTGACGCTTTCGGTAAATTTCATTCAAAAAAGGCGTTGCAAGGTGTCTGTGTTCCCCCTTTAGTCCCGCCCCCGCGAGCCTCAAATCGCCGTCGGTCCTCTGTGTTGTTCCTTTGGAGCAACCGCTCGCAGGAGGGTAACCCGGCAACCCCAAACCATTATGTCAGCAGTAAAACTCGCTCGTTTCGAGCTCCCAAACCGCCTCGTTCGCAACGAGGAGACCGCCACCGATACCTACGCCCAGTTCACCGCCGAGCCATTCGAGCGTGGATATGGACACACGATCGGCAACTCACTCCGCCGCGTGTTGCTTTCCTCTTTGGAAGGTGCATCGATCACTTCCGTGCGGATTGCCGGTGTTCAGCATGAATTTTCCAGCCTTCCGGGCGTGGTGGAAGACGTGACGGACATTGTTTTGAACCTGAAGAAGGTGAAATTCCTCCATCACGACAAGGAGCCGCGCATTTTGACCATCAAGGTTGAGAAGGAAGGCGTCGTGACGGCCGGTGACATTCAAGGCGACCACATTTATGAAGTGGTGAACAAGGACCAGATCATCTGCACGCTTGACCGCAAGGTGAAGTTCGATTGCGAGTTCGAGGTTCGTGTTGGCCGTGGTTTTTCCACGGGTGACGAGAACAAGCGCAAGGATCAGCCGATCGGCGTGATCGCCATTGATTCGATTTTCTCGCCGGTGACCCGCGTCAAGTATGCGGTGGACACGACGCGCGTGGGTCAGATGACCGATTTCGACAAGCTGACCCTGGACATTTGGACGGATGGTCGGATCACGCCGCAGGACGCGTTGCTTCAGGCGTCGGCGATTTTGCGCCACCACCTTGACGTGTTCGTTAACTATGATGAGAACGCGGTTGATTTCGAAGAAGCGCCGGCTGAGTCCTCGGAAGAGAACGCCGCGCTGAAGAAGCTTCTCAACATGTCGGTGAACGAGATCGAGCTGTCGGTTCGCGCCGCCAACTGCCTCAACAACGCCAACATCACCTCGGTCGGCCAATTGGCGATGAAGTCCGAGGCGGAGATGCTCAAGTATCGCAACTTCGGCAAGTAGTCGCTCAACTAGATCTTGGACAAGCTCGTGGAGCTGGGTCTTGGCCTTGGAATGACGTTCGATCCATCGTTGCTTTCCGGACCTTCCGCCGCCTCGCGCGGCCCGCGCCTTGGCGTGGAAGACGAAGCACCGGTTGGCCTTGCCGACCTGATCGCACAAAACCTCGACGACTGAAATTAATCCTCCTGTAGAAACGGAAGCATCCGATGAGACATCGAAGCAACACCACCAAGCTCAAACGCACCGCCGCGCATCGTCGCGCGCTGCTCGCCAACCTCGCCTGCAGTCTCATTGAGCACGGGCGGATCAAGACCACCCTCGGCAAGGCGAAAGCCCTGCGTCCGGTGGCTGAAAAGCTCGTTACGCTGGCGAAGCGTGACGATCTCCACTCGCGCCGTCTTGCGGTCTCTTTCCTTCGCCAGAAGGAAACCGTGAAGAAGCTTTTCGCGGAAGTCGCTCCTGCGTCGAAAGACCGTCAGGGTGGCTATTGCCGGATCACGAAGCTTGGGCCCCGCCCGAGTGATGCGGCACCGATGGCTTACATCGAGTGGGTTGACGTGTCGGCCGCTGCGGTCGCTGCTGAAGAACCTGCCGCTGCCGAGGCAACCGCCGCGGAGTAAGCTGTTCACTGACAAGCTGAATTTATTTGTTCACCGTCTGCGGCCTTGAGTCGCAGGCGGTGAATTTTTTGTTCGTGGTGCTGGGCTGGGGAGTGAAGTTGGGATTCGGTTTTTGCGAATCACTTGGCCAGCATTTCCAGGAGGCGGGTGGCCGGGATGCACTTGTTGCGCTCGAAGAGGACGACGCGATCCTTGATTTCCTCCGGTTCCTTGGGTTTTTCGCCGTCTTTGGAAGGTTCGGCGGGGATTTTCCAGGTTTCGGCGGTCTGATAGAACCAGCGGCGTGCGTGATAGACGCCGACGACCTGGCCCATGTTGTTGACGACGGCGCTGCCGCTGGATCCGGCGGAGACTTTGTTAGAGACGTCGATGACGGGGAGGAGGATGGATTTTTCCTTGCCGTCCGGGGTGTAGCGTTCGAGGCAGTAGCGGTTGACGATGCCGTCGGTGAAGGTCCACCAGGAGGTGTGGGTGTGTCCGGTTTGCCAGACGGTTTCGCCGGGGGAGGGGAGGGTGGGGGCGAGGGGGAGGTGGGGAATGGAGCCGGTGGGATCGGCGATGCGGAGGATGGCGAGGTCGTTATCGATGTTAGAGGCGAGGCCTTCGGTGACGGGCAGGACCTTTCCGTTGTGATCCATGACGACGAGGTGAGGGAATTTCTGGTCCGGGCTGACGACGTGCCAGTTGGTGACGATGATGCCGGGTGCGATGGCGAAGCCGGTGCCGTATTCGTCGTGGTTTTTGTCGTCGAGGGTCATGACGACGACGGTGCTTTGTTGGAGGCGGGTGGCGAGCGTTGGGGCGTCGAGGATGGGAAGCGAGGGAGCGGGTGGCGGGAGGGTGTCGGCGGGGAGGGAGGTGCGGTCGCGGAGTTGGGCGAGGATGGTTTCGCCTGGGGTGAGTTTGCCGTCTTTGGATAGGGCGCGAGTTTGGCGGTGGATGTATTTTGAGAGGGCTCCGTCGTTCCAGAAGCGTTGGCCATCGCGGTCGATGAACGGGAGTTTCTCCGAATCGCTGTGAGCGAGTGAGGAAGCGAGGAGGAGGCAGGTGGCGAAGCGGAGGTAGATCTTGAAGATCATGGAAAGCCGATACGCGGGGCGTATGATCCGAGTTTCAGCGATGGGTTAGAGTTTTGCTGGAGGGTGAGGGGGGTCAGCCGCCGGTGCGTGGCGGGCGCTTTTTCTTGGAGTCCGGCGGGGTGACGTCGCGCATGCCGGAGGTTGATCCGCCGTTGGCGAGTCGTTCCTTTTGGAGGCGTTGGAGTTCGGCTTGTTTTTCGGCCATGCGCTCGACCCAGGATTTTTTGCCGGCGTTGGCGTTGGCTTTGAGTTCGGGTTCGGGCATTTTGCCCATGAGCCAGGTTTGGCCGATGGAGAAGATGTTTTGGACGGTCCAGTAGAGGGCGAGCGCGGAGGCGAAGTTGTAGCAGAAGAAGAAGAAAATGAGCGGCATGAAGAGGATGATGCGCTGCTGCATTTTATCGCCGGTTTTCGGGGTCATCAGGATCTGGAGGAAGCTGGTGATGCCCATGACGATGGGGAGAATGTTGAGGGGGATGCCTGCGAAGTAGGTGAGGGTGTCCGGTTGGGAGAGGTCCTGGACCCAGAGGAAGCCTTGGTTGCGGAGTTCCACGGCTGACTGGAGCATGGTGAAGAAGCCGAAGAAGATGGGCATCTGGAGGAGCATGGGAAGGCAGCCGCCGAGGGGGTTGATGCCGTATTTTCGATAGAGTCCCATCATCTCGGTGTTGAGCTTGTTAGGGTCATCGGGATATTTCTCCTTCAGCTTGGCCATTTCCGGCTGGAGTTTGCTCATCCGCTTCATGGTGCGGGTTGATTTGGCGTGGAGCGGCCAGATCAGGATGCGGACGATGATGGTGAGGAAGATGATGGCGAGGCCCCAGGACCAGTTTTTGGCGACGCCATCGAAGAGGTTGTGGAGGGTGTTGAGGAGCCAGTTGAGCGGGCGTGAGACCCACCAGAACATGCCGTATTCCATGACGTCGCCCCAGCCGCCGCCCATTTTGCGGAGCATGGGGTTGTGTTTGGGGCCGATGAAAATCTGATAGGTGAGGTTGTGTTGTTTGCCGGCTTCGATTTTGACGTCCGGGAGGTGGAGTCCCGCGCGGACTGATTGGACGGCCGGGGAGTTGGAGTTGATGACGACGCCGCTGTTCTTGCCCCAGACGGAGGTGCCGGAGGGGGTTTTGGGTTTGAAGACGGTGGTGAAGAACTGGTTGGAGACGCCGGCGAATTCGATGGGGAGGTTTTCCTTGCTGTTGATGATCGAGCGGTCGCTGCTGAACCAGCCGCCTTTGAAGCCGGTGACTTTTTCGAAGGTGAAGTCGCCATCCTCGCGCCAGAAGAAGCCGGTTTGGGCGATGTTCTCCTTCTGATAGAGTGGCGAGGCCTCACCGATGTAGAGGCTCCAGTCTTTGAGGTTGACGGCGGCGGCGGTGGCGTTTTCGAGGGTGAGTTCGAAGTCGAGAAGGTAGGGGCCACCGGGTTGTTTGGGGTCGGTGAGGGTGAAGGTTTTTTTTGCGAGGAGGCCGGAGGATAGTTTTGCGACGTAAACGACTTTGCGGCCGGGTTCGGATTGTTCGGGCTTGTAGGTGTAGGGGATGTTTTCGAGAGATTTCGACGCGCTGGCGATGGCGCCGATGGGTCCGCCACCGAAGCGGTTGACGCGGACGGGGATGGTTTTCGAGCCGACTTCGAATTGTTTTTTGAACTCGGCGTGTTTGATGCCGCCGCCGATGTTGGTGAAGGTGAAGACGACGGATTCGGTTTCGAGAGTGATGGTTTCCTCTTCCGTGGGCGGTGGCGGTGCTTCGACGGTGAGTCCGGGGGTGGCTTCGACCGCGGCGGGATCGAGAGGAGCGGTCGGGTTTTGTTTTTCTTCGAGGGCTTTGGCGGCGGCCAGGCGTTTCTCGTAGTCGGCGCGCTCTTTCGCGGCCTTGCCGGTGTAGTGCAGGTTGAGCGCCAGCAAAACGCCGCAAACGGCGAGAACAATCCAGGTCTTACGGTCGTACATGCTTGGTGGGGAAAACGTGAGGCCGCTTCCTAGGGGCGATCCCGCAAGCATGCAAGCGCCACCTTGCCGGGGTGGGGAATCGGGGAGGGCGGGTGTTTTGCCGTGGAAAGGTTTTTTTGGGGATTTCTGGGGCTGAGGGGAGGGGGGGAGGGGGGGAGGCGTGGTGTGGGCTGGTGGATTTCAGGAGAACCATTCCTGGGGATCGAGCCTGTAGAATTCCTTCAATTCGATGTAGAGATCCGGGTAGCGGCGGGAGAGTTGGCGTGGTTTTTCGAAGAATGTTTCCGTGGCGACGGCGAAGAATTCCTCGGGTTCCGATGCGGCGTAGGGGTCTAGGAGTCCGCGTTTTCCGGAGGAGATCTGGTTGCGGAACTCGGTGTAGTTTTCGCTGAAGACTCGTGCCCAGGAGCGGTAGGCGGCACGGCTTTCGAGGGTTGGCGCGCCATCGGTATCGCCGTTTTCGTGGTCGAGCTGGTGGGCGAATTCGTGGAAGGTCACGTTGCGGGCGTCGGCGATGTTTCGTGCGCCCTGTGCGACGGAATCCCATGCGAGGATGACGGTGCCAGTGCTCCAGGATTCGCCGAGGCGATGGACGACCTGCTCGGTGACGATGCCAATCTCGTTCTGGCGTTTTTGGATGGAGCTGAAGGTCGTTGGGTAGAGGTAGACGGTGCGGAGTGCCGGGTAGGGATCGCCATCGCGATGAAGGACCAGCATGCAGGCTTGGGCAGCGACGGTGAGGACCATTTCCTCGGTGAGTTCGAGATCATTGCAGGCCTCGAAGCGGGTGGTGGCGATGAAACGGCCGATCCGCTGGTGGAGCCTTTGTTTCAGTTCTTCCGGGAGGCGCGAATACAATGGGACCCGAGCGATCAGGATTTCCGTCCAATGCTGTTGGTATTGGTCGTCGGGCGGTTCCGATCCTGTTAGCAGCGACTTGATTTTCTCCCAGAGCATCGGGGGGATTCTGCCTTCCGGGTGGGCGCTTTCCATCTTTGTTAGAGAGAGGATGAATGGGGGATTTTCAATCCTTGAGGTGAAATGACGGGTCGGTGACGGAGCCCACGGATGAGGTTGGCGATTTCAGCATGGTGAAGCCTCCCGAGACGAGACGGCGGACCGGTTTGCCGGAGTCCGGGTGTATCGTGAGTTTGGGATCGTTGATTCCCTGGCGAACCTCGAAACGCGTGGGCGATTGGTCGGGGTGCTGGGGGATGGTCTCGTAGACGTAAGTGGTCACACGTCATGGTGACACGGCTTGGTGGCCGATCACAGATCGATTTTCAGCCGCTTCGCTCAGGCCACGCGCTGGCCTTGGCGTTCGGCTTCGAGTTCGGCTTCGAAGTCCGCTTCGATTTTTGCCTGCAAGTCGATTTCGGCTTGTTTTGCTGCTTCGACAGCGGCGGCTTCCGCTGCGACTTGCTGGGCGGCGTATTCCTCGGCCTTCGCTGCTTCACGAGCCATGCGTTTGTCGATTTTCCGCTGCTCGCGCTCGCGGCGCTTGTAATCTTTGCTTGGTGTGACGGCCATCGGTGAGATCCTGGTGTGTGGTTGAAACGGCTGACGGGGCAATGGCCTCATTCGCGAAGCTTCGCTGATTCGTTCGCGGCCTCATACAGGGCTGTCCGACGTCAAAGCAATGGAAAAAACCATTCGTGCGATTTCCTTTCCGTTGAGGGTTTGCCGATGGTTGGGTGGAACTAGAAAATGGATCGAGCTCGATCCCTCTGGAATCCTGCAAGAATCTGCATCCTTGCATGCGTAGCGGATCATCCGGTATTGCAAGGCCGGATCTTCCGTCATGCCTGCCCATCGTCTGATTGCTTTTGTTCCCTTGATTTTAGCCACTGTCGCGCCGGCGGCTGAAGTGGACTTCAACCGCGAGATCAAGCCCATCCTATCGAACCATTGTTACGCGTGCCATGGCCCCGACGAGGAGGAGCGCCAAGCGAGGTTGCGGCTCGATACCTATGAAGGAGCTACCCGCAACCGCCGTGGCCGCCAGGCGATCACTCCTGGGAATCCTGATGCTAGCACGATCATCGAGCACATGACCTCCACGGACCCGGATGAGGTCATGCCGCCGCCGGACAAGGGGCAGCCGCTTTCTCCAGAGCAGATCGAGCTGATTAAGAAATGGATCACCGAGGGTGCCCACTACGCCGAACATTGGTCGTATACGCCCGTTGTCCGTCCGGAGGTGCCGGAGCTTGCGTCCCATCCTATCGACGCATTCCTGCTGGAGGAGCTCGCAGCCAACTCTCTAACCTTTTCTCCCCAAGCCGATCCGCATCGGCTTGCGCGGCGGGCGGCGATGGACCTCACCGGACTTCCACCATCGCCGGATGAGGTGGATGCCTACATATCCGACCAATCACCTGACGCCTACGAAAATTACATCAACCGTCTTCTCGCCAAGCCCGCGTATGGTGAACACATGGCCCGCGGGTGGCTGGACATCGCACGCTATGCCGATAGCGCGGGTTATGCCGACGACCCGCCACGCACTATCTGGGCTTATCGCGATTGGGTGATCCGTGCCTACAACAGCAACATGCCCTTCGACCGTTTCACCGTGGCGCAGTTGGCGGGCGATCTTTTGCCCGAGGCCACCGAGGATGATCTGATCGCCACGGCGTTTCACCGGAACACTCTAACAAACAGCGAGGGTGGCACCGATGACGAGGAATTCCGCAACGCGGCGGTGGTTGATCGGGTGGGTACCACTTTCGAGGCGTGGATGGGCACGACGATGGCCTGCGCCCAATGCCATACGCACAAGTATGACCCGATCACCCATGAGGACTACTTCCGTGTGTTTGCGATTTTCAACAACACGCAGGATGCGGATCGAAAGGATGAATCTCCGACCATCGGAATTTTGACCCCGGAGCAATTGCGGCAGCAGGAAGAGTGGCTGCGGGAGAAGGAGAAACTCGCGAGGGTGTTAGAAAGCCAGGCGCCGGAACTGGCCGCCGCGCAACAGGCATGGGAAAGCCGATTGAAGGAAGCCCGGCCATGGACTCCGGCATCGGCGGTTTCCCAATCGGCCACGGATGGTGTGGTGTTGACTCCGCAAGCCGATGCCAGCTTGCGTGCCACCGGGGAAGCGCCCGCCGCATCGACTTACACGATCCGCATTCGCCCTCCCGCCGGACAACCGCTCGCCGCGATCCGTCTTGAAGCGCTCGCCGACCCGGAGCTTGCGCAAGGAGGTCCGGGGCGGAATGGCAACTTTGTGCTATCCAACCTTTCAGCCCGCTGGATTCCCCAACAAGCCACACCGCCCACCGCGAGGTTTGTCCGCATCGAACTAACAGGTGCCGGGAAAATGATCCACCTTGCTGAAGTCGAGGCGTTCAGCAATGGCATCAACGTTGCCCGCGCCGGCAGCGCGCGGCAGAGCAGCACGGATTTCGGCGGGGATGTTTCACGCGCCATTGATGGCAACACGGATGGAAACTATACCGCCAACTCGGTTTCCCACACGGCCGTTTCGACCGACCCGTGGATCGAGATCGATCTCGGGGCGAACCGTCCGCTAGATCGGGTGGTGCTTTGGAATCGCACCGACGGCAGCACGGGTGAACGCCTGCAGGGCTATCGCATCGTTCTGTTGGATGATGCCCGCAATCCGGTGTGGGAGGAAATGCCCGAGCAAGTTCCGGCACCGCGATCGGAGTTTCTGCTATCCGGTGAGCGATCGATCAAATTTTCGGGTGCCATCGCGACCTTCGCGCAGGATGGATTCGCCGCCGGCGAGGTGCTTGATGCGGCCAATCTATCAGGACGAGGGAAGGGTTGGGCGGTCGGGCCGAAACTCAACCAGTCGCATGAGCTCGCTCTAACACTTGCCCAGCCGCTGCCGCCGGGGGCTGGCGAAATCGAACTCACGCTTGCCCAGCAATCGCCCCATACCGGGCATACGCTCGGGCGTTTCCGGATTTCCACCGCTGCGGATGCCTCCGCCGTGAATGATCTGCTGCCGGATGACATCCGTGCGATTGTCCAACGCGAGCCGGGCCAGAGGACGCCTCTAGAAATCGACACGTTGGCCCGATATTTCCAATCCACCACGCCGCTTCTTGCTGAAACAAGAGAACGACTCGCTGCGGTGGAGAAGGGTCTAACAGGGATCAAGCCGGCGACGACCGTGCCGATTCTACGGGAAATGCCGGAGAATCAGCGGCGCAAGACCCACATCCAGCTGCGCGGAAACTTCATGAATCTGGGCGATCCCGTTGAGCCCGGCACGCCATCCGCGTTTCCTCCGCTTCCCGAAGGAACGAAGGCCGACCGACTTGCCTTCGCGCGTTGGGTCGTTTCTCCGGAGAATCCGCTTACGGCGCGGGCCACGGTCAATCGACTGTGGGAGCAGGTTTTCGGGACCGGCATTGTGGCCACCACCGAGGAGTTTGGCTCGCAGGGCGATCTTCCGAGCCATCCCAAGCTGTTGGATTGGCTCGCGGCCGAGTTCGTTTCCAGCGGTTGGAACACGCAACACATGCTACGGCTGATGGTCACGTCGCGCGCCTACCGTCAGACATCGCGCGCGACTCCCGAGTTGTTGGAGACCGATCCGGCCAACCGGCTTTTGGCGCGTGGGCCCTCCGTCCGTCTAACAGCGGAGGAAATCCGGGATCAGGCGCTTGCCGCGTCCGGTTTGCTCAGTCCGACGATGTTTGGTCCGCCGGTCCGCCCGCCACGTCCGTCGTTCGGCTTGGTCGCCGCCTTCGGGGAGACCACCGATTGGGTGACTAGCACTGGGAGCGATCGCTATCGCCGCGGTGTTTACACGGAGATCCGCCGCTCGATGCCGCATCCTTCGCTGACCACGTTTGATGCCACGAGCCGTGAGGTTTGTTCGCTCCGTCGCTCCCGCAGCAACACGCCGCTGCAAGCTCTCGTCACCCTCAACGACCCGGCGTTTGTCGAAGCGGCGCAAGCGCTCGCCCGCCGACTGCTCCGCGATCACCCTGATGCCGATCCTGACCAGCGTCTCACCATTGGCTTCCGGCTGGTGATCGTCCGGCCGCCATCTCCGCCGGAACTGGCGGCGATGAAGAAATTGTTGGATCAGCTGCTTGCCGACTATGCCGCAACGCCGGATGAGGCGCTTACGTTTGCAACGAATCCCATCGGGCCGCTTCCTGATGGCATGAATGCGGTCGATCTCGCCGCCTGGACTGCTGCTGCCCAGGTTTTGCTCAACACCGATGAGGCCTTTCAGAAATATTGAATCATGACGCCGCACCTCGCCCAACTCCAGCACATCACCCGCCGCCAGTTCCTGCGCACCGGAAACCTCGGTCTCGGCGCGATGGCCCTGTCGTCCCTGTTAGGCAGTGGATCGTCCAGTGCCTCCAGTGCCGCATCCGTCGTCGGGCAACCGCATTTTCCGCCCAAGGCGAAGCGAGTGATCTACATCCATTTGTCAGGATCTCCGCCGAATCTCGATCTGTTCGACTACAAACCGGAGTTGATCAAACGCAACGGTCAGGACTGTCCGGATGATTTCCTGAAGGGGCGGCGTTTCGCCTTCACTTCCGGGGTTCCGAAGCTGTTAGGTTCACCCCGCAAGTTCCAACAGTTCGGTGAGGCCGGGATCTGGATGTCCGATGCCATCCCGCATTTTCATGGCCTCGCGGATGACATTTGCGTCGTCAATTCGATGCACACCGATCAGTTCAACCATGCGCCCGCCGAGTTGCTGATGCTCACTGGTCACCCGCGGCAGGGTCGGCCATCGATCGGCTCGTGGGTGACTTACGGGCTCGGTTCGGAGAACACCGACCTTCCGGCGTTCATCGTGATGATTTCCAGCGGTTCGCAACCCAGCGCCGGGCGCAATGCGTGGGGCAGCGGATTTCTTCCCTCCGTTCATCAAGGCGTGCAGTGCCAGAGCAAGGGCGATCCTGTGGTTTATGTGAACAATCCGCCGGGGGTGAGCCGGGATCACCGTCGTCACACGCTGGATGCTCTGGACGCGATCAACCGCGCCCAGTACGAGGAGTTTGGAAATCCGGAAACGCTCACGCGCATTTCGCAGTTCGAGCTATCCTACCGCATGCAGGCCAGCGCGCCGGAGGTGATGGATATCTCCCGCGAGCCCAAGGAGGTGTTAGAGGCATACGGTGCGGTTCCCGGTGCTTCCAGTCTTGCCAATAACTGCCTGCTCGCGCGGCGGCTGGTTGAGAAGGATGTCCGCTTTGTGCAGTTGTTCGACTGGGGCTGGGATTTCCACGGCACCAACCCGGCAGAGGACATCCGCGACGGGTTGACCAACAAGTGCGCGACGATGGACAAACCGGTTGCGGCGCTGATCCGCGATCTGAAGCAGCGTGGATTGTTAGAGGATACGCTTGTGATCTGGACCGGTGAGTTCGGCCGCACGCCGTTCCGCGAAGGCCGCACATCCGGCGGCGGGATTCTCGGACGCGATCACTATCCGGATTGCTACACGATGTTCATGGCTGGTGGCGGCGTGAAAAGCGGTTACCGCCACGGTGCCACCGACGAACTCGGTTTCGGAGTCACGGAGAATGGCGTTCATGTGCACGACCTGCAGGCGACGCTCATGCATTTGTTAGGTTTCGATCACGAGCGGCTCACCTATCGACATCAGGGCCGTGATTTCCGACTCACCGATGTTCACGGCAAGGTGGTGAAAGCGCTGCTTGCATGATGCGATCCAATTTCAATCACTCCATTCATGAATCCAGATCCCGATGAAAAACCCGTGCCGGCCCCGGTTGTCAAAACCTCGAAACGCGGACAAAACACCAAGCGCGGGCGCGTCGACATCGTCCGCCAAACGGCTCATCGTGGAGGGAAAGCGGTGACGGTTGCGAAGAACTTCGTCGGGATCGCCCTTTCGGAGAAGCAGGAGTTGGCGAAGAAGATGCAGAAGGCCTGCGGAGTCGGCGGCACGGTCAAGGACGGCTGCATCGAAATCCAAGGCGACAAGCGAGAGCAGATGATGCGCATCCTGACCGAGGCTGGCTTCAAGCCGGTTTTTGCCGGGGGGTGATTATGCTGTTCGGTCGCCCGGAAGCTGTTTTGGCAGGTATGATTGGAGGATACAATGACGAGTTGGGGCACCTTGACAGAATATACGGACTAGTATCTATTTTTAGTGTGCAAGCGAAGCTATTCATGAACGGGCAGAGCCAAGCCGTGCGGCTACCAAAGCAGTTCCGGTTTGAAGGGAAGACAGTCTCGATTCAAAAGGTAGGTGATTCGGTGGTCTTGAGTCCGGTCAAGGATAGCTGGGAATCGTTTTTTGAGGCGGCAGCCGACTTCTCTGCCGACTTCATGGCAGAACGGGAGCAGGGAGTACAGTTGGATCGGAAAGGCTTTGAGTTCAGTGCCGAGGACGAATGAAGGTGCTGCTTGATACAAACATGTGCATCTACATCATGAATCATCGTCCGATTCATGTGGTAGCGCGCTTCAGTCAGTACAAGCCAGGTGATATCGGGGTGACATCCATTACGGTTGCTGAACTTCATTTTGGCGTTTTCAAAAGTGCGCAGATTGATCGCAACCGCAGCGCACTCTTCCGTTTTCTAGCACCTCTTGAGATCGTGCCGTTTACCACCGAGGCCGCCGAATCCTACGGTCAAATCAAGGCCAAGCTCCGTTCGCTTGGTATGATGATTGGCGAGCTTGATTGCCTGATCGCTGCACAGGCGCTTTCGATGAAGTTGCCTTTGGTGACGAACAATACTTCAGAGTTCGCACGTGTTCCTAATCTCCGGCTGGAGAACTGGGTAGAGCCTTCGTGAGGCGAGTCGGGGCGGAATGGGCGTGTAGGGAATCGGTATAACTAGAAATTTGCTAGAGCTTCTCGTATGCTGTTAGGGCGGGGGTGATGGCTTGGATGGCGGTGGACCAGAAGGTGGGGTTGGTTAGGTCTTCGCCTAGGGTTTGTTTGACGACTTGTTCGCAGGTGGCGCTGCCGGTTTTGGAGAGGAAGGCTTCGTAGTGGGGGAGGAAGGATTGGCCTTCGGACTTGAAGCGGGCGAAGAGGGCCTGGCTGAGGAGGTAGCCGAAGACGTAGGGAAAGTTGTAGAAGGAAACGCCGGTGATGAAGAAGTGCATCTTGTAGGCCCAGAACATCGGGTCGGTGCCATCTTCCAACAGGGTGTCGCCGTAGAGTTTGCGTTGGGCGGCGGTCATGAGTTCCTGCATGCGGGAGACGGAGAGTTCGCCATTGGCGCGCTCGGTGTAGAGGGATTTCTCGAACTCGTAGCGCATGGGGATGTTGATGAGATAGGCGTGAGAGCGGAGCATTTCCTGATCCAACAGATAGGCGCGGGTGGCGGGGGAGACGTCGGAGGCGTTGAGGAGGCCGTCCAGGAGGATCATTTCGCCGAAGTTGGATGCGGTTTCGGCGAGGGTCATGGGATATTTGGAGGCGTAGGTGCGTGCGGGGCGGAGGACGCAGGAGTGCCAGGCGTGGCCGACCTCGTGGGCGAGGGTGACCATGTCGTGGACGGTGTTGTGAAAGGTCATGTAGCAGCGTTCCTCGCGGAGGAGGCGTGAGCCGGTGCAGAAGGCTCCGGGGCGTTTGCCGTGGCGGGGTTGTGCCTCGATCCAGCGGTTGGCGAGCATTTCGCGGAAGTAGGCGCCGAGCTTCGGATAGGCGTTGGAGAAGGAGCGGTCGACGGTGGCGCAGGCTTCGTCCCAAGTGAGCGGGGTTTCGTCCGGCGGGGAGATTTGCGGGGCTTCGAGGTCGAAGTAGTGGAGGGCGGTGGTGCCTTGGAGTTGGGCGGCTTTGCGGAGGGCGCGGCGGGGGAGGTCGATGTGGGTGTGGATGGCATCGAGCATGGCATCGAGGGACTCGCGGCTGATGGCGGAGTCGAACAGCGGGGCATCGAGGAAGTGGGGCTGGCCGCGTTTCTGATAGAGTGTGAGGCGTGTGCCGGAGATGCCATTGAGTCCTGCGGCGAGGGTGAGGGCGTGATCGTTCCACGGTTTTTGCCCGGCGTGGAAGGCGGCTTCGCGGAGGTTGCGATCCGGTTCGGACATGAGGGCGCGGCGGCGGGACATGGGGACGGTCTCGGTGTGGCCATCCGGGAAGGTCATTTCGAATTCCATCTTGCCGGTGAGGGTGTCGTAGAGCCGGCCCCAGGCGTGGAGGCCGTTGACGTTGAGGTCGGCGGCGAGGGCTTCCATTTCCGATGGCATCTGATGGGTGCCTTCGTAGCGCATCCGGCGAAGTGCGTGGGCGGCGTTGTCTAACGAAGGTTCTGCTAGGAGTGTATTGAAGTTGGCGTCGTCCAAGGCGGCGAGGGTTGAGCGGAGGGAGGCGTGGAGTTTGATGTTCTCGGCCTTGAGGGTGGCGATCCAGGCTTCGTCGGCTTTGACGGCTTCGTCATTCGCATCGTCTGCGGAGAGGCAGCCGAGGTAGGCGGAGAGGTGGCCTAGCCGTTCGCCGAGGGTTTCGAGCGCGAGGATGACGCGGGCGATTTCGGGTGTTTGGTGGCTCAAGGCATCGGCCTGCGCACGGAAGTCGGCGAGGTCTTTTACGAGGTTGGATTTGAAAGCGGTGTAGTCCGGCGCACCCAGACCGGTGAACCAGGAGTCGAGGGACCAGCGGTCCGGGGTGGTGGGGGTGTGGGTGCTCATGAGGTAAGAGGTGGAGATAGCTGGATGTGAGGGGACGGGCAAGCCGTGAGCGAAGGTGGTTTTGGATCGTTGATCCTGTGAAGGGCCGGTCAGGAATGGAATCGAATGGGAGACTCACGCAAAGACGCGGAGACGCAAAGGGGAGAAGGGCAGATGGATTTCCTGGTAGACTTCAATTCCTAGTGACTGAGAGTTTCCTCGGTTTGAGGAGAGGATTTGTTGGAATCACGGGGAATCCGGTATCCCGTTGGCGATGCGTCTGATGCCATCTTTCATGAGGTCGGCGCCGAAATTGAGGAGAAACCCGAGCCTCTTGTCCGCGAGTTTGAGATCGGTGAAGACCTGTTTGTGATGAACCTTGGCAAGTTGCTCCACGGATTTGAGTTCGAGGATGACTTTGTCTTCGATGATGATGTCGGCTCGAAAGCCCTCGTCGAATTGCAACCCTTCGTATTCGATGGGGATGAATACCTGCCTTTCCACTCGCAGACCCCGGCGCTCCAGCTCACGGGCAAGCACCACTTCGTAGACAGACTCCAGCAGGCCTGGGCGGAGCTTGCTGTGGACCTTGATTGCGGCGTCGACGACTTCTTTGGCGATTTGGTCTTCGTTCATGGGATGAGTTTATAAAGAGGCATGCGTTGATAGGGGCTCACGCAAAGAAGCGAAGACGCAAAGGAGGGGAATATCGAAGAATGGTTCCTTCAGATCTATGTGTTGGAGTGTCTTAAGCGAATCGGGCGGGATCGAGCTGGATGCGGCTCTTGCCATCGTCGGTGGTGTAGAGGATGAGGTCGTTCATGGGGTGGAAGGAGGTTCGCGGAATGCTTCAGGATCTTTGATGGAGTGTTGTGGGTCGTCGATGTTCCAAGGGGGGGTTAGTTGGTTTTTGGGGGTGGGATTTGTTGGATGCCGGGGGGGAGGGTGATGGTGGATTTGATGGTGCCGTCGGGTTGTTTTTGGTGGCGGACGTGGATGGGGCCTTTGGGGGTGGGGTGGGTGCCTTCGGCCCAGTCGAGGCGGCCGAGGTTGGGGGTGATGGAGACTTTGGCGAAGCCGGGGGCTTGGGGTTGGATGCCGAGGATGTTGTGGCTGAGCCAGGCGGTGGGGCCGCCGGCCCAGCCGTGGCAGAAGCTGTGGCGGAAGCCGAGGTAGCAGTGTGCGCCGAAGTCGCCATGGAGGTCTTTTTTGCCGGGGGCGACGGGTTGGTCGATGGGGCCGGCGTTGCGGGTCCATTCGAGATCGAAGTCTTCCCAGAAGGTGGTTGCGCCGAAGTCGAGCATGCAGCCCCAGTATTGGCTGATGAAGTCGAGGCCGGTATCGATGTCGCCGGATTTGGCGAGGGCGTTGAGGACGTAGAATCCGTAGAAGGTGCTGAGGTCTTTGGGGCCGTCTTTTTTGAGGACGTCGTTGGCGACGGAGTGTGGATCGCGGAGGCCGGCGAGGGAGAGGAGTGCGGCGGGGGATTTGCGGCCGCTGGATTCGGGGGTGTGTTTGCGGAGGCGTGCGGCGGTTTGTTGGCAGAGGGTTTGGGTTTCGGCTTCGCCGAGGATTTTGGCGAGGCGTGCGCCGCTTTCCATGGTGAGTGTCATCATAGCTTGGAGGCCTTCGTGGACGGCGATTTTGTTTTCGAAGGTGGGCCAGTCGAGGAAGCGCATGCCGTCGAGGGTTTCGCGGCCATCGGGATCGACGTAGGTGGCGAGGCGTTTGAGGAGGTTGATGAGGTAGGGTTTCTGTTGGGTGAGGTAGTCGAGGTTTCCATGGTGGAGGTACCATTCCTCGTGGATGAGGATCCACCACATGGAGTAGGAGCTGATGCCGTTCATCCATTCGGTGACGGGGGTGACGTCGCGGATCATGTCGAGGCTGTTAGGGACGACGTCGTTGTGGCCGAAGACGGAGTTGATGACGCGGACTTCGGGGTGCATGTCTCCGAGCCAGACGAGGCGGTCGCGTTTGACGCCGTCCCAGAGGTAGTCCTGCATGTTGAGGTGGACGGTGTATGCGCCGGTTTGCCAGATGCGGTTGAGGCGTTCGTCGGAGCATTTGAAGGAGCCGATGTAGGGGATGTCGCGGAGTGTTAGGATGGCGCGGAGGTGGCTGAGGGAGACGACGGTTTTGGGGTCGGTGTTATCGATGCGGACGAAGCGGAATCCGCTGGGGCCGATGGTGGTTTTTCCGAGCCATGGGAGTTTGACGATTTGGTCGCGGAGGGCGTGATCGTTTTGTGCGCCGCGTTCGCCGATTTCTGCGGAGGTTTCGGAGACGGATTCGCCGAAGCGGATGCGAACGGATGGCATGTCCTTGCTTTCGGTCATGGTGGTGAAGAGTTCGACGGAGCCTGAGATCTGGATGCCGAAGTCGATGATGATGGCGGCGCCCGGTTTCATGATGAGGGGCGGAGCGGGTTCCTTGAGGACGGCTTGTCCGCTGTGGGGTTTGAGGAGGTTTTCGGAGTTGGCGATTCCGTTTTCCGAGGTCCAGACGATGCGCGCGGGTGGGATGATGAAGGAGGATAGCGGGCTTTCTTCGGTGTTTTCGGGCAGGACGGGAGGGAGTGCGTGCAAGCTGGTGGCGAGGAGCAAGGCGCAGGCGAGGATGGGGTGGTGGATCGACCTGTTCATGGTGTGTGGAAGGGTCGCTTGATACCACGGAGCGGTGCAATCTCTATCGGCTGGCGGGTTCCCGTGATCGCGTGAGGTTTTGGTTTGATCTTTTTCGGGGATGGGGAGAGAAGCGTGATCATGGCAACGGATTCATTCACGGAGACGACAAGCACGGGTTGGTTCGGGCGGATTGGGAGTTCGATCAAGGGTGTGTTGGTGGGGTTGGTGATGATTGTGATTTCGGCGGTGGTGTTGTTCTGGAATGAGGGTCGTGCGGTGAAGACGGAGCGGACTTTGGAGGAGGGGGCGAAGGGTGTGGTTTCGATTTCCGCGGATTCGGTGGATGAAGGGAAGCAGGGAAAGCTGGTTCATCTAACAGGGGTGGCGAAAGCGACGGGAGAGTTGAGTGATCCGGTGTTGGGGATCAAGGTGGAGGCGTTGAAGCTGAGGAGGAATGTGGAGATGTATCAGTGGAAGGAGGAGTCGAAGAGCGAGACGCGGAAGAAGCTGGGTGGCGGGGAGGAGACGGTGACGACGTATTCGTATGTGAAGGATTGGGCGGGGGATTTCATTGATTCATCGAAGTTCAAGAATCAGGCAGGGCATGAGAATCCGCGGTTGCCGATGGAGTCGGAGGATTGGACGGCGTCGCCGATCACGGTGGGTGCGTATAGGTTGTCGCCGGGGTTGGCTGGGCAGATCGGTGGGTTTACGACCGTGCGTGGGGATGAGGCGGTGGAGTTGCCGGAGACGGTGGCCTCGAAGAAGCTGCACCGGAGTGCGGATGGATTTTATCTGGGAGAGGATCCGGCGAAGCCGATGGTGGGGGATGTGCGGGTGAGCCATGAGGCGGCGCTGCCGGGGGATGTGAGTGTGATTGCGAAGTTGAGGGGGAGCAGCTTCGAGCCGTATCTGGCGAAGGCCGGGGGGAGCATTGAGATGTTAGAGAATGGGAATCAGAGTGCGGAGGCGATGTTTGCGTCGGCGCATGCGGGGAACCGGATGTTGACGTGGGTTCTGCGGGCGGTGGGGGTGCTGGTGATGTTCATCGGCTTTTCCTCGGTGTTCCGGCCGTTGTCGGTGTTGGCGGATGTGGTTCCGTTCGTGGGGAACATCGTGGGTGTTGGGACGGGCTTGGTGTCGCTGTTGCTGACGGTGCCGATCTCGCTGGTGATCATTGGGGTGGCGTGGATTTTCTATCGGCCGATGATTGGTATCCCGCTGCTGTTGGTGGCGGTGGTTGGATTTGTTTTGCTGATCCGGAAGATGCTGTCGCAGAAGAGGCTGGCGGCGGCTTGATGGCGGGGGCTGTTAGGGACTAGGGGTTGAGTGTGATGTGGAGGCGGAAGAAGCGGGGGGTGGGTGTGATGGGGGTGGTGATGGTGAGGTAGCCTTGCGGGTCCGGGGTGAGGAGTTGGGTGGAGGAGTCGAAGAGGATGTCGGCGTTTGACCAGTCGTTGAGGTTGTCGGTGGCTTGGAGGCGGACGGTGATGTCGTCGCGGCCGGGGTCGAAGGGGAAGCGGAAGGCGGCGTTTTCCGTCAGGGTGAGGGAGGGAAGAGCGCCTGTTAGGTCGAGTTGTGCGCCGAGGGCGTAGCGGAGGAGGTTTTGCGGGGTGGGGCCGGAGAGTTCGGGGTCGAGGAGGTCTGCGGGGTTGGTGAAGACGGTTTCGCGCCAGCGGGTGAAGGTGGAGGGTGGGTGGCCGATGCGGACTTCGATGATGCGGCCGGTGACGGGTTGGCCGTTGAGGGTGGCGGTGTGCGGGACGGTGACGAGTTGTGCTTCGGGGTGTGGGGACCAGGTTTGGCCATCGAAGAGGTGGGTGCCGGCGGGGTCGGGGATGAGGATTTCCCATTGGGATTGGCGGAGCCAGTCGGGGAGGTGGATGGCGTTGGGTGGGGTGATGAAGAGTGCGCCGCGCTGGGTGGCGGTGGGGTTGGCGAGGTGGATGCGGACGGTGGCGGGTTCGGTGGGGGGGCTGGAGAGGATGAGGGTGCCGTTGCCGGATTGGGAGGGTTGGGTGAGGTCGGGGTTTTCGGGGAGTTGGAAGAGGGCTTCGATGGTGGTGGATTCCGCGGTGTTGGCGCGGAAGGTGGTGGCGAGGAGTCTAACGGAGCCGTTGCCGTTGAGGGATGTGGAGGAGCCGTGGCCGGTTAGGGTGGCGGTGGCGGCGAGGGTGATGGGTGAGGCGAGGGGGCCGGAGAGGTGGAGGGTGCCGTTCTGGATGGTGAGGGGGCCGGTGAAGGCGGATTGGTCGGGGCCGAGGGTGAGTGTGCCGCCGCCGGTTTTTGTTAGATGGGCGGTGCCTGTTAGGGAGGTTGGAATTTCGAGGTGGTTGTCGGAACCTTCGGTGTGGATCGTGGCGGCGGAGGCGATGTTGACGGAGGGGTTGAGGATGGCGCGGTTAGAGCCTGCGCCGGGATCGTAGCGGAGTGCGCCGGATTTTCCGAGGCCGAGGCCATCGGGGAGGGAGGGGTCGCGGCCGTGGCCTTCGAGGATGATGGGGGTGGCGAAGGTGTAGAGGCGCGGGTCGCCGGAGGAGAGGAGGCGGAGTTGGCCGCCGGGGCGGACGGCGACGGAGGATGCCTGAGTGGGGACGGCGGGTTCTGTTAGGAAGAGGGCGCCTTCGGTGATTTCGAGGGGGCCGGTGAAGTTTTTTCCTGCTCCTGTTAGAGAGGCGGTGCCGATGCCGGTTTTGGTGATGCCGCCGGGTCCGGTCCAGAGGGAGCGGAGGCGGAGTGCGCTTTCGATGGGGTTGCCGAGGGTGTGGTTGACTTCGATGGTGAGATCGGTGGCGAGGGTGGTGCCGGCGAGGACTTCAAATTCGACGAAGCCGGTGCCATCGCCATCGACGCGGATGAGGGCGTTTTCGGAGCCGCCGTCGAAGGTCAGGGAGTTGCCGGTATCGCGGTCGCGGATGCGGTCGCGGAAGGTGGAGTTGGCTTGGGCGAGGGTGATTTCGCCGATGGTGACGGGTTGGCGAAGGTTGATGTTGCGATCGGCGGAAGGGGCGTTGATGCGGGCGCGGCGGGCGGTGCTGTTAGGGAATGCGATGCCGGTCCAGTTGGCGTCGTTGGTCCAATCGGCGGTGGTGTCGGGGAGGAAGACGGGTTCCTCCTGTTCGACGCGGAACGCGGCTTCTGTTAGGGCGCTCCAGGTGCCGTTGTCGAGGACGCGGGCCTTGAGGGTGAAGTTGGCGGATGGGGAGAGCGGGGTGGTGTAGGTGAGGGACTGCGGGGAGGGTGTGCTGGTGATGGGGGTGCGCGGGTCGGTGCCATCGGTGGTGTAGTGGATGGTGCCGGCGGGGGCCGAGATGGTGAGGGTGGGGTTGAGCGGGAGGTTTCCGCCGTGTTGGCTGAAGGTGGGAGCCTCGACGGTTGGATAGAGGTTGGCGGCCTGGAACTGGCTGAGGACGGTGGCTGAGCGGACAGGGAAATGGTTTTCCATCAGATTCTCCCGTTCGGCGGTCCAGTGGGGATCGAGGGCGTAGCGTGGGGAGGGGCCGTTGCGGTCGTAGATTTCGTTGCGGTAGGAGCCCCAGCGGGCTTGTTCGGCGAAGATGGCGGGCTGGACGGAATCGGCGAGGGCGTTCCAGCGGGCGATGTTGGCGGCGGGGGTGAGGGCGCCGTTGTTGTGGAAGTGGCGGTGGAGGCGGTCCGCGAATGTGAGGCGGAACTCGGCGTTCTGGCGGAGTGCGGCGTAGAATTCGGCTGGGTTGTTAGATCCGGTGAGTTCGACGCGGTTGATGGCGGTGGATTCGAGGGTGCGCTCGCCATCCCAGCAGTGGAAGAGGTATCCCGCGCCGGGTTGGCGGAGGCGGGTGGCGTTCCAGTTGTTGTGTGGCCAGTCTTGGTTTCCGCCGTAGATGTTGACGATCATGTAGTCGATGAAGTGGTCGATATCGAGGTATTGGCGGATGGCATCGTAGGCGGCGGGTGTGGAGAGTCCTGAGGCGGCGAGCGCGCGCATGGCGTTCCATGCGATGTTGTCTCCATCGCGGATGCCGTCGTGGGTCATGGCGTCGTATTCGATGTCTTCGCCGCCGAGGTAGGTGGAAGCGAAGGCTGCGTCGGCGCGTTCGGAGGGGTTGTAGACGCCCCAGTAGATGCCGTTGAGGTAGAGGTGGACGTGTGATCCGTGGGAGCCGATGCCGCTCATGGCGATCTGGGTGTTTCGCATCCATTGGTCGCGGATGAGGCTGCCGCGGAGGCGTTGTGGGCCGTCCCAGTGGAGCCATGAGTTGTTGTAGTCGGCGCGGAGGACGATGGAGTTGAAGTCGTCCATGGTGGTTCCGCCTTGGGCGAGGACGGGTTGGCGGAGGCGGCCGGCGCCGTAGGAGTCCTTAAAGAGGAGGCGGAGGGATTTTTTGGGGGTGTTGGTGAAGTTGCGGCTTGCGCCGCCTTGGACGCGGAGGCCGGCGTTGATTTGGAAGTCCGGGGTTCCGGGGAGGCCGATCCATTCGGCGGAGACGGGTTTTTCGAAGTCGTCGATGGTGGGATTGGAGTAGACGCCATCGGTGCCGAAGAAGTCCTGCGGGCTCATGGTGAGTGAGAGGGTGGGCAGGCTGGCGAGTGCGGCTTTCATGGTTTGCGCATAGCCGGGTTGGGAGGCGGTGAAGGGGCTGATGGCGTAGCTGGTTTGGGCGAAGCCGTTCCAGGTGGATGGGTAGGAAGGGGGGCGGGCGGTGAGTTGGATGATGTCGTCCGCGAAGAGGTAGGAGTGGGTTTCTGCCGGGTGGTAGGGGAGGGAGCCGGGGACGACGGCGATGGCGCGGACGACGGTGGTTTGGCTGATGGAGATGGGGGTGTTGAAGACGGTGCCGGAGGTGGCGGTGGGGGTGGAGCCGTCGAGGGTGTAGCGGATTTGCGCAGCGGGATCGGGGTGGGAGAGTGTCAGGGCGAATGGGTTTTCCTTGAAGCCGCGTGGTTCGGAGAAGGCTGGGGAAGTAGAGGGAGGGTTGTATGAGGTGGTGGTGTTAGAAGTGGCGGGGGTGGGTGTGGCGAAGTGGGCGAGGGGGCCGACGGCATCCGGAGAGCGGCCGAGGCTGGAGCCGATGGGGATGAAGATGGGTGGGGTGGAATCCGCAGTGGAGCCATCGGGGCGGGTGAGGGTGAGGGTTTCCCCGGCTTCTGCGATGCTGAAGTTGGTGTGGTATCCGGCGGTGGATGGGGTGGAGATGCCGTATCGGTTAGAAAGATAGGTGCCGACGGATTCGCGTTCGTTGGTGGAGAGTTCGCGGTCGAAGAGGAGGAATGCGGCGATATCGCCGTTGAAGGAGCGGGTGGAGTCGGAAGCGCCGATGGCGAAGGTGCTGTAGTTGGATAGTGTGGTTGGGCCTGGGGCCTGTGCTTTGGAACCGATGAGGGTGTTGTTTTTGTAGAGGCGGCCGGTGGGGGTGGGGCCGGCGGTGGTCATGGATGCGCCGAAGAGGGCCCATTCGGCGGGGGTGACGGCGGAGTTGACTCTGACGTCGTTCATGGTGCCGACGCGGAGGCGGAGCTGGTTGAGGTTAGAGACTTCGAAGTGGGTGTTGGCGGTGTTTGGATTGGCTCCCCAAGCTCCCATGATGCCGGTCTGGTTGCCGCTGGTGAGGCGGGCGAGGGTGATGGCGGTGAAGTTTCCGAGGTTGTCGAGACCGTTGAAGTTGAGGTGGGGTAGGGCGAGGAGGTGGTTGGAGGTTTTGGTGAACTGGATGGCGGGGTGGCCGTTGATGCGGTTGGCGCGGAAGAAGGGAGAGGCTGCGTTGGATGGGGCGACGGCGTGGTTGTTGTTTCCGCTGAGGTCGGACCAGGTGGAGACGGCGGCGTTCGGGGCGAGGTTGAGGTCGATGGCATCGAGCCAGAGGACGAGGCCGGGGATGGTGTCGGGATCAGTTAGGGTGGGTGGGTTTGGGGTGTAGGGGCCGATGCGGTTTTTGCCGGAGGCCCAGATGAGGAGGTATCCACCGGGCGGGATGGTGTGTGCCGGGATGGCCCATTTGATGGGGAGGGCCGGATCGTCGGAGAGGCCCCAGCCGTCGAGGTTTACGGGATTGGTGGAGGGGTTGTGGAGTTCGATCCAGTCGGAGGCGTCGCCATCCTCGTCGGTGATGGTTTGGTCGTTGGAGCTTTGGATCTCGTTGATGACGATTTGCGCAGGGATGCGGGCGGATGGGACGGTCCATGCGAGCAGGATGCAGCAAAGTGTTAGAAGAGCGTGGCAGCGAGCTGCAACGATGGGTTTTTTCGTCACAAGGAAAAGTATCTGGCAGCGATTGTTGAGTGCAATTGAAAAGATCGAAGGGAGGGAGTGATTGATGTGAACAAAAGGCCCGGGATTGGCGGAGGGTTACCGCTTTTCCCGGGCTGGGTTTTTGTGCTGCTTTACGCTGGAGGCAGTTGATGGATTTTCGTTAGTTTCTGATGATTTGTACCCGTGCGAATTGAGGGACTTGGGGGCCGCCGGGGGTGGTGATGGTGGCGGGGAATGGGACCTCGACGGCTTCGATATCGGCGTCGCTGGCGAGGACGGTGGGTTCGGTAGCATCATCGACCCAGGTGTCTAGGTCGTGGCTGAATTGGACGGTGTAAGTGAGGCCTTGATCGATGCGATCGATGCGGCGAGCGAAGATGAAGGAGAATCCGCCGTTGGTTTCGATGAAGGGGCTGCCGGAGTTGGTGATGGTGCCGAGGTCGAAGGCGAGGGTGTTGGTGATACCGCTGGTGGGATCGGTATTGAAGGCGAGTTCTTCGAGGTTGGTGAGGCCGTCGTTGTCGGGGTCTGAGCCAGGTTCTGCGTCTTGACCGACGAGGGATGGGTAGTTGGCGATCCAGGTTTCGTAGGGTGAGCTGGTGGATAAGGATTCGACAGGGATGGAGACGTTGTCCATGGCGATCCAGCCCCAGCTTCCGCGATCGGAGTTGATGAGGTCGAGGGTGCATTCGATTCCGTCGAAGGGTGCGAGTTCCTCTTGGGTGAAGGTGATGGTGCGGAAGACGTCGTTGTTGGCTCCGGTGCGGGGTTTGGCGATGAGGAATGCGCCATCGCTGACGCGGCGGAGGGCGATGCCTTTCCAGCCGCCGCCGGTGACGGCTTCGTGGGGGATTTGCGATTCGTCGAGCGGGTTTGTGGTGTTGGCGATGCCCATACCGAGGTCGACGGTTAGATTGGCGACGGCATCGAGGACGAATGCGGGTGAGCGGAGCCAGTGGGTGTTGAGGTGGTTGTCGGTGCTTCCGTTAGGGCGGACCTGGCCATTGAGCGGGGCGAAGATGCCGTTGTCGATGGATGGGGGTTGGATTTCTCCGCCGTTGATGCCGGAGGGGAGGGTTGTTGCGTTGGGCGAGAGGTTGATCCATCCGCCGCTGCCGCCGTTTGCGGCGAGGTCCCAGACGCGGTTGGACCAGCCATCGAGGGTGCCGGAGTTGAAGGTGAAGTCGGCGCGCTGATAGACGGACACGGTGTAGACGGTGGTGGTGGATTCGTCGTCCGAGGTGACCGTGTAGGTTTGCGGGGTTGAGAAGTCGCGGGTGGTTCCTGAGGGCGGGACGCAGGTGGCGCCGGGCGAGATTTCGAAGGTGGGATCGAGGTTGGTGATATCCGTGCCGACGGGGACGGAGAGTTGCAGGTTGGTGCCATTGACGACGGCGGGTGGACCGAAGTAGCTGAGATACCACAGGGCGGCGGAGGATGGCTCGGAGGCGGGCTCGGTGGCGAAGAAGGTTCCGATGGAGCCGCCGATGAGGTTCATCTGGGTGAATGGGATGTCCTGGCCTTTGGCGTAGCGGGCGATCATGACTTCGCCGCCGCCTTCTTCGAAGTAGCCGATGGCGATGCGGATTTTGTCCATGGGTAGCCAGACGGTTGCGGTGCGGGTGGTGGTGGCTTGGACGGCGTTGTTGTTGACGATGAGTTCGCTGGCGTCGTCGAAGTCGCCGTCGTTGTTGAGGTCGAGGTAGATGACGCTGCCATCGTCGCTGCTGGTTCCGAAGGTGTAGTAGCCGGGGCCTTCTTCGGCGACGTCGAACCAGCCGTCCCAGAGGATGGCGAAGGTGTCGCCATTGGTGAGGCCGGGGGTGGCGGGGTTGAAGGTTGTGAAGGAGATGTCGTTTGGAGCGATGAAGGAGGCGCTCGGCGTTTGGGCTGCGAGGTTGGAGATGGGTGCGAGGAGGCTTGTGCCGGAGATGGTGTCGTAGGTTCTGACGTTGAGTGCGCCGGTGTTGCGGATGGTGACCACGTATTCCGTGGTGGTGGAATCGTCGTCGGAAGTCACCGAATAGGTTTGGGGGTTGGTGAAGTCGAGCGGGGTTCCGGAGGCGGGATCGGATACGGCGCCGGGGGCGAGGAGGAAGGTGGGGGCGACGGTGGTGATGTCGATTTCCGGAGGGATGTTGAGGTAGATTTGGTTTCCGTTTTGGGTGGCGGTGACGCCAGCGGCCTGGAGGTTCCAAAGGGCGGTGGAGGAGGAATCGGCAGCGGGGCGGGTGATGGAGAAGTGTCCTGATTTTCCGCCGATGCGGGCGAGTGAGGCGAAGGGTTGGTTTGCGCCGGAGAGGAAGCGGGCGTCGATGCCTTCGCCGCCGCCTTGTTCGAAGAAGCCGATGGCGATTTTGACGGAGTCCATGCCGAGGTAGACGGAGCCGGTGGCGATGTCGTAGCCGTGATAGCCGTTGTTGTTGACGACGAGTTCGCCGGGATCGCTGAAGTCGCCATCGTCGTTGATGTCGAGGTAGATCATGGAACCGTCATCGCTTTGGGAGCCGAAGGTGTAGAAGCCCGGGCCGTTGAGGGAGACATTGAACCAGCCTTCCCAGAGGACGGAGAAGGTTTCGTTGCCGGTGAGGCCGGGGAGGTTGGCGGTGAAATCGCCGTAGAAGATGTCGTTGAGCTGGATGCCTGTGGCGGTGGGTGTTAGGGCCTGGAGGTTTGAGATGGGTGCGAGGTAGCCCGGGCCTTCGATGGTGTCGAAGGTTTTCACGCTGAGGGAGCCGTTAGGGTATACGGTGATGGTGTAGGTGTTGACGACGAGGCCATCGCCCGAGGTGACGGTGTATTCCTGGGGTGTGGTGAAGTCGCGGACGGTGCCGTGGGGTGGGGAGATGCTGGCTTCCGGGGAGATTGCGAATTGTGGGGCGAGGGCGGAGACGTCGGTGTTTTCGGGGACCCAGATATCGATGAAGTTGCCGAAGGTTTCGGAGGTGCTGGCGGGGCTGATTTTGGCTGAGGTGAGGAGTGCTTCGGTGCCGGGTTCCTCGAGGAGGCCGGGGATGGAGACGTTGTCCATGTAAGTCCAGCCCCAGCCGCCGGAGTTGTAGTCGAGGTAGTCGAGGGTGTATTGGCGACCGTTGTTGACGTAGGGGGCGAGTTCCGCAACGGAGAACTGGTGGAGTTGGAAGCCGCCGCCGTTGCCGTTTTTGCGGCGCCAGAGGACGTAGGTGTCCGTTTCGACATCGCGGAGCGCCATGCCGGCAAAGCCGCCGCCGTTGATGGCGTTGGCGGGAATGGCGGATGGTGCCGCAGGTGCGGCGAGCGGGGATTGGCCGCCATCGAGGAAGAAGGTGATGGGTCCGGAATCCAACAGATAGAATCCGGGGGATCTGGCGAAGCGGGAGAAGGGATCGTCGTTATCGTAGCCGGAGCCGAGGGCGTTGTTTTGGAGGAGGACGCCGGAGACGGGATAGATCTGGGACCATCCCTGGAGGCCGGTGTTGAAGTCGTAGGTGAGTGCGTTGACTAGATTGACGGTGACTGTGTAGTTTTTCGTGGTGCCGTCTTCCGCGGTGACGGTGTAGGTTTGTGGGAACGCGAAGTTCCGAGGAGTGCCGGAGCTTGGGTTGCTGGTGGAGAAGAGGGAGGTGGTAACGGCTGGAGTGAGGGCGGAGACGTTGGTGGAGATGGGCAGGTATTTGGTGATGGTGGTGCCGGAAATGATGGCGTCGCCGAAGCTGCCGAAGCTGAAGGTGAGGATATCCTTGTTGGAGCTTTCGGGGCCGCCGGCTGCCGCGCCGGTGACGGTGGAGGAGACGGGGCTAGCGCCGGTGTTGTTTTCGGCGATCACGCGGTAGTCGTATGAGACACTGACCGGGAGGTTGGGATCGGTGAAGCGGGTGCCAGCGGTTTCGCCGACGGTGGTGAAGGTGTCAGCGCCTGCGGGGGAGCGTTGGATTTCGTAGGAGGAGGCGCGGGGTGTGGGGGACCACTCGATGACGAGGGTTTTGGATCCGGCGGTGAGGGTGACGCCGGTGGGAGCAGGGGGTTCGATTTCGATGCCGGGGATGGAGACGTCGTCGAGGTAGGTCCAGCCCCATCCGCCTTTGTTGTAGTCGATGTAATCGAGGGTGTATTTTTTGCCGTCGTTTCTGAAGGGAGTGAGTTCGGAGGGGGAGAATTCGAGGGGGATGGCGGCATCGCCGTTGCCGGGTTTGCGGCGCCAGAGGACGTAGGAATTGGTGGTGACATCGCGGAGTGCGACGCCGCCGAAGCCGCCGCCGTTGATGGCGATTTCGGGGATGGCGGAGGGTGCGGCGGGGGTATCGAGTGGGGATTGGCCGCCGCGAAGGTTGAAGGTGAGGGGGCCGGAGCCGGTGATGTAGAATTCGGGTGATCTGGCGAAGCGGGTTTCGCCGCCGTCGTGGCCTGAGCCGAGGGCTGCACCTTCCCAGAGGACGCCGGGAGGGGTTGGCCAGAGTTGGGTCCAGCCTTGGAGTCCATCGTTGAAATTGTAGGAGATGGATTGAGCGGTGATCGGCAGGATGGATCCGGTTAGAGCGAGAAGGTAGGCGAGCCAGCGGCGGGATGGGTTTTTGCCAATGGTAAGGGCAGGCGGAGTGATGGAATTCATCGCTTGGGTATGGGTTGGGTCTGTTAGGCTGACCGCGGGTTGACGGGCAGGGGTGGTTTTTTTCCAAAGATGGGTCTTTGGTTGGAGTAGGGGAGTTCAAGACAATCCGGCAGGGGAGTGCAACTGGATTTTTGATGCTTAAGATTTCCGAACGGTCCTGCTTGCGCGTGGGAGGGGGCGAAACGAGAGTCGGGGAGAACTGATGATGAACCTTTTCGGCAATGATCCATCGGCCAACCTGTTGCCCTGTGACGGGACGGTGAATTATTTCGGGTGTGTGTTGGATGAGGAGGATGCGCGGGGACTTTTCCGGAATTTGTTAGATGAGGTGCCATGGGAGCATGATGAGGTGGTGATTTTCGGGAAGCGGATTGTGACGGCACGGAAGGTGGCTTGGTATGGGGATTCGGATTTTTCCTATTCGTATTCGGGGACGACGAAGCGGGCGTTGCCGTGGACGGAAGCGCTGGCGAGGCTGAAGGGCAGGGTGGAGGGGTTGAGCGGGATGGGTTACAATTCGTGTCTGCTGAATCTCTATCACGATGGGGAGGAGGGGATGGGTTGGCATAGTGATGATGAGGCGTCGCTGGTGAGGAATTCGTCGATCGCGTCGGTGAGTATAAACTTATGAATAGTGTGAAAATAATAGTCGAAATTTTCTTATAACTTCTTGTAAGGTCTCGAATTGAATATTTGAAATCTTGAAAATTAAATAATTT
>SXGQ01559078.1_pt1 | contig 37599 bp, 32 predicted proteins | sample 3178371 | NCBI WGS metagenome assembly SXGQ01 (sample SAMN11356859, study PRJNA531348) | freshwater metagenome | isolation source: freshwater sample F1-20 | place: China: Fuxian Lake, Yuxi | collected 2017-12-25 | reverse complement strand
TCAATCCCGAGCCGTAGGCGCTCTCAAGTTGATCGCTCACCGGTATTAAGCGGCGAGAGCGTAGTCTGCGTTCGCAGTTACGTTGTTTTTCCACGGGATTTACGAGGTGCATGGGCCTCGGCACGCGTTCCGCGATCCCGCATCCCCGTCGAAGCCAGATCGCCCCCAAGGAGAGAAGAACCGCTAACTACCCTTGCATTCTACGCCTTTCCAGCCCCGCGTGCCGATCACCGGGAGCCCGACAGCCCGGCCTCGCACCTCTTTTCCAGTGGGCCAGGGCGCCACCCGTGCTAAGGTCAGCACAGTCACCGCTTTCCTGAGTCCGCCCCAGCCCCTTACGCGGGAATTGGCTGAGCAACAGCCTCTCTAAAGCCCGCGTCCCCCCGCGCTGTTCGACCCTCGCTCCGTCAGCGCCCGGCTGTGTCGAGGACCATGCTGCTTCAGTTCATCACGCTAAACCGCGACGACATCATCCGTCGATGCCGCGCCAAGGTGGGCCTGCGATCCTCGTCGCCCGCCAGCCCGGCGGAAATCGATCACGGCGTGCCGTTGTTCCTCGACCAACTGGTACTCGCGCTGGGCCCGAGGCAGACCTCGAGCGCAACGGCCAGCGAGACCGCGATGCTGCACGGTCACGATCTGCTGGTGGAGGAACTGTCGATGCCCCAGGTGGTGCGCGGCTACGGCGACCTCTGCCAGTCGATCACCGAACTGGCCGCCGAGACCGGCACGCGGATCAGCACGGCAGACTTCGGCCGCCTGAACGGCTGGCTCGACAGCGTCATCGCCAACCACGCCCAGCTGCGTGGCGACACCAGGCTGGATGAGTTCATCACGCTAAACCGCGACGAGATCATCCGTCGGTGCCGCGCCAAGGTAGCTCTGCGCTCCTCGTCGCCCGCCAGCCCGGCGGAAATCGATCACGGCGTGCCGTTGTTCCTCGACCAACTGGTAACCGCGCTGCGCCTGCGGCAGACCTCGAGCCTGGCGATCAGCCAGACCGCGCTGCTGCACGGTCACGATCTGCTGGTGCAGGGCCTGTCAATTTCCCAGGTGGTGCACGACTACGGCGACGTCTGCCAGGCCATCACCGCACTGGCCGTGGAGACCCACGCGCCGATCAGCACGGCCGACTTCGGCCGCCTGAACAGTTGCCTCGACAGCGCCATCGCCGGCGCAGTCACCCAATACGGGCGCGAACGCGACCAGGCCTCGCGTGACGGCGAGACGACCCGCAACACCGAACGCCTCGGGTTCTTCGCGCACGAACTGAACAATCTCCTCCACACCGCCCTGCTCGCCTTTGAGGTGGTGAAGTCGGGCAACGTCGGCGTCGTCGGCACGACCGGCACGGTGCTGCAACGCAGCCTGCTGGACGCGCGCGACCTGGTGGCCCGGGCACTGGCCGAAACCCGGCTGACCCAGGGGATTCAAAACCGCGAGCCCTTCCTGGTGGTGGGCCTGATCGTCGAGCTGACGCCGGCCGCGACCCTGGCGTCGAGCGGCCAGGGCCTCACGCTGGTCATCATGCCCATTGCCCCGGACATCGCGGTCGAAGGGGACCGGCAGGTGCTGTCGGCCGTGCTGATGAACCTGCTGCAGAACGCCTTCAAGTTCACGCACAAGCGCAGCACGGTGACGCTGCGCGTCTCGGCCACGGCCGACCGCGTCCAAATCGAGGTCGAGGACGAGTGCGGCGGCCTGCCCGGCGGCGACGTCGATCGGCTGTTCCGCCCCTTCGAACAGCGCGACGCCCATCGGACGGGGCGGGGTCTGGGCCTGGCGTTCAGCCGGTGGGCCACCGAAGCGAACCGGGGCCACCTCTCGGCGCGCGACCTGCCGGGTGCCGGCTGCGTCTTCACGGTGAACCTGCCCCGTTACGGGGTGCCCGCCGTCGCGGCTACCTAAGCCAGCCACGACGAACAGACCTTCCCAGACGGACCCGAACCTCGCCGACACCGAGGCCCGTTCCGCCGCCCGGCAAGCCACACCGTGCTCAGTGCCGCCGACGCCGAAACGGGATTGACCATGGCGCGCGCCAAGTCGCCGGACCTGATCCTGATGGACCTCCAGCTGCCCGGCCCTGACGGCCTGGCGATGAAAGGCGACGAAGACCGCCTTCGCGCGGCCGGGTGCGACGGCGACATCGCCAAGCCGATAGGCAGCCAGGCGTTCCTGGCGACGATCGCCGAACAACTGGCGCTGCTCGACACCCCCGCCGGTGAGCGGAGCGCCGGACTCATCTAACGCAGCACGAACTCCGTCCGGCAGTTCTCGTTCAGCAGCAGGCCGTCCTCCATTACGCGGATCTCGGCGTGGCCGCCGGGTAGCGGCGGCTTCAGGCTGAGCGCGACCCGCCACAGGCCTTTCGCCAGCGGCTTGCCCACGACCACGGGCCAACTTCGCTCGACCGTGCCGCCGGCCGAGCCCAGTCCGAAGGTGATCGCGCGGTCGTTGATCTGCTCCGCCGAGATGAGCGTCGAGATGACCATCGGCTCGCCGCGCGTGAACTGGCGCAACGCCGGACGCTCGCCGCGCTGCTCGAACACGAAGCCTGAACAGCTCGGCGTCCTGGCCCTGCCTTCGGGCACCACCACCGTCGCGAATGCCAGCCCTTCAGCCGCATCCTCGCCGGCGACCTGGCCGGCCACGCGGACTTGGTAGATCTTCGCGTCCACCGCGAGGCGCGCTTCGCCGATGGCACGGCCGCCTTGCGCCTTGAGCGTGCCGCTCGCCCGCGCCGCCAGCTTGCCCGCGGGATCCAGCGCCACCACCGTGTAGGTAACGTCGGCGCCATCTTTCAATCCCGCGCCGATCTCGAACGGCACGATGATGCCCCGGCGATTGCCTTCGCCGGCGACGGCTGACGGCGCCAGCGCAATCGGCAGGCCCGGCACCGGCATGGCCGACTCGATCAGGCTGAGCGGGGCCGCCCCCGACCCGGCCGACGGCAGGTAGACCCGCCGGTGCAGCAACGACACGCCAGGGACGCGCGTCCGCACCGTCAACTTGCGGGCCCGGTCGCGGCCCGTCGACGGCGACGGCGCATAGCCGATCAGATAGTAGGCCCGGTTCTCGGCGGCCACGCGTGCAAGCGCGGCGTTGGTGTCGTTCGAGAGCAAGGACCGCCCGCCCGTGGCCGTCGCCAGGTCGCGAACCACGCCCTGATCAAACGGCTCCGCGTCGCGTTCGACGTCGCCGGCGGGCGTTTGCAGTCCTCGCGGATCCACCGTGTAGATCGCCACGTTCGCCGCACGCGCGCTGTTGATCAGGCGCGAAAACACCTCGTGGTCTCGTCCCGTGATGCGGCCCATCTCCACGGCGTCAAAATAGCCCGGCGGCAGGTTGCCGCCGCGGCTGAACCACAGCACCGCCTTGCGGCGGGCCGGAATGCGGCGCAGGTGCTCGACGACGTTCAGCAGCACCCGGAAGCTCTCTCGCCCGTCCTCGCCGACGCCAAAAGTCTCGATGGCCGACTCGAGCTCGGCGAGGCTCTCGGCGGCCGAGGCCGTACCGGCCGCGGCCGCACCCGGCTGCTCGAGGCCGAGGGTGCGTTCGCGGCGGCCGGTCGTTCGCGCGTTCGCATCAAACGCCGCCGTGCGATCGCTCGTCAGGAAGAAACCGGAATCGGTCCCCGAGCGGATGATCGCGACGTAGTCGTTCGGGAGCAGCGTCTCCTTGAAGAACCGGTCGGCTACGCGCCGCGCCTGCTGCACGTCGTTGACCTGCAAGCCGAGTTCGTCGAGGACGACCACGAACAACCCGCCGGGCTCGAGCTCGTTCGACGCCATGCCGGGCGGCAGCGGGTTCACCGCCGAGGTGCTAGAAAGGTTGATGAACTGGAACGTCTGCACCTGCTGGGGCACGCCGTCTTCGAGCAGCTCGAAGTCATCGACAGTCAGGTTGGGGACGGGCGCGCCGGTGCTCGTGGTGGCGACGACGTCGATGGTGACGAGGTCGACACTGGCACGAAACGTCGGCTGCTGCGCCGCGGTGCTGGTCAACGCCAGCAGCACGCCCGGGACGACAAAGCGCCATCTGGTCATGGTCAAGATGTTACGTCAGCCCTGCCATGCCAATCAGCTTATACTCGCCTCCGGGAGACGAACATGCGTGCACGGATCGTGATTGCTTTGGTCGCTACGGTAGCCGCGGGAGCCCTGGTCGTTGGCCAGTCCCCCAAGCGGCTGAACCCCATGATTGAACTGATGGCCGCGAAGAAGCCGGTCTTCGGCCTCTATGCCCCGGCCAACCGCCGCATGGGCGGCGGCCCCCCGGGCGCCGCGCCCGGCAGCGTCGTCACACCGCCGGTGGTGATGCCGCAGAAGACGGCGGCCGAGCTGGCCGCCGAGGCCCTGGCCCACAAGAACACCGACTTCATCTTCGACGGGACCATGGAAGGCAACATGGCGCGGGCGCTGCCGGTGTTCACCGACTTCGTCAAGGGCATGGCCGGCACCGGCGCGTTCCTGAAGTCGCCCGCCGGCGCGTTCACGCACCCGCTCGTGGTGAAGATGCACGAGATTGCGCCCGACCCGAAGGCCGCCGCGGTCAGCATCGGCCAGCAGCTCAACCTCGGCGTCAGCGGCATCATGTTCGTGTCGGTCGAAAGCGCCGCCGAAGCCAAGGCCGGCATCGACGCCATGCGCTTCAAGGCCAACGGCGGCACGCGCTCCGAGGATGTCGGCCAGGCGCCGGCGCTGTGGGGTATGGGCGAGAAGGAATACAAGGCCAAGGCCGACCTGTGGCCGCTCAACCCGAACGGCGAGCTCGTCAACTGGACCATCATCGAGAGCAAGGAAGGCCTCGAGAACGTGCGCGAGATCGCGGCCGTCAAGGGCCTCGGCGTTCTCTGGCCGGGGGCCGGCACGCTGCGCAGCCTGTTCAGCACGGTGCAGCCCGACAAGACCCGCAAGCTCGATGAGGCGGCGTGGGAAGCGTCGATTCAGAAGGTGCTGGCGGCGTGCAAGGAGTTCAATGTCGCGTGCGGCTACCCCGCCAACGCCGGCGACATCGAGATGCGCATGAAGCAGGGCTTCAGCGTGTTCGTCATGGGCTGGGGCGACGCCGGCTTCAAGGCGATTGAAGTCGGCAAGAAGGCCGCCGGCCGGTAGTTATTTCGCGGCGAGCAGCGGCTTGACGGTGCGGTCGACGTCCTTGAAGTCGACGATGCCGTCATGCCGCAGCACGATCTTGCCCTTGCGGTCGATGATGAACGTCGCCGGCAGGGCTTCGACTTCGCCGAAGGCCGTTGACGCCTCGGGCGTGCCAATCAGGATCGGGAAGTTCATCGGCATCGCTTTCCCGTCCACCACGAACTTGTTCTTCTGCAGCCAGGGCGTAATCACGCTGGCGCCCTCTTCATCCATCGACACACCAAGCACCACCAGGCCGGCCGGTCCATGCACCTGCTGCAGCTTCATCAGGATCGGCATCTCGGCCTTGCACGGGCCGCACCAGGTCGCCCAGAAGTTGACGATCACCACCTTGCCGGCCTGTTGGGCCATGGTGACGGTCGCGCCCTTGAGATCCTTCAGCGACAACGCCGGCGCGGCGCTGCCCACGGCCTGTTCGCCACGGACCGACACCACCGCCAACAACATCACGGCCAACACGGTCGCCTTCATCCTCATCGAGACTCCTGGGTCTTCGGGGTCAACACCACATAGGTCGGCAGGCCGACCGCGCCAAATCGCTGCATCACTTCGCGGGCCGGCGACTCGTCCGGCACTTCCGCCTGGAACTTGATCTTCACGAAGCCGTCGAGCGCCGCCTTCACCGACGGATCGACCAGCGTCGTCTTGTCCATGGTCAGGCAGTTCTTGCACCACGTCGCCCACATGTCGATCAGCACGGGCTTGCCTTCGCGCTGGGCCACGGCCAGGCCCTCGGCGAGATCGGCGTGCCAACCGTCCTTGAGCATGGCGTCCACGCTCGACGAGACCTGCGCCGGATCCACCGCGCGGTCGCGGAAGATGCCATACGCGGTGTAGCCGTAGTAGGCCGCGGTCAACAGGATGATGACGCCAAACCCCTGCTTCACGCGCACCATCCACGCGCCCGGCTTGGGCAACGCGCTGATGCCGGCGCCGGCAAGCGGCCACGGCGCCGCCATGCCGAGACCCAGCACGAACGGCAGCGCCAGGGCCGCCACCGTGCCGGTCGCGTAGAGGTTGGTCGAGAACAGCACCACCTGGATGACCACCGGCGCGACGCACGCGCCCGCCAGCAGCGCGGCCACGCCGCCCATGGTGAAGGCCAGCGTCACCGAGCCGCGGCTCGAGCCGGTGCCCACGTTGGCCGAGTACTTGGAGAAGTCAATCTCGAACACGTCGAACATCGCCAGCGCCAGCCCCACGAACAGCACGGCAATGCCCAGGTTGAACCACGGCGAGGCGTTGATCGTGCCGAACGTCTGCGCCGACAGGATCACGATCAGCCCCAACACGCCGTAGACGACGGCCATGGCGGCGCCGTAGACGCTGCCAAGCAGCAGGCCGCGCGAGCGCGACCCGCCTTGCGAACCGGCGCCGATGATGGCGAGGTTGACCGGGATCATCGGCAGCACGCACGGCGTGAGGTTCAGGGCGAGGCCGCCCAGAAACACGATCAACAGGATCGCCAGCGGTCCGCGCCCTTCGAACAACCCCTTCGGCGCGACGCCCGCCTCCGCGTCTTGCACGAACTTGGTGAACGCGGCGGGGGCCAGGTAGCCGCCATCGGTGCCGCCCACCGTGAAGCCGTCGAGCATGGCCATGGCGTCGGTGGGGGTCGCCGGCGCCGTGGCGGCGGGCTTCAAGGGCCTCGGCGCGACAATCGGGACCGCGGCGGCATTCGTGAAGTCGAGCGAGGCAATGGCGGCCGGGGGCGTGACGGCCGCGGCCGTGCCGGACACCGTCAGGTTCAGGTCAAGCGACGCGGTGATCGGCAGGAAGCACTGCTTCTCGTCGCACGCCTGGTAGCGCACGCGCAGCGGCACGCGGTGGATCCCCGGGGCGGCGTCGCCCGCCATGGCGAGCTGGACGCCGATGGCGAACTCGCGCTCGAACACGAGCAGCGGAACGGGCTCGCCTTCCTGGATGAAGTCCTTGGCTTCGGGGAACGCGGCGGTGGCCGACGCCACGGCGGGCACGGCTTCCATCGAGACCGTGATCGGGATCAGGTTGGGATCGCGCGGCTGATTGGAGTTCATGTGGAACCCCTCGGGCAGCCGGACCGTGATCGCGACTCGTGCGGAACCGCCGGGCTGGACGCCGAGGGCGGCGGGCAGCACCGCCACCTCGGCCACGCCGGGACGCGAGGCGGGAACCTGCGCCGACAGGCCCCCGCCCCAGAGGGCGGCGACCAGGGCAGCTGTGGCGAGGCCAATTGCGGTTCGCATCCACATATTCTGTCAGATGTCGCCCGACGGCCTCTGGTTCCCTCGGGCTAGCAGGACACGCAGCGGTTGTTGTTCTTGGCGCCCAAACCCTCGAGCAGCTTGATCGTCTCGGGATACGGCTGGGTGCGCTGCACGGGCCCATTCGCCAAGTCCACCGTGGTCTGGCCGCGGCGGTTGACCACCTTCACGTCCGCACCCTTCGAGACCAGGTACAGAATCATCTCGTTGTCGCCGCGCGAGGCGGCGTTGTGCAGCGCGGTGCTGCCGTCCTCGTCCTCGGCATTGACGTCGGCGCCGACCTCTTCCACCAGGTACTTCACGGCCGCCAGCATGCCCGTCGGCGCGAAGCGGTGGGCGTTGCCGGCAAAGCCCTCGCTGTAGCCGGCGCCGGCCGCCGCCACCAGCGGGGGCGTGCCGGGACTACCCACCGGCAGGGTGGGTCGCGGCGGCGCGGCGTTGGCATCGCCACTGCGAGTACCGCCCTGGAAGTCGCGGCCGCCGGCCGGTTTCATGGTCGGGATGTTGGGGTCGGCGCCGCGAGCGATCAGCAGCTTCATGGCGGCAATGTCGCTGGCGTAGGCGGCGCGCCAGAACGGGCTCGCGCCCGAATCGTCCGTGCGCAGGAGATCGAAGTTGTACTGCGTGAACCAGGTGTTGCGGTTGGTGCGCGCGTTCGGATCGGCGCCCTTGTCGAGCAGCTTGGTCATGAGCTCGAGATAGCCCATCTTCTGCTGCAGGTACGCGCGCGGCTGCGGGTAGAACGAGCGCGGCTGCCACTGGACGTTGACCACGGCGTAGAGCGGCGTCACGCCGCCTTCGCTCGCCAGGTTCGGGTCCGCGCCGTGGTCGAGCAGGTAGCTGACCGTGTCGAAGTGGCCGTTGATCGCTGCCACGAGGATCGGCGTGGTCTTGTCGCCGGCGCCGCGCTGATTGATGCTGGCGCCGCCCTGGACGAGGGCCTCAACCGTGCTCAGGGCGCCCTGGCGTGCCGCGAAATGCAGCGCCGCGAGCCCGCCGTGCTTGCCGATCAGCTCGTTGTAGTTGAAGCCGCGGGTGACACCTGGAATGACCGGACCGGGCCCCTGCGCCGGCGCCGGACGCGGCACGCCGTTCTGGTCGACGTCGACCGACGTCGTCAGCACCGAGAAATCCTCGACTCTCGACGTGATGGCGACATCGGCGCCGCGCGACAGCAGCAGCTTGACCACCTCGACCCGGTCGGCCGCCGCGGCAAACATCAGCGCGGTCTGGCCGTTGGCGGTTTCCTTGACGTCTAGCCCGGCACCGTTCTCGACCAGCATCCGCACCGACTCGGTGCTGCCGGAATGCGCCGCCTGCATCAGCGCGGTCGCGCCGGTGGCGGTCGTGGCGCCGACCGCGGACCCGGCGGCAATCAGTGGCGCGATCACCGAGGCATGGCCAATCTGCGCGGCCAGGTGGAGCGGCGTGAACCCGCCCAACCGGGTCTTGGCGCCGACGTTGGCGCCGGCGTAGAGCAGCATCGACGCCAGTTCCGCATCGCCGTTGAGCGCGGCCCAGTGCAGCGCCGTCATCCCGTCGCCCTGCGCGGCGTTGACGTCGACGCCTTCTTTCAGCAGCTTCTTCACCGCCGCGGCATCCTTCGCCATCGCGGCCTCAGCGATCGGCGCGGATTGCGCGGCCTGGAGCGTAGCGACGAGGCCAACAAGGGCGATGACGGTGACGAGTTTCTTCATATGCGATCCATTGATCTGCCACAGAGGACACAGAGGACGCAGAGTAATCTTCTTCAAAATGCCCGTCCGCCGATTAGCAGCACTGGCCTTTTGAAGAAAGTTTCTCTGTGTTCTCTGTGTCCTCTGTGGCCCAACTACTCAGCCGCGGTAGGCGCAGGCGCGGCGTTCAAGTCCATCACGCCCGAGCTGTCGCCGAACGAATCCATCTCGACGCCGATGCCACGCAGGGCCGCCAGCATGGCGTTGGCCATGGGCGTGCCGTCGGCGGCCTTGATGTGCAGGTTGCCCTTCAGCGCGCCGCCGGCGTGGCCGGCGAAGAACAGCGGGCAGCGCTTGTGGTTGTGCACGTTCGAGTTGCCCATCGGCGAACCGTAGATGATGAGCGAGTTCTCCAGCAAGTTGCTGTCGCCGTCGGGCGTCTCTTTCAGCTTCTTCAGGAAATACGGCACCAGGCTGACGTGGTACTTATTGATCTTGGCCAGTTCCAGGATGCGATCGTCGCGATCCTGATGGTGCGAGGCGATGTGGAAGCCGGTGTTGACGCCGGTTTCCGGATAGACCCGGTTCGAGACGTCGCGGCTCAACTTCAACGCGGTGACGCGGGTCACGTCGGAGGCGAAGGCCACGACCTGCATGTCGAACATCAGCTTGACGTGCTCGTCGTAGGAGTCGGGCACGCCGATCGGCGCATCCGGCAGCGCGCGCTGGTCACCGCTCGTGTTCTGGGCCTCGACCTTCTGGATCCGCCGTTCGATCTCGCGCACATCGTCCAGGTAGTCGCTGAGCCGCGCCTGGTCGGCGGGGCCGAGGGTGCTCTTCAGCTGGTTGGTGGACTGGGTGACCCAATCGAGGATGCTGCGGTCGCGGCGGCGGCGCGCGGCGCGCGCTTCGGGCGTGGCGCCAATGCCGAACAGCTGATCGAACACCGCCCGCGGATCGCGGACCATCGGCAGCGGCTCGCTCGGCGACGCCCAGCTGATCGAGTCGGTGTAGGCGCACGAGTAGCCATAAAAGCAGCCGCCGGCCTGGTCCACGTTCTCGACGCACAACTGCATCGACGGCAACGGCGTTTCCTGGCCGAACTTCTGCGCAAACATCTGGTCGAGCGACGTGCCGGCCCGCAGGTCCGAGCCCTGGGTCTGTCGCGGGTGCGCCTGCGTCAGGAACACCGCCGCCGAGCGGAAGTGATCACCGCCGATCTCGGGCGGGTTGAACGCCTCGGCGTTGCGCACGTCGGTGTTGCTGACAATGGTGAGGTACTCCCGCCAGGGCTCGAGCGACGCCATGCTGGTCGGGCTCAGGTCGAACGCCGACCCGGTGGCCGCCGGCGCCCACAGGTTCTTCTGGAGGCCGAAGGCCGTGCTCCCGGCCGAGCCGTGCACCATTTCCATGGCAACCAGGCGGACCTTGCGCGTTTGCGCGGCGGCGCGGACCGGCATCATGGCGTCGAGCATGGGCAACGCAATCGCGGCGCCCAGGCCCTTGAGGACGGTACGGCGAGCGAGACGCTTGTTCGTGATGATGTTCATGGTGATTACCGGTCTGCGACGGCGGTGGCGGCCGCCTCGGCGGCGCGCCCCCTGGTGAACAACGGACTCGTGGCCACGGCCTGCACGAAGGCCGACATCCTGTAATTCTTCGCGGCGGCCTGGCGCACCAGCTGGCGCACCGCCCACATGTCGGGCGCCTCGATGCGGCGGCCCAGGGCATAGGTCATCAGGTTCTCGGTGAAGCTCAGGAGGAACACGTCCTGGTGCTTCAGCAACGCCGCGCGCAGGCCGGCCGCGCCGCTCATCGGCGTGCCGTCGTAGAGCGTGCCGCTCGGATCCACCGGCATGCCGCTGTCCTTGATGCGCCACTTGCCGGTCGCGTCGAAGTTCTCGAGCGCCAGCCCCAGCGGGTCGATCACGCGGTGGCACGAGGTGCACTGCGGGTTCTTGCGGTGCTCTTCCATGCGCTCGCGCACGGTCAGCACCTTGCCCGAGACGTCGCCCTTGGTCTCCTCGAGCGCCGGCACGTTGGGCGGCGGCGGGGGCGGCGGCGACCCCATCATCACTTCCATCACCCACTTGCCGCGCATCACCGGCGACGTGCGATCCGCCACCGACGTCAGCACCAGCACGCTGCCATGCGTCAGGATGCCGCGGCGCTCGGCGGGCAGTGTCACCCGGCGAAACGCGTTGCCGGCGACGTTGGGGATGCCGTAGTGCCGGGCAATGCGTTCGTTGACGAACGAGTAGTCCGCCGTCAGCAGGTCCAGCACGCTGCGATCCTCGCGCACGATGCTATCGAAGAACAGTTCGGATTCCCTCACCAAGGCATCGCCCAGCGTGCGATCGAAATAGGGATAGGCCACCGCGTCGGGCAGCACGCCTTCGACATCCCCGAGGCGCAGCCACTGGCGGGCAAAGCGCGTGGACAACGCGTGGGACCGGGGGTCGGCCATCAGCCGCGCGACCTGCTTCTCGTAAACCCCGGGCGCGCTCAGGCGGCCCTGGGCCGCTAGCTTCGACAGCGCGGCGTCGGGGGCGGCGCCCCAGATGAAATACGACAGGCGCGACGCCAGCTCCGCGTCATTCAAGCGGAACGACTGCCCCGCCTTCAACGTCGCCGGCGTGCTTTCAAGCTTGAACAGGAACTGCGGGCTGGCCAGGATCGCCTCGATCGCGCCGCCGATGGCGTATTCGAAGTCGCCCTCCTTGCGGCCATCCGCGTAAAACCTCATCAACGAAGCCAGGTCGCGGTCGGCGACGTTGCCGCGGAAGGCCTGCGTGGCCAGCGTCCGCACAATGCGGCTGGCGCAGGTCGCCTCGTCGGCCGCCGAGGTCGGCCGGCACGAGAAGACCTTGCGGCGGCTGGCCGTGTCGGAAATGCCGGTGACGTTGTAGGGACCGACGATGCTGAAGTCCTTGACGTGAGGGAGGGTGGTGATGCCGATGGCGACGCCGATCTGGGTATCGGCGAGCGTGTGGTCGATCGGCGCGACCAGGTCGTTGACCGGCCCCTCGAAGCGCTGAACGAAGGCCGCGGTCACCCGTTGCACGCCGGCCTTGACGGCAATCGGCGGCGTCTTCAGCGACAGGCCGGTCGTGGTCTCGGCCATGCGCGGGTCGATCTTCATAATCGCCTTGCGCTCGCCGTTCACCGACACCTCAACGGTTTCGCCTTCGTTGGGACCACCGAACAGGACGCCACACGCGTTGCTGTGCAGCTCCACCTTGAACACGTAGTCGCCGTCGGCCGGGAAGGTGTGCGGCACCGACACGCCGCCGCGCGTGCCGAACGGCGCGCCCTCGACGCGCGCCAGCTGCGACGCGGTCTTCGGCACGCGGTAATTGGTTTCCGTGGCCGGCGCCTCGGGGTCGCCGATGGCCAGGGCCGTGACCCGGGCCGCCGCCCGCAGGTAACTTTCCATCAGCGTCGGCGAGAACGACTGCGCATCGGCGACGTTGTCGAAGCCGTTGCTGATCGTGTCGGCGGGCAGCAGGCTCGCGACGTCGATGTCAACCTCGAGCAGGTCCCTGACCGCGCGCGCGTATTCGGCGCGGTTCAACCGCTGGAACGGACGCGAGCCGGGATTGGGGTTGAGCGAGGCGGCACGGTCGACCCGCCTCTCGAGCGCCGTGGCCAGCGCGAGAATCTGGCTGGCCTCGGGCCGGCGCGCGCCGGCCGGCGGCATCATCTGCGCGCGCAGCTTGCGAATAATCTTCTCGGCCAGCACCACATCGTCGGTCGCGGTGGCCGCATCGAAGGACGCCAGCGTCAGCCCACCGGCCTTGCCGCGATCGCTATGGCAGCCGACGCAGTACTGCTTGACCATGGCGGTCTGTTCGGCAGCGCCGAGGCCTGACGGCACGGCCGCATGCGAGGCCACCGGAGCCGGTGCTTTCGCCGATGCGGACGTGCGTGGCTTGGCAGGCGGTGCCGGCACGGCCGCGGGAGCCTGGCTGCTGGTCGCAGCGAGCTGGAGAGTGGGTATCGCGGCGACGAGCACCGCGAGGATCAATCGCTTCATGGCCCTCAATTCTGGCGGCCAGTATAGCCGACTAACTACTGTCGTTGCTGATACATCCGGAGACAGCGCATGACCATCCCGGAGACGGTCGCTACCGTTTCAGCAGCACCCAAAGTCCCGGCAAATACGCCATCGACCACGCCACGAAGTGGCGGAACACCGAGAACTCTGCCGGCGGCCATCCTCGATATAACTGGAACAAGACCACGGCGAAGCCGAGGCCGGCGGCGATGGCGGTCGCGAGACCGCGGCCGAGGGCCCGGGCCATGTCGAGGCGGCCGTCGAGGTGCGTGTGCAGCGCCGCCAGCATGATCCACAGCAGCACCCACGACACGATCATCATCGAGTAGCCGCCAACCGGCGCCAGCGCGTAGAACGACAGCGCCGCCAGCATGCCGCTCAGCAGCCCGCCGAGCGCGCCGGCCGCCAGCTTGCCCTTGCGCCAACCCAGATAGCCGCCGAGCGCGGCAAACAACACCGAGCCGTGGATCATCCCGGACGACACCTGGTGTTGCGGGATGTCGAGGAACCAGACGTAGTCGGCCGCCGTGCTGAGCACGGCCAGCAGCATGGAACCGACCAGCGCGGGGCCGAGCAGCGTCATGGCGCTAGCGTCCGGCGGCCGCGCGCCCGATCTTGATCGCCTCGTCCGCCTGGGCGCCCTGCATCAGCAACGCGAGGAAGCCTTCCTTGACGCGGGTTTCAACGTCCTTCGCGTTAGCCGTGAGCATGTTGGCAATCTTCACGCGCTTGGTCTCCACCAGCACCTGCTGCGTGCCCGCTTCGGCGCCGGCCCGCGCGGTCTCGCGATCGCCGCCGATGGCTTGCGCGAGGCTGCCAATCCCGCAGGCGAGGACGCTCAGGTTGGGCAAGTTGGCGATCTCGACACGCTGAGCGATCGCCTTCGGGTCTTCGAGCATCAGCATGGCGAGCTTGGTGCCCTTCGGATTGGCGGGTGACCAGACGTCGGCTTTGGCCGCGGCAAAAAAGCTGAGCGCCAGCTTGGCCTCCTCGATGTCGCGGATGTGCGGGATCGTCACCCCGTCGGCGCCGGCATCCAGGATCTCCTTCACGCGCGTCCGCGTCACGTCCACGCCGTCCTTGGAAATGGGCGGGATCCGGACGAGCAGGGTCTTCTTGCTGGCGTTCTTGAGACCGGTGCCGTACGCCTTCACGGCGGCGGCATCGTACGCGCCCTCGAGATTCAGGAACACATAGTCATACAACGGGTTCGCGGCCACCTTCGCCGCACCATCGGGCGTGTAGACCGGCGGCTTGCCGCGTTCCGCTTCGCTCGGCGCGTAGACGCCGAATGCGACCTGGCCTTGCGACCAAAGCGGGATGACCTGAGCGTGGGCGGCGGAGGCCATGACGACGGCGGCGGCCGTGAAGATGGCGGTGCGGATGAAAACTGCGTTCATGCGGTAGATGCTACCCGATGCAGGCGGGAAGGCACCACTGGCCGGGTTCCGACAAGAGTTGCCCTCCCGGCCATCGACCTGATCTACTCTGCGTCAGCGTTTTCCGGAGGCCTCATGGCAGATGACAAGCAGTCGGGCGTATCGCGTCGCGATCTACTGAAACGAGCCGGTATGGCGGGCGCGGCCATGACTATTCCGATCGCGCCGGTCACCGGCGACTCGGCGCCGCCTGCGGTTTCCCATACAGGGAGGCCCCACGAGGAGGCACTGCAGACGGCGTTGCGGCGCGAGCCCATCGAGAACCTGACGGCGGCCGAGGCCGAACTACTCGAGGTGATCTGTTCCCGGATCATCCCCTCTGACGAGAACGGTCCTGGCGCGCGCGAAGCGCGGGCGGCGCATTACATCGATCGCGCGCTCGGCGGCGCGCTCGCGGCATCCAAGCCGGCGTACTCCGCAGGCTTTGCGGCCCTCGACCGCTATGCCCGCTCGTCGCGCGGCAAGCCATTCCTCGAGTTATCCGAACGCGACATGGACTCGGTACTGATCGACGTCGAGACTGGCGCGGCCACCGGCTTCACCGGCAGCCCGGCGGCGTTCTTTGCCATGGTCCGCACCCACACGCTGCAGGGTACGTTCGGCGATCCGTACTACGGCGGCAATGCCAACTTCGTCGGCTGGGACATGCTCGGCTACCCCGGCGTGCGCACCAACGTGTCGGCCGACGAACAGCGGCTCGGCACGAAGCTCGCGCCGAATCATCAGTCGGCGTATGACACCGCCATGTTCACCAAGGCGGTGGCTAAAGCCGGGCACCGCATTGAACCGGGGCACGGCGTTGCCGAAGGTGGGAAGCATGGCCACTAAGCTCAAGCCGACCGACGTGGTTGTCGTCGGCCTCGGCGCCGCGGGCGGCGTGGCGGTGTGGCCGCTGACCCAGGCTGGCATCGACGTGATCGGTCTCGAGGCCGGGACGTGGCTGACGCGCCGCGACTTCGCGCCCGACGAGATCCGCAACAACGTGCGCGACTGGCCGCAGTCGGTGCAGAAGGCGCAACAGGAGGTCCCCACGCATCGCGCGAACCCCACGGCCAACACGACGCGGGCCGGCAGCCATCCGATGATGAATGCCGTCGGCGGCACGACGCTGCACTACTGGGCGCAGTCGTGGCGCCTGAACCCGTGGGACTTCAAGGTCGTGAGCGAGACGACGAAGCGCTACGGTGCGTCGCGCGTGCCGGCGGGATCAACGGTTGAAGACTGGCCGTTCGGCCTCGACGAGCTCGAGGCGTATTACGACAAGGTCGAGTACGAACTGGGCGTCTCGGGCCAGGCCGGCAACCTCAAGGGCACGATTGATCCACGCGGCAACATCTTCGAGGGACCTCGGGCGCGGCCGTACCCGATGCCGCCGCTGCGCAGCACCGGCTTCATCGACCTGATGGCGGCCGCCGCTCGCGGGCTCGGCTGGCATCCGTTTGCCGGCCCCGCGGCGATCAACTCGCGCACTTACCAGGGCCGCTCGGCCTGCATGTATCACGGCTTCTGCAACAAGGGCGGGTGCCATGTCGATGCCAAGAACGGCCCGCACCTCACCACCATTCCGCGCGCCCAGGAGACCGGGCGCCTGAAAGTGGTCACCCGCGCGCACGTCACGTCGATCGACACCGACGACAAGGGGCGCGTCACCGGCGTGACCTACGTCACCGACGGCCAGGAATTCGTCCAGCCGGCCAAGGTGGTGCTGCTCGCCAGCTATACCTACGAGAACACGCGCCTGTTGCTGCTGTCGAAGTCGAAGGCCTTCCCGAACGGCCTGTCGAACAACCACGGCCAGGTCGGCCGCCATTACTTCAGCCACGCGCAGACCGCTGGGGTGACGGCACTGTTCCCGTTCAACATCAACGCCTGGTACGGGCTGCCGGCGCAGGGCGTCGCCGTCGACAACTTCGCCGACGACAACTACGACCACGGCGCGCTCGACTACGTCGGGGGCGGCAACCTGTGGGTGATGTCCGACCGCCGCCCGATCGCGGCCGCGAGCATGGGCACCTTCGGGCGGACGCACAACTGGGGCAAGGACTGGAAGAAGTTCGTGATGGAGAACGCGGACCGCACCAACACCGCGTATATCCAGAAGACGACGCTCCCCTACGAGGACAACTTCCTCGATCTCGATCCCGCGGTGAAGGATCCGCTCGGCTTCCCGGTGTGCCGCATCACCGCCGACTTCAAGGACAACGAACGCAAGGTCACCGCCCACACGCAGGAGAAGATGATCCAGTGGTACCAGGCCGCGGGCGCCATCGCCACGCAGGCCAACCCGCTTGGCTCCATGGGCCCGACCACCCATGCCTACGGCGGCACCCGGATGGGCAGGAACGCCGACACCAATGTCGTGAACGAGTGGGGCTTCTCGCACGAGGCGCCGAACCTGGGCGTATTGGGCGCGTCGGTGATGGGCACCAGCGGTGCACGCAACCCGACGCTCACCGTGCAAGCGTTGGCCTGGCGCACCGCCGAGTATCTTGCCAAGAACTGGAAGAAGGTGACGGTCTAACTTCTACTTCGGGAAGCGCTCGTAGATCGCGACGAGGGAGCCCTGGCCGATGATGTGGCCCTTGATCGCTTCCATCAACGCGTTGCGATTGAGCCCTTCTGCCAGCGGCAGCTCCGCATCGAGTGCGTAGACGGTAAACGTGTAGTGATGCGGCTTGCCGGGCGGCGGCGCGGGTCCGCGGTAGCCCATCTGGCGGAAGCCCGACGGTCCCTGGATGGCGCCGGCCGGCTCGGCCAGCGTCGCGCCCATCGGCAGTTCAGCCGGCAGGCCTTTGGCCGTGCCGGGGATCTTGTAGATCACCCAGTGCACGAACGTCTGGCCGCCAAACACCACGTCGGGATCGTCGAAGACCAGCGCGAACTGCTTGGTGGCCGCCGGCGCCCCGGTCCAGGCGAAGGCCGGCGAGACGTTGCGGCCGTCGGCGGTGTGATCTTTCGGAATCGTCTCGTTGGCCGTGATCGTCGGGCTCGTGACGGTGATGGCGGCCGGTGTCGCCTGCGCCCACGCCGTACCCGACACGGCGCACATGAGCGCGGCGAGCGCGATGCCTGAACTGCTGACCCTCAATCGCATGCTGTCCCCCACATGGCGGCACGGAAGTGCCGCCCTTCTGGCTTTACTTGAGTTATCGCCGCCCGGATTATACAGTTGGCGCATGATTCGAACCTCGAGCCGGTGGTGGGTGCGGGCAGGCGTGCTGGTGATGGGAATCGGCGCGGCCACGGTGGTCATGCGCGGGCAGACGGCGCCCAAAGTTGGCGAATGGCCGACTTACGGTGGCGACCTCGCGAACACGCGATATTCGCCGCTCGACCAGATCACCGCCGCCAACTTCAACAAGCTGCAGCTGGCGTTCCGATTCCGGACCGAAAACTTCGGGCCGCGGCCGGAGTTCCAGTTCCAGTCCACGCCGCTGATGGTCAACGGCCGGCTGTTCACCACCGCCGGCACCCGCCGCGCGGTCGTCGCGCTCGACGCGACCACCGGCGAGACGCTGTGGATGCACAGCATCAACGAAGGCCCGCGCGCCGCGGCGGCGCCGCGCCAGTTGTCGGGCCGCGGCCTGTCGTACTGGAGTGACGGCAAGGACGAGCGCATCATCTACGTCACGCCGGGCTACCAGATGATCGCGCTCAACGCCGTCACGGGCCAGCGCATCGCCGGGTTCGGCACCGACGGCCTGGTCGACCTGAAACAGGGCCTCGACCAGGACGGCCTTGACCTGGTCAACGCCGACATCGGCCTGCACGCCGCGCCGATCATCTCGAAGGACATTGTCGTGATCGGCGCCGCGCACCGTGAAGGCGGCGCGCCCCGCAGCAAGAGCAACGTCAAGGGCTACATTCGCGGCTACGACGTCCGCACCGGCAAGCGCGTGTGGATCTTCCACACCATCCCGCTGAAGGGCGAGGCCGGCTTCGAAACCTGGGACCCGGATGCGCACGCCTACACCGGCAACGTCGGCGTGTGGGCGCAGATGAGCGCCGACGAGGAACTGGGCATTGTCTACATGCCGGTGGAACTGCCAACCGGCGACTACTACGGCGGCCACCGCCGCGGCTCGGGCACGGGCCCGGAAACGTCGCTCTATTCAGAAAGCCTGCTGGCGCTCGACATCAAGACCGGCCAGCGCAAGTGGCACTACCAGCTCGTGCACCACGGCATCTGGGACCACGACATTCCGTGCGCGCCGATCCTGATGGACCTGGTCGTCGACGGCAAGCCGGTGAAGGCGGTCGCACAGCCGACCAAGCAGAACTGGCTGTACGTGTTCGACCGCGTCACCGGCAAGCCGGTGTGGCCGATCGAAGAGCGGCCGGTCGAGAAGGGCGACGTCCCCGGCGAATGGTATTCGCCGACGCAACCGTTCGTCACCAAGCCGCCGGCGTACGAACGCCAGGGCGTCACGCTCGACGACCTGATCGACTTCACGCCCGAGCTCAAGGCCGAGGGCGCCAAGCTCGCGTCGATGTACAAGCTCGGCCCGATCTTCACGCCGCCGGTCGTCAGCAAGTGGGACGGCCCGCGCGGCACGCTGATGATTCCGGACGTCACCGGCGGCGCCAACTGGCAGGGCGGCTCGTTTGATCCCGAGACGAAGATGTTCTACATCTTCACCAACGTCGCGGTCACCACGCTCGGCCTGCTGCCGCCCGAACAGGGCCGGTCCGACATGCTCTACGTCCGCGGCGCGGCGCGCGATCCGAATCCGCCCGCGCCCGGCGCCGGCGGCCCCGGTGGGGGCGGCGGTGGACTCAACGTGCGGGGCCTGCCGCTGATTAAGCCGCCCTACGCCACCATCAGCGCCCTCGACCTGAAGAACGCCAGCCTCGCGTGGAAGATTCCCCATGGCGACACGGCCGACAACATCCAGAACCATCCGGCGCTCAAGGGCCTGACGCTGCCCCGCATGGGCCGGCCGGGCCGCATCGGCGTGCTCACCACCAAGACCCTGCTGATCGCCGGTGAAGGCGGCTTCGCCACCACCCCCGATGGCCGCGGCGCCTACCTGCGCGCGTATGACAAGGCGACGGGCGCGGACGTCGGCAAGGTGTTCATGCCGGCACCGCAGACCGGCTCGCCGATGACCTATTCGATCAACGGAACGCAGTACATCGCGGTTGCGGTCAGCGGTCCAGGTTTCGCCGGGGAGCTGTTGGTCTACAAACTCGGCACATAACCGAGCCTACACGCATGGCACAGGCACAGTGCTTAGGGGTGCGTACGGTGCCTTGGGGGTGCCAAAGGGTCGGTGCCGGGTGCCGGGTGCCGGTGCCGGCAGGTGACAAATGTTGCGACCTCGCGCGCGATGCGATGTCGCAACATTTGCTACCCTCGTAAGGCCTCATTCCAAGACCCGCCGTAATTCGACGCTCAGGTCCGGCCCGCGGATTGCTTCTTCTCTCCGCATGGCTGAATTCAGAGATTTCCGAGCGATCGCCGCGTGGCGCCTCGCTCACGAGCTTAAAGTCAGGGCGGACGTGTTCCTGGCGAGGCCGGATGTCATCCACCGATTCAAATTGTGCGACCAGCTGAGCGACGCGGCCAGGTCAGCTCCGCGGAACATCGCCGAGGGCTTCGCCCGGTACCGCCACAAGGAATTCGCACAATTCGTGCGCATTGCCAAAGGATCAGAGGCGGAGGTGCCTGGCGACGGGCGAAGTGCTTAGCCTATCGGGATCCAGAAGCTGGTCTTAATCAGGAAGATGTTCGATCCCGGCGCGGTGATCGACCGGAAGGCGTCGTTGGCGCTGACCGGTGAGCCGTTCGCCTCGGTCCCTGAACGGTCCTGCTGCCACACCAGGTAAAGCGTGCTGCCGGCACGGTATTCCCAGCGCAGCACGACGTTACTCCTATACGACAACGTGTTGAAGTCGCGGTTGCGCAGCGTGAAGGACGCGCCGTCGATGGTGACCGTCTGGCTGCCATCGGGATTGGTCGTCACCGTCGAGCCGCTGGTGCCGTATTTCAGCCGATCGCGGCTCTGCGGCGCCAGCAACTCGCCGTAGTCGTAGTAGTGGCCCGAGGCCGCAAACGGCTCGGCATAGATATCAAGATTCATGTCGGGCCGGATGGTCAGGCCGAGGCGAAACTCCATCGACACCGTGTTGCGGTCGATGAACGCGAACACATACCGCCGGTCGTAGGTCTCGGGCCGGCCGTTCGGCAGCGTCGTCGCGTACTGCTGCGGCTCGGTGATCTTGTCCCAGAACGGCGATGCGGAGAACTGGACACTCGGTCCCGGGCGCACCGACACGGTCGCATTCGCGCTCCTGACCGACGCGCCGTCGTCGTTGTTACGGACCTGGAGCCCCCCGCTGACGCGGGTGCGCGAGGTGGCGCGGTTGCCGAAATTGAAGTTGGTGGTCCAGCCGGGTCCCCGCGCCATCAGCGGGCCGCCGCGGGTCAGGGCCACGCTCATCTGCCCGAGGTCGCGGGCCACGTTCACGTTGGTGGTCCAGAAGTTGAGCCAGGTGGCATTGGCGCTGGCGCGCACCCGGCCGGACTGCATCAGGCCGCGCAGCGTCGTATCGGTCTGGACATCAAGCTGGAACTGGTAGCTCCGCAGGACCCGCCCCGGCTGCGTTTCCCGCCAGCGGATGTTGGCGTTGGTCATCCAGCCGTCGGCGCCATTCAACTGCGCGAAGTCGTTGACCTCGAAATTCACCGAGTCGATCTTGGTGTTGGCCCCCCACAGCCAATGGCGGCCGCTGACCCGGTCGAAGTTCGCCTGCAACGTCCAGCCGCCAAGCGAGGTCAGGGTCGGATCGTACTGCGCATACTCCCGGTCGGGGCGCTGCGCATAATGCGCGCTGGATCGCTGGACGCGCGCGACCGCCGCCTCGCTGCCGTTCAGGAACGAGCCGCCGCCGGAGGCCCGCAATTCGTATTCGCCGCCCTTCAATCGCAACACCGTATTGCCGGCGACGCCAAGCGCGTTCCGAGTGTAGAGATCGGCGAGCGGACTGCCCTCGGCAAAGTCGCGGTGGACGTAATTGACGATGAAGCCGGCCGTTGACGCCAGCGGCCCGAACTCCTGGAGCACGCGCGCGACCATGTGGTACGCGTGCGGCGCCACCGGGATGCCGCGCACGCCGGGAACGCCGATGGTGGCGACTTCGGCCTCCTCTTCGTTGGTCACGGCGGTGAGCAGCCCGATCGAGGTCTTCGACGGCAGCCGCCCCGAGAGTTTCGCGGCGGCGATGATGGTAGTGGCGTCCGGGTAGTCCACGTAATCGCCGCTAGCCGGCCCAATCGGGCGGTTGCCGATGCGGCGCGAGTAGTAAAAGTTCGGATGGCCGATGTTAAAGAGCTGCGCCCCCTCGAGAAAGAACGGCCGCTTCTCGGGAAAACGGGTCTCGAACGCGGTCAGGTTGACCTCGGCGGGGTCGGCTTCGACCTGGCCGAAATCCGGGTTGATGGCCGCCTCGAGCGTCAGGTTGGGGCCAAGGCCCATCCGCACGTCGGCACCGACCCGGCCCTGCAGATTCCGGCCATCGTCAAAGGGATTGGCGCGGTCGCGGGTCTCGCCGTTCAAGGTCGCGCCACCCGCCATGTACGGCAGCGCCTCGAAGCGACGCGGCGCCACCAGGTCGGCGATGCCCGTGAGGTCCCCGAACCGGGACGACCAGGCGCGCTCAGTCCTGGGGATCAGGACCCAGTAGTCCTCTTCATTCAGCGTGGGGCGGAAGCGAAACAGGTTCAGCCCCCAGGTCTGCATGGCCTGCGGATTGAAGCGGAGCTGCGAGAACGGAATCCACAACTCAGCGGTCCATTGGTCGCCCGAGACCTGTGTCTCGGCGCGCCACACCGGATCGAAGCCCGAGTCGAAGCTGTCTTCGTTGTCGCTCGAGTGGTAGCGGTCGAGACGCACCCCAGCCGCGGTCACGCCAAAGACCACCGCGGTGCGGCGATCGAGGAAGGTGTCGAAGGACACCAGGATGTGCTCCACCTGGCCGGTGCTGTCGCGCCGGCCGAGCGGCGCCTGAATCCGCCCGTCGCGGCTGAACATCCGCGCGCCGACATACAGGGAATCGCCGTCATACAGCAGCCGCACTTCCATCCGATCGGTGGGCTGGGCATTTTCGACCGGCTCTTTCTGGACAAAGTCGGTAATCGGCGCGGCCTTGAGCCACGCTTCGTCATCCAGACGGCCGTCAACCCGCACGCTGCCGTTCGGAACGCGTGTCGCGGTGGCCTGTTTGCGACTGGCGCTCTCGGTGACCGGGGTCTGCGCCGAGGCGACCGACGCCGCCAGCGACAGGACAATCAGGACGAAGCGAACGACGGGCATTTCAGGAAAAGGTCTTGACGCGGCCGCTGCCGATTGCCAGCGCCGGTTCGAGGCGAGCGCCGTCCTGCGGGTTCTCGACCCCGACCAGGATGTAGCCGTCCGATACTTCGGGATCGTACATCTTGCCGCCACGGCTCGGCAGGCCGGCCGAGACGAACAGGTACACCACCGTGGCCAGGATGGCACTGAGCATCGTCATTTCGAAGATGATGATCAGGTTCGACCACAACGGCACTATCGGCATGCCGGAGGTGACGAGCGGCCACGACCGCTGCGCCGCGCCGAGCAGGTAGTAGCTCAGCCCCAGCCCAACGACACCGGCGGCCACGGCCACCCAGGGCATGGCGGTCGTCGCATCCCGGTGCCCGAACTCGAAATGGTCGAACGGCTCCGACGAGATGACGGTGATGTCGGTGTCGGCGACGCCGGCCGCGCGCAGATTCTCGACCGCCTGCTGTGCGACGTGCGGGTCGTCGTAGAGACCGTAGACGGCCCTCATCGATGCTCTCCGTGGGTCGAGGACGCTTCGGGCGAGAATTCCTCGGTGTCGAGGCGTGTCGCCAGCAGCGACGCCTCGGCCCGAGCGGCCGGGTCAAGGCGCGACGGCAGGCCGGCCTTGAGCTCCCAGATCGCAATGATCGGCACGAACTTCGAGAACAGCGCGTAGAGCAGGATCATGCCCGCGAAGGTGGCGGCCATGATCGTCAATTCCACCGGCTGCGGCGCATACTCGCCCCACGAATAGGGCAGCTGCTTGTGCGCCAGCGACGGAATGATGATCAGGAACCGCTCGAGCCACATCCCGATCAGGACGCCGATCGAGGCAATCACGCAGCCGGCAATGGTTCTGGTCTTGTAGTTGGCGAGGATCACGAACGGGATCACGAAGTTGCAGATCACCATGGTCCAGTAGAACGGCGCGAAGGCGCCGCGCTGGGTGGCCCAGAACACCACCATCTCGTGATGCTCGTTGCCGTACCACACGGTCAGGCGCTCGGCGAACACGAAGTACGCCCACAGGATGCTCATCAGCAACAGCAGCTTGCCCAGGTTCTCGAAGTGCAGCGGCTGCAGGTACTGCTCGAGCCCGAGCATCTTGCGCAGCACCGCCATGGCGATGATCAAGGCCGCGATGCCGCTGAAAATGGCCCCGGCCACGAAGTACGGCCCGAAGATCGTCGAGTGCCACATCGGCACGGCCGCCATCGAGAAGTCAAACGAGACGATGGTGTGCACCGAGACGGCGACCGGCAGGATGGCGACGGCCATGATCTGCATGGCCGATTCGAGGCGGTTCCACTGCCTGGTGGTGCCGCGCCAGCCGAACGACAACCAGCCGTACCCCGTCTTGCGCCAGCCGGTCGAGCGATCGCGAATCAACGCGAAGTCGGGAATCATCGGCAGGAACAGGAACAGCACGCTGCCGGTGAGATAGGTATTGATCGCGAAGAAGTCCCAGGCCAGCGGCGACCGGAAGTTCGGCCAGATCTCGCGATCGCTCGGATACGGGAACAGCCAGAACGCCAGCCACGGACGGCCCAGGTGGATAATCGGAAACATCGCGCCGATCATCAACGCGAACACCGTAATCGCCTCGGCGCAGCGCGTCACCGGACGGCGCCAGCCAGCGTTGACCAACCTCAGGATCGCCGAGATCAAGGTGCCGGCGTGGCTGATGCCAATCCAGAACACGAAGTTGACGAGATAAAAACCCCAGAACACCGGCCAGCGGATGCCTGCTGAACCAATACCGAACCAGATCTGGTAGCCCCACGCCGCGGCGCCGCAGGCGACGACGGTGCCGGCGGCGAAGACGATGGCGTAGAACCAGATCGAGGTCTGGAACAACGGCCGGATCAGATCATCGGTCAGCGGCTTAGTAAGCGTCCGGTTCATGCCAGCTTTGCTTGTCCAGATAAGTGATCTTCGGCTCGGCGCCGAGGTCTTCGAGCAACTTGCTGCCACGCGGCGACTGCGACAGCCGCGCGACGCGGCTGTTCGGATCGTTCAGGTCGCCGAACACGAGGGCGGTGGTCGGGCACGCCTGCGCGCACGCCGGCTGCAGCGCGCCATCCACCAGGCCGCGGTTCTCGGCCTTGGCCGTCGTCTTGGCCGCCTTGATCCGCTGCACACAGAAGGTGCATTTCTCCATCACGCCCACTTCGCGGATCGAGACGTCGGGATTGAGCTGCAGGTTGAGCGGCTTGGGCCACTCGGGGTTGAAGAAGTTGAAGAACCGGACGTTATAGGTGCAGGCGTTGGCGCAGTAGCGGGTGCCGATGCAGCGGTTGTAGACCTGCGCGTTCAGGCCGTCCTCGTTCTGGTGGGCGGCATAGGTCGGGCACACCGCCTCGCACGGCGCGTTGTCGCACTGCTGGCACAGCACCGGCCGGAACTTCACCGTCACGTCGGGGAAGTTGCCCTCGTAGTAGCGCTCGACGCGAATCCAGTGCATGGCGCGGCCGCGGGCCGCCTGCTGCGCACCAACGGTTGGAATGTTGTTCTCGGCATGGCAGGCCGTGATGCAGGCCTCGCAGCCGGTGCACTTGTCGAGGTCGACCGCCATCCCCCATCGGTACGCAGCCATTTAGTGCTCATCTCCCCGGCCGTGCGTCCAGTCGGGCCGTTCGCGCGTGGCGCCGCCAAACAGGATCAGGCCGTCGGTGTCGGGCTCGCCGACCTTGGCAATCTTCACCCGCGTCGCCGACCACGCCAGCGTCCCGGTCTCGGGAATAGTCGTCGGCGCAAGGATGGCAATGGGATTCACGCCGCGATTGGTCGCGTAGCGCGTGAAGTTGGTGTGGCCCTGCCCGACCGGCATCGCGACGGCATCCGGCGCGAGGCCGGGATTGAGAAACGCATGCGCGCGTACGCTGCCCTGCGTCGAGGTCACTTCCACCAGGTCGCCCTCGGCAATGCCAAGCTCGCGCGCCTTGAGCTCGTTGATCTCCACCCAGCTGCACCACATGGCAGAACTCATGGGATCCGGCAGTTCCTGTAGCCACGGCAGGTGCGCGGTTGAGCCGTCGCCGAGCGCCTGCGAGGCATACGGCAGGAAGTGATAGGGATACTGCGCCGCATCGCCATCGAACTGCGGCTCGGTGTACTGGAGGGCGGGGGCTTTAGCCCCCGCCGACGCCGCGGGCGCGGAAGCGCCCGCTCGCCGAACGTCGGCGGCAGGCTCTTGATTCAAATACTCCTCGAACGTGTTCGGCAGCGCCGGCGCGAACGGCTTGGCCAGCTTGCGCGAGACGTCGAGCAGCACGTCGGGCGTGGATCGCGTGTCGTAAAGCGGCCGCATCACCGGACCACACTGGCTCGGCGCGGCCTTCGCCGATCCGCTCTCCGGCGCGGCATCCACCCACGATTCGAGGAACGAGTGATCCGGCAGGATCAAGTCGGCCAGCGCGCTCGTCTCGTCCACGAACGAACCGAAACTGACGATGAACGGGATGCGCTGCAACGCGGCAGCCACCTGCCACGACACCGGCGAGGCGAACACCGGATTCACATCGTCCAGCAGCAGAACCTTGGGGGCCGCGTCGAGAATCTCTGTCAGGGGACGGGTCGCCACCTGGCTCCCTTGCGGCACGAACGACAGGCCGCCCGGTTGATTCAGGGCGTTGGCGGCGCGGTTGAGCGTAGTGACCGCGAAGGCATGGAATGCCGCGTTGGTGTGCGCGAGTGGCGCACCACCGACCAGCGCCACCGACGGCCCATTGGCGGCAAACTCGCGCGCGAGGCGCTCGATCTTGTCCACCGCAACGCCGGTCTTCCCGGCCACGCTCGCCGGCGCATAGTCGCCCGCGTCGGCGGTCTTGTTGACGATCGCGGCGATCGCCATGGCCAACAATCCTTCGGTGCCCGGCCGGCACGCGACGAACTCGTCGGCGTTGGCGGCGGTCTGCGACAGGCGCGCGTCCACGTGCACGAATTTCGGCCGCAGGCCACGGCCCGACTGCCGCATGCGGCCGTAGGCCACGCTCTGCGCGACAGCCGAGTTCCACGTGCCGAGGAAATCAGCCCCGAATGAGATCACGTAGCGGGCGTTCTCGAGGTCCACCGTCGCCAACTGGTGCGAGCCAAAGGCCTCGGCATTCGCGCGGCGGAGGATGTCGTCCGAGAACAACTCGTAGGTCACGGGCGCCTTGGCGCCGAAGCGCTGCAGCCACTCGGCCTGCAGGTCCATTCGGCGGCCGCGGCGCGGTTTCGTCAGCAACGCCAGCGACTGCTGGTCGTTGGCGGCGACGAGGGCATCGAGCTGGCCCACCAACTCCGTGATCGCTTCGTCCCACGAGATGTCGGTGAACTGCCCGCTGCCCCGCTCGCCGGTGCGCTTGCGCGGGTTGGCCAGGCGGTCGGGGTGATAGGTCACCTGGATGGCCGCCTGCCCGCGCGAGCACAGCTTGCCCTGGCTGATGGCATCCTCAGGATTGCCTTCGAGCTTCTTGGCGAGCCCCATGGTGATGACGCCCGGCTGGCCGTTGCGGAACACTTCGGCGTCGCCGTCCATGACCCGCGCGATCACGCCGCAGCCGGCGGCGCACAGCGGACAGATGCTCGGCTTCCAGGTGGCGACGCCCGGAACCAGATCGTCTTCCGGAATGAAGCGAATGATCTGATTCTCCGGGTTCCCGCACGCGGTCAGCGCGGCGGCGGTGCCGGTGATCGCTGTGAGCTTGATGAAATTTCGGCGGTCCATGCGGCTCACACGCTCAGTAATGACAGGTGAGGCAGTCGTTCGACGCCTGCTTTTCCTTGTGACAGTTCACGCAGAACGACATCGTCATGTCGACGGCGCGGCGGGCCACGGTCTGTTCCGCCTGGTTGCCGTGACAGGTCGAGCACTCCACCTTGGCCCTGATGTGGGGCGCGTGGTCGAACCGCACATGCGCTTGCGGCCGGTAGTCATACACGCGCCGCCAGTTCAGGTCGAGTCCCTGCTCCTGCAGCTTGGTGAGCTGCTGGATCAACGGCCGTTCGGTGGCGATCTGCGAGTGGCAGATCATACACGTGCTCACGCTTGGCAAGCCGGCCCGCGGTCCCGTCTCGACCCCGGTGTGGCAATCGGTGCAGACCGCGCCCTTCGAGAGGTGAATCTGGTGTGAGAAGTCGAACGGCTGTTCAACGTTGGCAGGCCGCCGATCGAAAAACGCGGCGATGGCCTCGCCCGGCGTGGCGTGCGCCGGCGTGAACACGGCCGGCGAGCCCCATCGCGAACGATCGGACATGCCGGCCGGGCGGCCGGGACTGGCAAATTCGCACGCCGCCGTCACCAGGGCGACCAGCACCAGGCACGCGAGCGCCACATCGGGCCACGCGCCGCCTGCCCGAGGCCCCGCGGTGTTACGACTTGGGAACGCCACCGAGGCTACGGACGTAGTGGACGAGGTTCCAGGTGTCAGCGTCGGTAATCTTGCCCTTGAGACCCTTCATGTCGTAGGCCGGCGGGGCGCCGTTCTGGATCACCCAGAACAGTTCGCCCTCGCTCGACCCGCGGGTCCAGGTGGCGTCGGTCAGGTTCGACGGCTTCATGGTCTTCGGCGCCATGGTGCTGTCGCCGCCGCCGGTATTGCCGTGACAGAAGCGGCAGTACTTCGTGTAGAGCACCTTGCCCGCATCGATGGCCGCCGGGGACGAGGCGAAGGCCGCCTTCATTTTCCTGGCTTCGGCCGGTACGGCGGCCGGGCCCACGGGCGCCGGAGCCTGGGCCCACACGCTGGCGCCGGACGCGACGAGCCACGCCAGCGCGACGGTGGGAAATATTCCTCGGTAGACGCCAATCATGTGAGAAGTTTCACACAGCGTGGCGTTCGGTGCAACCAAATGCCTTCTTATTGCCCCCAAAGGAAACATGGAGGCCTCCCGCAAGTAAACCTACTCCAGCAATACTGGCCGGAAGCTCAACTCTTGTCGGGGAGGACACTGCTTGTTCCGGCGCGTCTTCGACCGGCGAGCGCGGTCACCGTTCGCACCAGGAAGCCGGCCTCGTTCAACAGGTTCAACCACCACTCCCGGTGTTCGGGATAGCCCAGCGGCCAGCAGGCGCGTCGCTTCGCGCTGCCGCGTCATCTGCTCAAGGGAACATGAAACGCCAGCCGGGCCTCCGATGCGGGTTACGTCCGGTGCCGGCAACATTCGGAGGCGGCACCCTCGAGGACGCGCTGCAGCCAGAAATGAATGTTACATTCCTTACAATGTAGTACAGGATACTGAATACGTTAGGACCCGGGTGTTATTTCGCTACTCCGCGTTCGCTTTTCTGAGCTGCTTTTCAGTAATCACGCTGGAATCCGACAGCCTCATCGAAGCACTCGACAGCTGGTCGTCGGGATCGCTGTAGGAGACTATGCGCAGCTCTCGAAATCCAGCCGCCCGACTTCTGCCGGACGGAACCCCTCTAAAGAACAGGATTCTCGCCAGCCTCCCGGCCGACCTGTACGCGCAGGTCGCGGCCGACCTGCGCATCGTTGACGTGGTGCTCGGCGCCCCGCTCTTCGAAAGCGGCGTGGTCTCGCGCGAGGTGTACTTCCCTAACGGCGGAGTCTATTCGGTGACTAACCAGATGCAGGACGGCGAGCTGGTGGAAGTCGCCACCGTCGGCATCGAGGGGATGCTGGGCGTCAGCGTGTTCCTGGGCGACAAGGTCGCCACGGGCCGGACGCTGCAACAGGTGCCCAACGGCCGGCTGCCGACCCTGTCCGCGGACCGCTTCACGCGCTACACGAGGGAACCCGGGCCCTTCCGCGACCTGGTCGCACGTTACGCCCAGGCGTACATGCTGCAGATCATGCAGTGCACGGCGTGCAACGCCCTGCACCGCCTCAAGCAGCGCTGCAGCCGCTGGCTGCTGCAGACCCACGACCGCGTCGAGGGCGACGAATTCCTGCTCAAGCAGGAGTTCCTCGCCATCATGCTGGGCACCAACCGGCCCAGCGTCACGGTGGTCATGGGGACACTCCAGAGGGCGGGGGCCATCAAGAGCCGGTACGGCCGCATCACCATCCTCGACCGCAAGAAGCTCGAGCAGATGTCGTGCGAATGCTACGGGTCGATTCGCGACAATTTCCAGCGCCTCGACGTCTAGCTCGACGGCCCTGGGCGGCTTTCGCCGCAACGCCATGACCTCCGTTATCATTGTGCGTTGACTGTTACCCACCTGCGGTGGACCGCGGTCGCGGCGGTGCTGGCGCTGTCGCTCGCCGTGGCGGCCCAGGCACCGCCGCTGACCGTGCTGTCGCGCGAGGGGCGCAAGCCCCTGCCGATCACCGCCATCAACAACCGCGACTACGTCGCGGTTGACGACCTCAACAGCGCGTTTGGCACCTCCGCACGCGAGGACCGACTGGCCGGCGGCCTCACCATCTCGCTGCGCGGCCGGTCGATCGTGCTGACCGTCGAGCAGAACGTGGTCTCGGTCAGCGGACGGCTGGTCAACCTGCCGTCGCCGCCGGTCCGGCGCGACAATCGCTGGTTCGTGCCGGTGGAGTTTCTGCCGCGGGCGCTGTCGCTGCTCCTCGATACCCGGCTCGACCTGCGACGGCCCGCGCGCCTGCTGGTCGTCGGCGACGTGCGGGTGCCGCGCGTGGTCGCACGCGTCGATGCCGGCATCACCAACGTGGCCGTCACCTTCGAGGTCACGCCACCCACCGAGGCCCGCGTCACGGCGCAGGCGGGCCGGCTGGTGGTGCAGTTCGAGGCCGACGTGCTCGACCTGGCGCTGCCCTCGCTGCCGCCGCAAACCTTCCTGACCGGGCTGACCGCCGGCGACACGCCCAACACGGTGGTGCTGACGACCGGGCCGCGCTACGCGTCGTACCGCGTCACGACGTCCCAGGCCGACGCCGGCTCGGGCCGCCTCACCGTCGACTTGCTGCCGGCCGCCACCACCGACGCGCCCGCGGCGCCGGCCGTGGCGGCGCCGGATGCGCGGCTGGTCATTCCGTCGCAGGCGCCCGCCACCGGCCTGCGCACGGTGGTGATCGATCCGGGCCACGGCGGCGAAGAACTGGGCACGCAAGGCGCGAAGGGCACGCTCGAGAAGGACGTGACGCTGTCGGTGGCGCGCCGGCTGCGGACCCTGATTGAAAGCCGGCTGGGCGCCAAGGTCTTCCTGACCCGCGAAGACGATCGCACGGTGTCGCTCGATGACCGCTCGGCGTTTGCCAATAACCACCAGGCCGACGTCTTTCTCAGCCTCCACGCCAACTCGGCGGTGCGGCCGGCGCTCAAGGGCGCGGAGGTCTATTTCCTGACGGTAGAGCGCGCCGATGAAGAGGCCCGCAAGCGGGCCGGCGACCAGGCCACCACCCTGCCGGCGCTCGGCGGCGGGTCACGCGACATTGACCTGATCCTCTGGGAGACCGCGCAGGCCCGCTACCTCGAACAGTCGGCGGCCCTGGCCGGCTTCGTCGAACAGGCCCTGGCGGACCGCGTCGAGATGAGCCCGCGGGCCGTGCGACAGGCGCCGTTCCGCGTGCTGGTCGGGGCCAACATGCCCGCCGTGCTCGTCGAGATCGGGTACCTCTCCAACGCCGAGCAGGAAACCCAGCTTGCGAGCGGCAGCTACCGGGACCAGGTCGCGCAGGCCCTGCTTGACGCCCTCATCAAGTTCCGCGGGTTCCTTGAACATTAAGCTGCCACGGAAGCTGACGCCAGGTCAGTGGGCGGCCATCGCCGCCGGCACCGCCGCCGCGCTGCTATTCGCCTGGGCCGTCATTGGCGGACTGACCCGCGTCCTGAACACGCCGGCGCCCGGCGCGGCCATCGACGCGCCGATCACGGCGCCGTCGGCGTTGGCCGGTCCGGCCGTGCCACGCATCAAGGCGACGCTGTATTTCGCGGCCGAGGACGGCCTGCGGCTGGTGCCGGCCGAGCGCGACGTGCCGCTGGCGGTGGGTGCGGTTGCCCAGGCGCGGTCGATCCTCGAGGCGCAGCTGTCGGCCGAGCCGGCCGCGCCGCTGCTGTCCACGATCCCGAAAGGCGCGACGCTGCGCGGGGTGTTCATCTCCGCCCGCAACGAGGCGTTCGTGGATCTCGACCCCGTCATCAGGACCGCGCACCCCGGAGGCTCCCACCAGGAGTTGATGACGGTCTACACCATCGTCAACGCGCTGCTGACCAACGTGCCGAACCTGCAGGAAGTGCAGATCCTGATCGGCGGGCAGGAAGTCGACACGCTCGCGGGACATGTGGACTTGCGCCGCCCGCTGCGGAAGAATGAGGGGTTGCTTCTGCCGCCCACGTCCACACCAACACCCCCGAGTCCCCAATGACCCGCTTGAACGATCGCGCCCCGGGCGAACTGCGCCCCACGACCATCACGCCGAACTTCTCGATCCACGCGGAAGGCTCGGTGCTGATCGAGGTCGGCTTCACGCGCGTGATCTGCACGGCCAGCATCGAAGACAAGGTGCCGCCGTTCCTGCGCGGCACCGGCAAGGGGTGGGTCACGGCGGAGTACGGCATGCTGCCGCGCGCCACCTCCACCCGCTCGGGCCGCGAGGCCACGGCCGGCAAGGTCGGCGGCCGCACCATGGAGATCCAGCGGTTGATCGGCCGGTCGCTGCGCTCGGTGATCAAGCTCGAGCAGCTCGGCGAACGAACCATCTGGCTCGACTGCGACGTGATCCAGGCTGACGGCGGCACCCGCTGCGCGTCGATCACCGGCGCCTTCGTCGCGCTGGTTCTGGCCCTCGGCAAGCTCAAGAACCGGGACGCGCTACGCGCCATTCCGGTGTCGGACTACGTCGCCGCCACCAGCGTCGGCATTGTCGGCGGCATGCCGCTGCTCGACCTGGCGTACGAGGAAGACTCGAAGGCCGACGTCGACATGAACATCGTCAAGACCAGTGATGGCCGGTTCATCGAGATCCAGGGGACGGCCGAGGCCGAGCCGTTCGGCACCGACGCGCTGACGGGTTTGCTGGCGCTCGCCGACAAGGGCATCACCGACCTCGTCGCCAAGCAGCGCGAGATCATCGGGCCGATTCTCGGCCGATGAGGCCCAGGCTCCTGATCGCCACCACCAACCCGAACAAGCTGAAAGAGATTCGTCCGTTGATGGACGATGGTTCGTTCGAGGTGGTGACGCTGGCCGACCTCGCCCCTGTGCCAGAGCCGGAAGAGACCGGCACCACATTCTGGGAGAACGCGCGCCTCAAGGCATTGGCCTACGCCAATGCCACCGGCCTCGCCACGGTCGCCGAAGATTCCGGCTTCGAAGTGGACGTCCTCGGCGGCGAACCCGGTGTGCAGTCCGCGCGCTTTCTGGGACCTGCCGCGACCTACGAGGCGCGCTTTGCGGAGATCTATCGCCAGCTGGCCGGCCGCGCCTCGCCGGCCCGGTTCGTGACGGCGCTGGCGGTGGCCAGCGGCCAGGAGATCCTGTTCGAAACCGAAACGGTCATCGCGGGCACCGTGGCCGGGGCCCCGCGCGGCGAGCACGGCTTTGGCTACGACCCCATCTTCCTTTACCCACCTCGGGGCCGAACCACGGCGGAGATGACGATGCGCGAGAAGGCCGCCGTGTCACATCGCGCCCGCGCCTTTCGGGATTTACGGCGGTGGTTCGAAAAGGGACCTGCTCCCCTTTTTCGAAACCCGTAACAGGGGAGCAGGTCCCCTGTTCATCCCCGCCCGATAGCCCGCAGCTCGTGTTCGATGGTCTGCGCCAGGCCTTCCTCGATCGGGCGGGCCGTGAAGCCCAGGTCGCGTACCGCCTTGTCGTTGGCGCCAAGGTAGGTCGTGCCGGCCAGCACCCGCAGCGACTCGGGCTGCAACGCCGCCGGCAGGGTCGCGAACCGTCCGGCCAGGCTCATCAGGGCCGCGGCGCTGCGCATGGTTCGCGGCCCGGGATGCATCAACGGTGCTCGCACCTTCCCGATCCTCGCCGCGACATCAAACGCCTGCTCGAACGTGTGGCGGGGGCCGGTGATGATGTAGGTTTCGCCCGCGAGGCCCTTTTCCATGGCGAGAATGTGGCCGCGCGCCGTGTCTTCCACGTGCGCCCAGCAGAAGGCGGTGCGGGCCGGCGTCACCGGCAGGCGGCCGCGCAACAGATCAACGACGGCGGTATGCATGCCGCTGGTATCACCCGGGCCGTAGACCAGGCCCGGCATGACCACCGTCAGCGGTAACCCCTCCTGGATCTTTGGCAACGCGACGCGATAGTGGGCGATCCACTTCGTGCGAGCGTACTGGCTCAGGTGCGGGCCGTCGTAACGATAAGTCTCGTCGGGGATGGCGCCGCGAGTGTCCGAGAACACCGCCACGGTGCTGGTATACACACCACGCGGAATCTCGAGCGTCCGCATGGTCTTGAGGACGTTGCGCGTGCCATCGACGTTGATGCGGTCGGCCAGCGGCTCGGGCACGCCGACCTGGTACCAGGCCGCGACATGAAACACGCCGTCGACGCCCTGCATGGGCGCGCGCAGGGTGTCGCGATCGGTGATGTCGCCGGCATGCATCTCGACGCCAAGGGCCTTCAGCATGCCGGCCTTGTGCGGCGAGCGGACCAGCGCCACGACCTTGTGGCCGCGCCCGATCAGCTGCTTGACGATTTCGCCGCCGATGAAACCGGTTGCGCCCGTGACGAAGTATTTCGCCATTGCCCGCGCACAGCTTACTACGCGTGCACCTGCAACGCTGACGCCGGGACATGCTCCAAACCTGCAAGCAGGTCGCCGATCAGATCATCGGCGTGCTCGATTCCTGGTGACAGCCGGATCAGCGTCTCCGCCAGGCCGAGCGCGGCGCGCTGCACAGCCGGGATCGACGCGTGGGTCATGCGTGCGGGATGGCAGATGAGCGATCGCACGCCCCCGAGGCTTTCACCGAGCGTGAAGAGCCGCCGGTTCGACACGAACGCCGTCACGTCCGCCACGCTCCCCGCCAGCTCGAACGACAACATGCCGCCGAAGCCGGTCATCTGCCGTGTGGCCACGGCGTGACCGGGATGCGCCAGCAAGCCCGGATAGTACACGCGCGTCACGGCCGGGTGCCCGGCCAGCGCCACCGCGATCCGCCCCGCATTCTCGGCGTGGCGTTGCACACGCAACTCGAGGGTCTTCAGGCCGCGCAGGGTCAGCCAGCAGTCAAGGGGCGCGGGGACCGCGCCGATCGCATTCTGTAGAAACTTGACCGGTTCGAACACGGCGGCGTCACGTGCCAGCACGGCGCCCTGGATCAGGTCCGAATGGCCGGCCAGGTACTTCGTGACGCTGTGAACGACGAGATCGGCGCCGAGGGCGAAGGGCTGCTGAAAGACTGGCGTCGCGAACGTGTTGTCGACGACCACCAGGGCGCCCTTTGCATGGGCGAGGTCCGCGATGGCCCGGATGTCGGAGACCAGCAGCCGCGGGTTGGTCGGTGTCTCCAGCCACACCAGCCGCGTCGCCGTGGTGACGGCCGCCGCCACCTCGGCGAGGTTGGTGGTATCGACCGGTGTGACGCGGAGGTTGAGTCCCGCGAAGACGCGGTTCAACAGCCGATAGGTGCCGCCGTAGACGTCGATCGGGACCATCACTTCATCGTGCGGGCGCAAGTACGCCTGGAGCACGGCGTGCTCGGCGGCCAGGCCCGAGGCAAACACCGCGCCGTGCGCGACGCCCTCGAGTTCCGCCAGCACCGCCTCCAGCCGCTGGCGCGTAGGGTTGTTGGTGCGCGCGTAGTCAAAGCCGCGGTTGAGGCCCGGGCTGTCCTGCTCGAAGGTCGAGGTCTGGTAGATCGGCGCAATCAGCGCCCCGGTCGCGGGATCGCTCGGTTGAGCGGCATGAATGGCACGAGTGGCAAAGTGCATGGGAATCAGTCCTTTATGGTTCGGAAGGGCACGGCCTGGATGCGGTGGGCGGCGCGCAGGTGCGCCACGGCGGACGCAATTTCAAGCGGGGGTTGCGGGGCGATCAGCAGCCAGCGCGTGGCCCCGGCCGCCGAAGCTCCAGGCCGAACTGGTGCGGAAGCGGCGGGGGGCAGCGACTCGACGCGAAGTCCCGCGGCCGTCGCCAGGTCGACGATGAAGGCGTCGGTCGGCGGGATGCCCGGAAAGGTCAGGCGAACACACCGGGGCACCGGCCGCCGGTCCCGGTAATCGTCGAGCAGGTCGGGCGTCAGGCCGCTCCACCCCAGGCTGGCAACAAGCCCCGCCATGGCCGCGTCGCCGCCGGTCGAGACCGAATCGCCCGCCAGGATGGCGAGCAGGTGATGGATGGCTGACAGCTTCGTCATAGACCCGTATCTCTCCCCGTCAGGGGCGGGAGTTAGCACCACGGCGCTGGCGGCCAGGTTGCTGTGGCGTCTGCGGGCCCGGTCCCTCAGCCACTCTCGATAAGCGTCCGGGCCGTCACGGCCAAGACATCATCAATGTATTTCGATGTGATGATTACTGTCAAGTCACCCGATAATCGCGTCAGCAAAGTGATCAAGCCATGAACAGACGGACATTCCTGAAGGCCGCCAGCGTACCGCTCGGCGCTTCTGCGCTCGGCCTAGAGGCCTCGGCCTTCTCAGTCGCCACGCAAACCACGCCACGTTCGTCGATCGTGGTCGTCGGCGGCGGCGCGTTCGGCGCCTGGACCGCACTCCACCTGCGCGAGATGGGCCACACCGTGACGTTGCTCGACGCTTACGGCCCTGGCAACTCCCGCGCCACCTCGGGGGATGAAACCCGGCAGATTCGCTGTGGCTACGGCGAGCGCGAGCTGTACTCGCGCTCGGCGCTGGCCGCCTTCACCGCCTGGAAAGCACGTCAGGAAGAATTCGGCGTGCCGCTGATGATGGAGACGGGCCGTCTGCAGTTGCTGCCGGACTGGACGCCCAGTGCCAGGGCCACGCAGGCCACGCTGGCGACGCTTGGCGTCAAGACCGAGGCGATGACCGAGGACGACATGCGGAAACGCTATCCGCAGATGAATCCCGATGGCATGGGCGTGGGCTTGCTCGAACCGGGCGCCTCGGTGCTGCGCGCCAAGCAGGCGATTCTCGCCGTGGCGGCGGCGTTCAAGCGCAAGGGCGGGATCGTGACGATTGCCCGCGCCACGCCGGGGCGCGGTGAGGGGCGGCGCTTGCTCGATTTGCAGACCGGTAACGGCGATCGGGTCGCCGCGCAACAGTTCGTGTTCGCGTGCGGTCCCTGGCTGCCACGGTTGTTCCCGGCACTGCTCGGCAAGCGGATCCAGGTGCCCGGCCGAGACGTGCTGTACTTCGGCACGCCGGCCGGCGACACCCGGTTCAACTTCCCGAACTTCCCCAACTACTCGGAGGATCGCTGCTACGGCTTCGCGAACATCGACGAGCGCGGCTTCAAGGTCTGCACCACGTCCGGCTCTACGTCATTCGATCCCGATACCGACGAGCGCATTGTCACGCCCCACGAAGTGCGCCGCGCCCGCGCCTACCTCGCGTTGCGCTTCCCCGCCCTCAAGGATCAGCCGGTAATCGAAACCCGCGTCTGCCAGTTGGAGAACACCGCCGACGAGCACTTCATCATCGACCGGCATCCCGACTACGACAACGTGCTGATTGCCGGCGGCGGCTCAGGCCACGGCTTCAAGCACGGGCCGGTGCTCGGCGAGTACATCGCCAAGCGGGCGCTCGGCGAGCCCACCGACCCCGCCTTCGACCTCATGGTGCGGCTGGCCAGGTAGTTGAGAAGTTGACAGTTGGTAGTTGAGGTGGAAAGTTGCAGTTGCAGTTGCAGTGAAAATGGTCGGGG
>SXGQ01093660.1_pt1 | contig 37640 bp, 34 predicted proteins | sample 3178371 | NCBI WGS metagenome assembly SXGQ01 (sample SAMN11356859, study PRJNA531348) | freshwater metagenome | isolation source: freshwater sample F1-20 | place: China: Fuxian Lake, Yuxi | collected 2017-12-25 | reverse complement strand
ATTTTGATGGTAAATCAGATGTCTTTGAATCCGTCAGCACCATCCTATGAAAGCCTTGAAATCCCCGACCAAGCAAGGGGCGGGATCATCTCGATTGGCAATTTTGATGGTGTTCACGAAGGGCACAAAAATCTGATCGTTCAAATGAAAAACCATGGATCAACACTATTTAAAAATCCAGTTCCGGTTGTTGCAATAACATTTTCCCCTCATCCACTTTCGATATTAAAACCTGAAATCAAATTGGATTTTTTAAGCACCACCCCCCAAAAGAAAAAACTTTTGGAATCCGCCGGGATAGACTTTGTCGCAATACTAAAAACAGAAGATGGTTTATTGGACTTGGAAGCGAAAGAATTCTTTGAAAAAATCATCGTTGAAAAATTCAGGGCCCGTGGCATCGTTGAGGGTGCGGATTTCCACTTTGGCAAAAATCGCATTGGAAACATCCAGCTTTTGCAAAATCTCTGTCATGACAAAAATATCGAGTTTAAAACCGCCCTTCCCTATCAAATGGATGGCGAACTTGTCTCCAGCAGCAAGGTCCGTAAAGCCATTCATACCGGTGACATGGATCAAGCCAGAAAACTACTTGGCCGGTATTACTCCATCGACGGAAAAGTGGTAACTGGGGCCCAAAGAGGCCGAACCATCGGGTTTCCAACCGCCAATCTGGAAAATATCCAAACAATATTACCTGAAAATGGCGTATATGCCGCCTTTTGCAGGCTTAACGCTAAAACCTATGCTTGCGCGGTTAATATCGGACCAAACCCCACATTTTCCGAATCTTCAAAAAAATTCGAAGCTCACCTCATAAATTTTTCTGGAGACCTTTACGGCCAAAATCTTGAAATACATTTCATTAAAAAGATTCGTTCCATCAAAACTTTTGCGGATAAAAAAGAATTGACAGAACAATTAAAATTGGATGTGACACAGACCATGAATCTTGCCGAAAAAAAACTCGAGACTGAATAAAAAACCTGGACAATCGTCATAATAGTTTTCCCAACGGAATTAATGGAGATCATTCAAATGGAGCACGAAAACCTCTTGGAAGCGTGTAAAAAAGCCATCTCTGAACATGTGGAGCCAGTTTTGCAGATGGATGGAGGCAGAATTGAAGTCGCGGGGTTGGATGGCAAAATATTACAGGTGCGTTTATTGGGAACATGCGGATCCTGCCCAAGCTCAATCAGGGCGGTTTTGTTTGGTATAGAGGAGGAAATTCGAAAACATCTGCCGGAAATCGATTTTGTCGAGGCGATTCCCTGAAAAAATTGAATCTTTCTCTTTTCAATCCACCATTTTCCATGGTAAATACTATAATATCATCACAATCAACCTAGATTGTTTTGATCAAAACCGGAGTTTTAGGTAATTTTTGTTGGTTTTCGTGCCGGCGTCGCCAACTCAGTCTGAATTTTTGGAGAAACAAGTATCAACGAGCGTCCGAACCCCCCCTCAACAGCCCCCCAAGACAGGGGCCTCCGCATGAATGAACAAATCCGCATCTCCCCAGTTCGTGTTATTGGCGCAAATGGAGAATTTGTTGGAGTCATACCAACTTTTCAAGCTTTGGAAATGGCCAGAGAGGCCGATTTAGACCTCGTTGAGGTCAACCCAAACGAAAGACCCCCGGTTTGCAAGATTCTTGATTACGGCAAATTCCGCTACCAACAATCACTTAAAAACAACAAAACCAAGGTCCATCAGCAGAAAATCAAAGAACTAAGGGTCAGACCCAAGACCGGGGACCATGACATTGAGACAAAAATCAATCAGGCCCGCAAGTTTTTGGAACATAAAGACAAAGTTCAGGTCAATGTGATATTCAAGGGAAGAGAATTACAGCATATTGAGGAAGGCAAACGAATAATTGATTTAATCTTGGAAAAACTGCAGGATTTTGCCAAAATTGAGAAAGCCCCCTCAATGGAGGGAAAGAAAATGACGGCAATGCTTGCACCAAAAAAAGATTAATTCCTGATTCTGATTTGCCCCCGGACTCATATTTCCCTATATCATCTTTTCCAGCAATTGGCGGTTAATTTATAACTTTGCGCCATTTGACTGGCTTGATTTGTGTTTTCGTGCGTGAAAGCATGAATTTGATGATTTTAAATAACTTCGGTTCCATTAAAGACACGGAAGGGTAATTCAGATGCCCAAGTTAAAAACCCACAAAGGCTCGAAGAAACGGTTTCGAGTCACGGCTAATGGTAAGCTTAAAAGGCACAAAGCTGGAAAAAAGCACCTTCTCAGCCATAAAACCAGCAAAAGAAAAAGGCAACTTCGTGGAACTATTGTTGACACTGGGAAGTTGGCCAAGAAGTATATTCGACTAATGGGTGGAAAAGCTTAATTTTCTGTTTGTTACAATAAAAACGCTAAACATTAAAGCGTTGGAGACCTGGTAAGCCATGACAAGAGCACGCAGCGGAAAAACTGTACTTCGCGACCGCAAGCGATTAAGAAAATTGACCAAGGGTTATCGTGCCAGCAGGCACAACCTTCAGCGCCAGTCCCGAGTCACTTTGATTCGAGCCGGGGTTTACGCTTACCGTGATCGTAAAGTGCGTAAACGAGAATTCCGCAGGCTTTGGATCATTCGTGTAAATGCTGCCTGCAGAATGCGCGGCATGCGATACAGCCAGTTGATTGCCGGGTTGATCAACGCACAAGTTAGTTTGAATCGAAAATCTCTCTCTGAGATCGCGATTCATGATCCTGAAGCGTTCACCAAAATTGTTGAACTGGCCAAAAAGAATCTTCCCAAAGGACTTAAATAAGACAAGATTTATTTGTCCTCTTAACTTGAAGCCATAACAATGTCTGAATTGGATTCACTCAAAAAGCGTGCATTGGATGAACTGGCTTCTTGTGGTGATGAGTCTTCTTTAAGAAATTGGCACTCACGTTACTTTGGCAAAAGCGGCGAAATGCTCGCAGCCCTCAAAAAGGTCAGCGAGCTTCCCCCTGAATCCCGCAAAGAGTATGGCCAACAAGCAAATATAGTCAAAGAAAACCTTTCCTCCGCATACGATTCCTCGCTCAAAAGCTGTCTTGAACAAGCGATGCTTAAGAGCTTGGAAACCGAGAAACTCGATGTCAGTTTACCTGGCATGCCCCCCTCCCCGGGTAGGCTGCATTTAGCAACCCAAACTCTCCGTGATATTCAATCAAGTTTTGCCGAAATGGGATTTCAGGTATTCCGATCGCGTGAGATCGAGGAAGATGAGTTCAATTTTGGGCTCTTAAACATGCCACCTCATCATCCCGCCCGCGATATGTGGGACACATTCCATACCACCGACCCGGGATTAATTCTCCGAACCCACACATCGCCCGGCCAGATCCATGTCATGCGCAAGTTTTTCCCCGCACCCATCAGGGTGATTCTCCCGGGTATGTGCTACAGATACGAGGCAATCACCACACGAAGCGAGATAATGTTTCATCAGGTGGAAGGCTTGGTTGTGGGCACCAAGGTTTCGATGACAGACCTAAAGGGAACCATAACAGCGTTCACTCGAAAAATGTTTGGGGATTCACGCAAGGTTCGAATCCGCTCCAGCTATTTCCCATTTACGGAACCAAGTATCGAAGTGGACATGGATTGCATAGTTTGTGGCGGCAAGGGATGCACACTATGCAAAAAATCCGGCTGGCTTGAAATCATGGGGGCTGGAATGGTTCATCCTGAAGTGATGAAAAATGGCGGCTATGACCCTGCCAAGTTTTCTGGTTTCGCTTTTGGCATGGGCCCGGAAAGAATCGCAATGCTTCGCCATGCCATCGAGGACATCAGGGAATTCTGGGGCAATGACCTGCGATTTTTGTCCCAGTTCTGATCTTGTATCGTTTGTTTTGGTATTCAACTTACAAATACACTACCCGGGTTTTGAATCATGAAGGTTCCGATTCGCTGGCTCAAGGATTATGTGGATTTCGACCTTTCCCTGGAGGCATTGGTCAACAGGCTTGCCCTTGCAGGCCTTGAAGTTTCCGGCATCAAGCACTGGGGCACCGAGGCCCCCGAGGGTTTACGACTTGGCAACGAGGAACCCTACCCCGTATGGGACAAAGACAAAATAATCATCGGGCTGGTCACCAAGGTCGACAAGCATCCGGATGCGGATAGATTGAAACTTCCCACAGTTGATTACGGTCCGGGTAAATCCATCACCATGGTAACCGGGGCCCCAAATCTCAGCGTGGGCGATTCAGGTCAGAAGGTTGTGCTTGCACTTTCAGGATCGGTGCTTTTTGATGGCCATGCAACCCCCAAAGTATTGAAGGAACTAAAGCCTGGAAAAATCAGGGGGGTTGCAAGCGATGCCATGGTCTGCTCGGGCTTTGAACTTGGTATCTCAGATGATCACGATGGTATTATCATTCTTGAAGAAGATGCCCCGGTGGGCACTGCCCTGGTTGATTATTTTGGTGATTCGATCATTGAAATCGACATTTTACCCAATAAAGCCCGTTGTCTCTCAATGGTAGGAGTGGCGAGGGAAGTTGCAGCAATGACCGGTGGGAAATTAAAATCCTACTCGCACAAATTAAAGAAAACGGGATCCCCAATCCTAGGTAAAGTCAAGGTTAGCATCAACGATGCCGCAGCCTGCCCACGATACACCGCGTCAATTATTGAAAACATCAAGGTGGCCTCTTCCCCTGCTTTTTTAAAACGCAGGTTACAACAGGCGGGTATGAGACCAATCAACAATATAGTCGATATCACCAACTATGTGATGCTTGAACAAGGCCAGCCATTGCATGCATTTGACTACGACATTCTTTGCAACAGGGTTGGTGGCAAAGTTCCTGAGATCATCGTCCGTTTTGCAACCAAAGGGGAGAAAATAAAGACCCTGGATGGGGTTGATCGGGAATTATCCACGGAAACACTGGTGATTGCCGACTCCGTGGGTGCAATTGCAATCGCAGGATTGATGGGCGGATACGACACAGAGGTAACCGATAAAACATCGCGTGTTTTGCTTGAAAGCGCCAACTTTGATTTTCTTGCGATTCGAAAAGCAATGAAAAGCCTTGGACTTCCAAGTGAGGCTGCAACCCGATTCAGCAAAGGCATCCACCCCGCCTTGGTTTCGGAGGGAGCCAATCGGGCCCTGCAACTTATGCAGGATTTTGCAGGCGGAATCCCATTGGAGGGCTTGATAGATTGCTATCCCGCGCCCAAAGCACCGCAAGTCATTGATTTCTCATTATCAGAAGCCCGGAGAATTCTGGGAATCGATATTCCGATTGCAGAATGCACAAAGCTACTCACTTCACTTGAATTTCAGGTTGAACAGTCAGGCAAGGACCTTCTGCGGGTCACCGCGCCGACTCACAGGCTCGACATACAGGTTGGCGTTGCGGATCTGCTTGAGGACATTGCTCGATTGTACGGCTACGACAAGTTTCCAGAAACAAGTCTTGCCGAGGAATTACCTCCGGTTTTAATCGATCCAGAACTTGATTTTGAAAGAAAATTAAAGGACACCTTGGTGCACCTTGGGTTGCAGGAGACAATATCGTACTCACTGACATCGCCCGAAGTGGAATCACCTTTTTTGGAATCACCAAAGCCCGCGTATGTTGAATTGATGAACCCTATAAGTAGTGAACGCACAGTAATGCGCCAAAGTTTACTTGCAAGCATGATTTCACTTGCGCAGGCAAACTTGAAACACACGGAAACCATCAAGCTTTTTGAGGTGGGTAAAGTTTATCAAAAAGTAAACAACCAAAAATTACCCAAGGAACCATACAAACTTGCAATCGCCCTATGCGGGCCCAGAAACAAGGCTTCTTGGACTGAAGATAACTCAGGTGGGGCACATTTGAACTTTTATGATTTCAAGGGTATCGTGGAGGGCTTGGTTTCCGGGATGCACCTTGAAAAAATTTCTTTCAAACCTGCCATCCATCCCGCATTGCATCCAGGGAAGTCTGCAGCTTTAATGATCAATGAAAAACTTGCGGGTATCTTTGGAGTGCTTCACCCAAAACTTGCAACCACGCTGGGGCTTGGGAACTTTGAATTAATCGCGGGGGAATTTGACATCCATGCGTTGGCATCCGGGCTGCCTGCTAGATATTTATCAAAGCCGGTTTCAAGGTTCCCTGCAGCCCTGAGAGATATCGCCGTGGTGGTGGATCAATCCATCACCTGTCAGACCGTGACCAATGAGATACAAGCGGCCGGTGGCAACATCCTCAAGCTTGCAAGACTATTTGACATTTACCAGGGTGATCGAATACCTGCTGGAACAAAAAGTCTTGCATACGCACTGAACTACCAGGCGGATGATCGCACCCTCAATGACAAGGAAGTTGACAAACTGCACAAAAAAATAGAAGACAGGTTGAAACATGTGCTTAAAGCCCAGATTCGCGGAAAAGAAGTTTAATTGACAACCATCAATTCCAAGGTGGTTTAAAAGTATGAGTTTCCCAGATCCTGAAAAGTCAAACCCCGAAGTGAATGTCGGGGATTTCCTGATGTCTCTCATGCGCAGCAAATTGATGGACAAGGTGGAGGTTGTTGTTCTCTATAACAACCTAGACAAAACCATAAGAAGCGAGCCCGGGCTGATTGCAGAATACCTTATTAAGTCAGGGAAAATCACCAGGTTTCAAGCAGACAGGATCCTTAAGGGCAAATCCCGCGGATTGGTGATGAAAGATTACCAGGTCCTTTCCGTGCTTGGCAGAGGTGGAATGAGCACCGTTTATCTCGCCCGAAAAAACACAGACCTTCAAAATTTTGTCAGTATGAAAGTCTTGAGAAACCTCAAAACGGAAAGGCAAGACAGACTTATCGCCCGTTTTAAAAGAGAATTTCACATCGCACAAAAGCTCAATCATGACAATGTGATCAAAGTCTTCAGCCTTGAGGAATTTGCAGGCCTTCATTACATGTTGATCGAGTTTATCCAGGGTAAGTCCCTGCAGAAGATCATTGATGAAACCGGTCCGATTTCCCAGGAATTGGCAATCAAATTAATGCGCCACACCCTGATGGCCATGGCACACTGTCATGAGCACGGCGTCATCCACAGGGATATCAAACCATCCAACATAATGGTCACGCCTGAAAATCAAGCCAAGCTGTTCGATTTCGGGCTTGCATTTGTTGAAGGGGAAAAAGATGAGGATCTAAGGATTATCGGCGGCAAAGGGTATATTGTTGGAACCATGGATTACATAGCCCCGGAACAATCTTACAATTCAATTGAAATTGATGGCCGTGCCGACCTTTATGGACTTGGTTGCACTTTTTATCATGCGTTAACTGGAAAACTGCCCTTTCCCGGTTTGGAAAAGAAAGAGAAGATCAAGGCTCAACGCAGCAAGGAAAAATCTGAACCGATAACCAATTTCCGAACAGATCTATCCGATTGGTTTGTGGAACTGGTTGAACGGATGATGAATAAATCCAAGGATAAAAGACCGGATTCCGCAATGACCGTATTGCTTGAATTAGACCTGATGACACCTCCACCACTTCCTGATTGGGTTGACTCGGAGGACTAGAAGTGAATGCGGTTTTGTTTCAAAATGTTAAATAATACCGTGATTTCACATTTTAGCGACCCAAGGCACCAAAGAATTCAAAGCTTTTTGATATTTTCTCAGTTTAGCAATTGCTGAATGCGATCGGGCAGAATATATTACTAGAACAATTTGGTGAGTTTCTTATCCAGAGTGGCAGAGGGATTAGGCCCGATGAAGCCACAGCAACCGGTCGAAGCGATTAATCGCAACGATGCTGGTGCTACCTCCTACCCGGGTTAGCCGGGAGAGATAAGAAGAGACGTATTTTACGCCCCTTTTAATCTCCAAGCCTAAACATCCTCCTCTGGAAAAGACTGCCAAAAAGCAGTGTTTGTTTTTTAAATTTGGAGAAAAGACAAGTGTCTTCCACTTTTGTTAAAGGCATGAAATGCCGCCTGTGTGGAAAATTATATCCTGTTACCCCTGTTAATTTCTGTCAGGATGACTTCGGTCCATTGGAAATTGACTACGATTACGATGCCCTCAAGGGGGTACTCACCAAGGAAAAACTTGAAGCCCGCACTTTCAACATGTGGCGCTACCAGGAACTGCTGCCAGTAGATTCTGAACCAACCGTGGGACTGCATGTGGGTGGTACGCCTTTGATCAACGCAGAGCGCCTTGCAAAGGAAATAGGTGTCAAAAAGCTTTGGATAAAAAATGACGCTGTGAACTTCCCGACCTTATCATTCAAAGACCGCGTGGTCGCGGTGGCATTAAGCAAAGCCCGGGAATTCGGTCTTCAAACCGTGGGGTGTGCCTCCACCGGAAATCTTGCCAACAGTGTTGCAGCGAATGCCGCCGCCGCTGGGATGCAAAGCTACATCTTTATTCCCTCCGACCTTGAAAAAGCAAAGATCATGGGAACTTCAGTATATGGGGCCAAAGTTGTGAAAGTGCGAGGCACCTATGACGAAGTGAACAGGCTTTGCACGCAGGTTGCATTCAAATTTGGATGGGGATTTGTAAACATCAACCTCAGGCCTTTTTACGCTGAAGGCTCAAAGTCCATGGGTTTTGAAATCGCCGAGCAACTTGGCTGGAGAACCCCCCAGCATGTTGTAAGCCCAATGGCAGGTGGTGCGCTTGTGGGCAAAGTCAGCAAAGCCTTTCAAGAGTTTTACAAGATCGGCCTGCTTAAACAGGAACCCAGCACCAAATTTTACGGGGCGCAGGCCACAGGTTGCAACCCGATCAGTGGCGCGGTCAAGAATGGCTGGGAATCCCACCGCCCTGTCCGCAAACCAAACACCATTTGCAAATCACTGGCAATCGGTGACCCTGCTGATGGATTCTTCGCGGCAAAGTTAATTCGTGAAAGTGGTGGTTGGGCCGAAGATGTGACTGATGATGAAATCAGGGACGGCATGCTACTGCTTGCGAAAACCGAAGGGGTTTTCGCTGAGACCGCCGGGGGCGTCACTGTCGCAACCGCCAGAAAATTAATCGAGCAAGGGCGCATTCCAAAAAATGAGGAAATCGTTCTTCTTATCACGGGTAACGGGCTTAAAACCCAGGATTCCCTCGCAACACAACTGGGCGAACCAGTCACCATAGGCACCTCGCTTGATGAATTCGAGGCCACCATGGAAAACACCCAAGAACCTGTTCTTGCCTAGTAATTCATCTTTGTTTCCAAATTCGTGTGAACTTTAGCGCAGGATGGTATTTATGGCAGTAAAAATTCAAATTCCAACCCCACTCAGGCCTCATGCGGGAAATCTGGCATCCGTGGAGGTGAATGCAAAAACTGTTGGCGAGGCCCTTGCTGAACTTTGCAAGCTTCACCCTGCAATGGATCAAAGACTCTTCGACAATGGCCAATTGCGTAGATTTGTTAATATTTTTATCAATGACGAAGATATGCGTTACCTCGAAAATCTTGCCACTCCTGTTAAAGATGGCGACGAAGTGGCAATTATCCCGGCAGTAGCAGGAGGTTGAAATGGCAGATATCGATGACATGGATGATGACAACAATATTGAAGTGCCCGAAGGTACCGCGATTTTCCCCGAGATCCCGGATCAAGTCGGGGCCAATCCCCTGCTTCTTAGCATTCTTCACTTTGTGGTTTTCATAGCAGGTTCCGACAACAAGGTATGCAACCAGGATGCTGGCGCCGCCATCTTGGACCAGGTGGCAACCTACCTTCAGCGCCTTAGTTCCAAGGAAGTTGCAAGGCTTAAGGAAGATCTCGCTGTTCTTGCAGCTTTCGCACGCGAGGAAAAATGGGGCGAAGGCACCGTCGAGGTTCTTGATACTTTCCTCGATGACATGGGTGTGGGAGATGGCGAATGATCGACTTCAAGTCCATTGATCGATACAGCAGGCAGATTCGTTTCCATGGTGTTGGCGAGGAAGGCCAGCGTAAGCTCATGGCATCCAAGGTAACCTTGTGTGGTTGTGGCGCGCTTGGCACCGTGCTGGCAAATAATCTCGCCCGTGCAGGTGTTGGTTCAATCCGGGTTGTTGACAGGGATTTCATCGAGCCAAGTAATCTTCAAAGGCAGGTGCTTTTCGATGAAACCGATGTGATCGAAAACCTCCCCAAGGCGGAAGCCGCTGCTCGAAAGCTCAAAGCCATAAATTCGGCCATCAAAGTTGAATCTGTTGTGACTGATATTGATAGGACCAATATTGAAACCCTTTGCGAGGATGCGGACCTAATCCTTGACGGCACCGACAACTTCGAGATCCGTTATCTCATCAATGATATCTCCATCAAGTATAACAAACCCTGGGTTTATGGTGGAGTTATTGGAAGCAATGGCATGACCATGACCATCATTCCCAATAAAACACCATGCCTTCGCTGTGTTTTTGAGGCCGCGCCCTCCCCTGGCTCGGCTGATACTTGCGAAACCGCTGGAGTTCTTGGGCCAGTTGTTAATATCATCGCTAGCATGCAAGCCACCGAAGCCATCAAGATTCTTTCAGGCAAAGTGGAGGCTATCAACAAGGAACTGGTTCAAATTGATGTTTGGGAAAACACTTATCGCAGGGTAAAAATCGCTCCCTTGCATGGGAAAGTGGATTGCCCCTGCTGCAAACATCGTAAATTTGAATGGATCGATGGTGATTTTGGTTCACAAACCACAAGTTTGTGCGGAAGAAACGCAGTTCAAGTTTCAAACCGTACCCCGAACAAGCTCAAATTCGAGGATATGGCAGCCCAACTTAAAACCTTGGGTGAGGTAAGCTTCAATAAATTCATGCTTAAATTCAATGCCGAAGACTGCGAGTTCACTGTTTTCCCCGATGGCAGGGCTATCATTAAAGGTACGAGCGATGTTGACAGGGCGAAAACGCTATACGCCCGTTACATAGGACACTAGATTACCCGCCAACGAGCTTCAAATGATATATCTCGATAATGCCGCCACTAGTTTTCCCAAACCCGAAGCAGTTTACAAGGCAATGGATCGCTTTGCTCGAGAAGACTTGGCTAATCCTGGCCGTGCAGGTCATAAGATGGCACTTGCCGCTGAAAGAGCCTTGGACGACTGTAGACATCGCCTGAATCAATTATTCAAAGGATCTTCCCCCGAACGCTTTGTTTTCACTTTGAATTGCACGGATGCTCTTAACATGGCATTCAAGGGCCTGTTGAATGAGGGCGATCATGTTATCACCACTGACCTGGAACATAATAGTGTCAGTAGGCCCCTGCGTATCATGGAACTTGCGGGAAAAATTTCACTTTCCAGAATTCATGCGAATTCACATGGGTTCATTGATCCCCAACAAATCAAGGATGCCATTGGCCCCAAAACCCGGCTCGTAGCGCTTACCCATGCAAGTAATGTTTTGGGAACAGTACAACCAATTGCCGAGGTTGGTGGGATTTGCAGGCAAAGTGACATCATTTTTCTGGTGGATGGCGCCCAAACTGCAGGGGTTGTTCCGATCGATATTCACTCCCAAAAAATCGACCTCCTGGCATGTCCCGGACACAAATGCCTTTTTGGCCCCACAGGCACGGGTTTTCTTTACACGGGTGAACGGGTTAATCTTCGATGCTGGAGAGAAGGTGGAACCGGTGGGGATTCTTCAACCGAAACCCAACCCAAGGAAATGCCTTACCACCTTGAGGGGGGCACTCCGAATGTTTTGGGAATCGCAGGCCTTGCTGCTGGAATCGCATGGGTTGAACATGAAGGAATTTCGAATCTTCATCAAAAGGAAAGCAAACTGGTTGCAAAGCTTAGAAATAGCTTGAAAGAAATCCCGGGGGTCACAATCTTTGGAAGTGATGACCTTACCCGTACCGTATCAACTGTTTCATTTAAATCTGACGCCCTTGCTGCCCCGGAAATAGGAAGTATTCTCGATGAGGCATTTAATATCGCCGTCAGACCGGGATTACATTGCTCGCCTTACATCCATAAATCAATCAATACATTTCCCGATGGGGCAGTGCGGATAAGCCCCGGGGCTTTCAACACGGAGAGTGACATCGACCAGATTATCTCTGCCCTCAAAGAGATTCTCTCAATTTGATTTTAAGTAGTCATTTATTTCGAGTTGATAAGCCAAAGCTTCCAGGCACCAACTATGTTCTTTGCGGAAAAACCTGAAGAATCCAAAGCCTGCTCCGCTGACTTGGAATCGCCATTTTCATCAGGGACAAACCCTTTCAAAAATTCTGGTAATTTGGATGACTGTGGCCCAAATGCGATGAATTCCATAACACTTGCCTGAAGCAATGGGGCAGACTCCGCATCAGAACCACTCCAGATTTCATTAACCGATGATACCTTGCGGGCAATAATTTGCACTTTTCTACGGTCATTTTGCACCATGCGATTATTAGACCCCAAAGTCCTCCATTGAACTGCACGGCCAAATCCATCCACCACCCAATCAGGCAACGGGGTTTTCTCACCTGCCTTTGAACGAAGCAATGCTCCACCCGTTTCCTTGTAAGCCTGTGATTCCGCACTTGTGAAATCCTTTGATTTTGTAGGGCCAACCGCCATTAGCGGCACGCCATCGAGGTAACCAAACGAACCATGATCATCTGTGGCGGGGGATCGTTTTTCAACCCTGCGAACAAAAGCAATAAATTGTTCTCTTTCCGGCAGGACAAAAACCAGCAACTTTCCATTCCATGGGGCATTGTCTTCCTTGTAACCAACACTTTTGGCTGCGGTGTCGTAGTGTTTTTCCAAATTAGACGCTATTTCTTTGGCTTTAGCCTCCGCGGTTTTTGGGACCACCAAAATGACTTTATTTGATTCAAAAATAGAATTGGGCCCGGCATTTAATTTCTGCCAAAGACTCGTGGCTAGTTCCTTGGTGGCCTCGGGCTTTTTCACAGGGTCCTGGGCAATCACAAGGCTGGAAAAGCCTGCAACAATGATGAATGTCGAAAAAAATCGCATGCTGACCCCTAGGCAATAAGCCAATTGTTTCATTTGGATTTGTCTAAATTACATAAATAATGATAAATTAATACTAGGTGTTTGAACATCTTTTTCCATGAAGGAAACTAGCAATGAAATCAACAATGTTTTTACTGGCAACTTTCCTGGCTTCCGCCATTCTTGCCGGTGCGACCTATGCACAGGGATCAGATAGTTCCAAGGTGGTGAAATTGGAAATTTCAAAAGACCCCTCCTCCACTGCGGATGAAAAAACTGTCTTGGTTACACTTTCCGTGGAACCAGGTTATCACATCTACGCGAACCCCGTTGTCAATCCTGACCTGTCATCTGTGCAAACAAGCGTGAGTGTTAAAGTTGAAGGAAAATCGATTCCAATAAAAGTGGATTACCCAGATGGAAAACTTGTAAAAGATGCTGTTGTGGGTGATTACGCAACTTATGAGGGAACGGTTAAGATTAAATTCCGCGTTATGGTTCCAAAAAACGAAAAATCCCAACCCGAAGTCGTGGTTAAATACCAGGCATGTTCAAAGAAATCCTGCCTGGCACCAGCCATGGCAACGCTAAAACTTCCCTAATCCTAATTGGAAACATTATGAATTTTCAAAACGCCAGTTATCTTCTGGCTTTTATCCTCATTGTTCACCCGGCAGTTGCCGAGGAAAAAGGCAAACAAAACCGTCTTTCGAAAGAAATCAGTCCCTATCTTAGACAGCACTCCCACAACCCCGTGGACTGGTATCCATGGGGTGAAGAGGCTTTTAAGAAAGCCAAGACGGAAAAAAAACTGGTCTTTCTTTCCATCGGTTACAGTGCATGCCACTGGTGCCATGTCATGGAAAAAGAATCTTTTTCCAACGCTGAAATTGCCGCAATTCTCAATAAAAATTTCGTTTGCATCAAGGTGGACAGGGAGGAAAGACCGGACATCGACCATGCGTACCTAACATCCTTGAATGTGCTTGGGCAAAGAGGTGGATGGCCTTTATCAATGTTTCTTCTACCAGACGGAAAACCTTTTTTTGGAGGCACCTACTGGCCCCCTTTTGACAAGGATGTCCAAGGCCAGAGTATGAGGGGATTCAAGACGGTACTTGAAGGGATCATGAATGTTTACAAAACCGAGCAGAAAAATGTGGAGGACCAGGCCGAAAAATTAGCAACTGCCACCCGCAGGGTCCTTCTTGGGGAAACAGTTGGACTGGCATTGATACCACTTGAAAGGTCGCTGGTGAACGCATCGGTTGAGGCTGTGCAGGAGGGATTTGATCCAAAATTTGGCGGGTTCGGCTCGCAAGCCAGGAATTTTCAAGGACCTAAATTCCCCACCCCCTGCTACCTAAAACTTTTACAGCGGGAACAAGACAAGGATCAAACAGGAAATATAAAGTCGATTTTAACCCTGACACTTGACCAAATGGCCTTGGGTGGAATTTTTGATCACCTCGGGGGCGGTTTTCATCGTTACACGGTCGAGCGCTCATGGACCATTCCCCACTTTGAAAAAATGCTATACGACAATGCCCAACTCTGCGAGATATACTCACGAGCCATCAGCCTGAATAAAAACCCGCTTTATGAAACCGCTTTAAAATCAACCTGCGAATTCATACTGCGTGAGATGACATCTCCCGAAGGTGGATTTTATTCAGCCCTTGATGCGGACAGCGAGGGCGAGGAGGGAAAATTCTATGTTTGGACTGAAAAAGAGTTATCGCAAGTGATCAACGACAAGCAGGGATTGGAACTTTTCAAAACCGCATATGGTTCCGAGCCAAATTTTGAGGAGAAATTCTTCATTTTGAGGCGATCAATGGCACCGGATAAATTCGCACTATCCCAAAAATCCCCTCTCGAAAAAATCGAGGCTTCCCTTGGCGCCTCCCGAAAAAAACTCCTCCTTATTAGAAGTAACCGGGTAAGGCCATTTTTGGATACTAAAATTTTGACTGGCTGGAATGGCCAGATGATTGCTGGCCTTGCGATGGCATCCAAGGCCCTTGGTGAACCCTCGTATCTTAAGGCAGCCGAAAAAGCTGCTGATTTCGTACTAGCCAATCTCCAGCAAACGGATGGCAGATTATTGCGAAGTTTTGGAGCCATACCCGGAGAAAAGGCACAAGCCAGGATTCTCGCCTACCTCGACGATTACGCCTATCTTTGTCATGGACTTATCACCCTTTACGAGACCAACGGAGATAAAAAACGCTTGGCACAAGCCATAAAGTTGAATGAAAACATGATTAAGCACCACGGTAAGCAAGGTACGGGTCCCTTCTTCCAAACCTCGGAAGATCATGAAAAACTTTTCGCGCGCTCAATCGACCAATACGATGGTGCGCAACCTTCGGCCAATAGTGTTGCATTAAGTAACCTTGTCAAACTCTCAAGATATAATCAGGAACCAAGATTGATGAAAATCGCTGAGGACTCTTTCAAAGGCTTGGTAATGCGTCTTAAAATGCAACCATCTTCATCAACCGCATTGGCCACCGCGTTGGCAGAGTTCTTGGATGAGGGTCAAAAGAAATAAAGAAGTTTATGAACCGGGTAATGTGTTGAGTTCCAAAAACTCTTTTTTCCAATGATAATTATCCAAAAGCCCCTGTGGGTCTCTGCCCAAAATAACATAGGCAACATACAGGGCCTCGATCGAAGCAAGGCCATTTTCTGGGTCAGTTCCGAGCTTGGAGACCCTTGGATAAGCTGTTTTATAATTGCTTAATGATCTGGGTGGAATCGAGGCAAAATCTTTTTCCATATTTCCAGCAGTTCGCCAACTGCCATCCAAAAGCAATATTCCTTTATCACTATCTGCGCTTGAGAGGGGGGGTCCTTCCGCGGAGAGTCGAATATAATTGGGCAAAATCATGGCTTTTTCAACCGGGTAATTGACCAGGGTGATACCCGGCTTACCTTTTAACGGCATCACAGAGCATTTTTTGGGATTTTCCTTGATGCTTCGAATAATCACAGTGTTTGGAAAATCAGGCATCAGCTCCAACCCTTTTGAACATAAAGTTGCATGTGAAACAATCTAAGCCTAACATACTGATTAGACCAAATGACCATATTCGAAAGAAGGTAAAATCATGAAAGTTGAATTACGCTATTGCTCCAAATGAAACTATGAGCCTCAAGCTGTCAGTTTGACAGCAAAATTATTGGCGCATTTTAAAATGCAGATTTTTGAAATGCGATTGATTCCCTCAAGCGGGGGCTGTTTTGAATTGACCGCGAATGGAAAGCTGGTTTATTCAAAACTTGCAGAGGGAAAATTCCCCAACGAAGATCAAATGTTGAAAGAGTTGGAGACAATCCTGGGTGGGACCAAGTAAAGGAGAGGAATGTTTAATTTTTTTGGCCGTAAGAAAAGACTGACCGACTACGCTTCTTGTGCTGGCTGAGCGGGAAAACTTTCGCCGGGGGGGATTTCGCAGGTTCTGCAAAATGTGCCCCGATCCAAAGATCCAAACCTTCTCGTTGGAACAGAAACACACGATGACGCGGGCGTATTCAAGCTGACAAATGAAATCGCCCTGGTTCAAACCGTGGATTTTTTTCCTCCGGTGGTTGATGATCCGTACTTATACGGCCAAATTGCAGCTGCCAATTCTCTTTCAGATGTCTATGCCATGGGCGGCATACCAAAAACAGCCATGAACCTTGTGGCATATCCCGATGACGAGGATCCGCAGTTGACATGGCTGGGAAAAATCCTGGAAGGTGGCGCCGAGAGGTGCAATGCCTCGGGTACCGTGATAGTGGGCGGCCATACAATTCGTGACAAGGAGATCAAATTTGGCCTCTCTGTTACCGGGATTGTGCACCCGGACAAAGTCCTTACAAATGCCGGTGCGAAACCCGGGGATAAACTTGTTCTTACAAAACCATTGGGCACTGGATTTATCACCACCGCTCACAAGGCAAATGCGTGCCCGGAAAATCTTTTCAGAGCCGCGTGTGCAAGCATGGTTCAACTGAACAAAGTGGGTGCGGATGCCTTTCAAAAATTAACCCCTCACGGGTTGACCGATGTCACTGGGTATGGCTTTGCCGGCCATGCGTTGGAAATGGCATTGGGAAGCAACACGACCTTGGTTATTGATTTACCAAAACTTCCACGGTTTGAGGGAGTTGAAGATTTGATCTCAAAGCGCTATTTCACCCGGGCAAGCAAATCCAACCGCGAATATGTGAGCCCCCATCTTCGTATTGAAGGAAACCCGGACAAGTTTTCCATGGAACTTGCATTTGATGCCCAAACTTCCGGGGGTCTTCTGATAAGCCTCCCCGCCGGTGAAGCTCCTAAGTTTATCGAGGAGGCGTTGAACAAAGGCGCGATTTGTGCCGTTGAGGTGGGGGAAGTTCTTGCCAAAGGATCCCATCATCTTGTTTTCAAAGCTTAATTTGAAGAATTTCCTTTGAGTTTTTTTAACACGACCCCCGCGGTCTCCCGCATTTCTTTTGAAGTATCTTTGGTCAAGGCTTCGATTTTCTTGACAACTTCATCATCTGATAATTCAGGGCCCCATCGTCCTAATGTTTCAATTGCAGCCAGTCTCACTTCCAATGAGGAATCATTTACCGCGAGAAGCACCGCGGCCTGGGCAGCTTTAAAATCCTTTTGTAATTTGGTTCCAATATTTCCCAGGCAATGCAAGGTTATCGACCTGACCGAGGCGTCGCGATCTTTCAAAGCCGCAATCATTGATTTCCATGCGGGATGTGCAAAACCTTCCTGATTATCAAGCGCAACCACCAAGGCTATCTTCAAGTCCCTGGGTGTGTTTTCATGAACCAACAACATCCCCAGTTTTTCTGATATCTCGCATCCAGCCTCACCACCCATCATTGAAATTGCATTGGTTGCGGGAAGTCGCAACTCCAATGGCATTTTTTCATCCTGCACCACCAGTAAAAGTGCCGGGATTGATGCCACATCTTTTAAATTACCCAAGGCAAGGAATGCAAACGACCTTGAGATAATGTCTGAGGTGTTATCCGAGGCCAAAGCACGGAAATCAGGCGCTGCATCCCGGGCATCTGGCCCCAATCTTCGAAGCGCATCAACAGCGGCAACCCTTAAGCCTGTGTCTTTTTGCCTCATGGCCATGATCAATGCGGGAACAGCGGTTGCGGACTCTGGAACCAATTTACCCAAGGATGAAGCGGCGGTCTCACGGACTTTCGTTGATTTATCTTTTTCCAAGGCTTCCTTCAGCACTTCCGTTGTGTACTGCCTTGCCTCGGCTGACTTTGTTTTTTCTGCCATCTTCAAAGCCACCCGGGTCATCGACAAAGCGGCAGTTTCACGAATTTTTTCATCCGGATCCGTCTTTAGCACCAAGACCATGGCAGGTAAAATCCGCTTATCCAGAGAGTTCGCCATCAACTCCATGGCTATCAATCCAGCCCTTCTGGATCTCGTAGACTTTTCTTTCTCAATATCCGGCAGCTTTTCAAAACCTGGGGCGACTTTTAAAAGAGCCTCCCATTCGGAAAACTTTTTGCCCTGAAACACAGGCTCATCCTGAAAACCCAGGCAAACCGTGCCAGACATTCCGATCGCAATTACCCCAAACACTAGCAATACGACTTTGAATTTTCCGGGAATGCACATTTTTCATCTCCTTGATTAAAGATACTTTGGCATTCTGTGCTTGGTGCTACGAAAGTTCATCTAATCTATCATAACTATATACTTGACTTCACCATAGTTTCTAAATAAGAATTGATGTCGGATACCCTAGATTGGGGTGCTATTGCCCGGGACAGGCGTCTTGGGCTTTTTTCTTGTTATTCATGGGATCTTCCCTTTACCTTTTTAAGATATGGTGGATTTGTATGCCTTGCACCTGTGTTGTCGGTCTCCAATGGGGTGATGAGGCCAAAGGCAAAGTGGTTGATGTTCTTACCGATCATCACGAAATCGTGGTTCGTTACAACGGCGGGCCAAACGCGGGCCATACCGTGATGACAGGCAATAAAACCTTCAAGCTTTCAATCCTTCCCACCGGGGTCATCCGCCCTAATGTGATTTCAATCATTGGCAACGGCGTGGTTATCAATCCAACCCGACTTCGGGAGGAACTCTCTCAACTTCTTAAAAATGACATCGATATTGGTAAACGATTGGTCATAAGCGATCGAGCCCATGTCATATTTCCTTATCATGTCGAGCAGGAAAAAATCACAGAGTCCAAGCAAGGACAGGGAATTGGAACCACGGGAAGAGGAATCGGCCCCTGTTACCAGGACAAAGTTGGAAGAGTTCACGCAATCAGGACGGGGGAACTTCATCAACATACCCATTTAAAGCAACGCCTAGATTCCGTGGTCGAATTTAAAAACAAACTGCTCCGGGGGTTCAATCCTGAAGCGGTTCAATTCGATCCTGAAAAGCTTGCTGATGAGTTTCACGAGCATGGTCAGTTTTTGAAACCACACCTTGCAAACACTGTCACTTTGCTTCACCAGGAATTCAAAGCCGGAAAGAACATTTTATTCGAAGGTGCACAAGGCAGCCTTCTTGATGTCGATCATGGCAGTTTTCCCTTTGTTACAAGTTCCAACAGTATTACCGCAGGCATCGGTTCCGGTTCCGGTTTACCTTCAAGATATGTGACCAAGGTGATAGGGATTCTCAAAGCTTACACAACCAGGGTTGGCAAGGGCCCCTTCCCCACCGAGCTTGATGACGGCCCCGATGGAATCGGGGAACGCATTCGAAAAATCGGCAGGGAATACGGCACCGTTACCGGCAGGCCAAGGCGATGTGGCTGGTTCGATGCCGTCGCGGCAAGGCATTCCGCAATGATCAATGGCGTGGATGAGATTTGTGTCATGCTATTGGATGTCCTTTCTGGTTTATCAGAATTGAAAATCGCCACGGCATACGAACTTGATGGCAATAGAATCACTCATTTCCCCACCGATTCAAGGGAGCTTGATCGTTGCAAACCTGTTTATGAGACTCTTCCCGGATGGGATGAACAACTGACCACGGTAACCAAAATCACGGACCTTCCCGCTTCTGCCAGAAAATATGCCGATAGAATCGGTGAAATCCTTGAACTTCCTGTTAAGCTTATATCAGTAGGCCCTGATAGATCTCAGACGATTTTCACTGGCCGGGTTTAATCTGTTATTGCGGGAGTGACATCTTTGCCTAAGTCGCAAACTGTAAGGGAATTTTCAAAATCTGAATCATCCCTTGATGGGATGACCTCTCCCACGCTTCCTGCGCATATTGCGATCATCATGGATGGCAATGGCAGATGGGCCAAACAAAAAGGATTACCCCGGGTTGAGGGGCATGCCCAGGGCATGCAGACTGTCCGCACGATTGTTGAGGAATGTTCCCGCATAGGGATCCATCAGCTCACGCTTTATTGTTTCAGCAGTGAGAACTGGAAAAGACCTCAGCCTGAACTTGATTTCCTCATGCAACTTCTTGAAAGTTACCTGATCAAGGAAAGACCCCTGCTTTTCGAAAAAAACATCCGGTTCAGCACCATCGGCAGAAAAGACATGCTCCCTGGTTCGGTGCAAAATGAAATTGATGAAACCATAAGGCAATGTTCGAACAACACAGGCATGGGATTGTGCCTTGCGATCAATTATGGAGGCAGGCAGGAGATTGTTGATGCCGTGCAAAAAATCGCGACCCTTGTCAAGGATGGAAACCTTTCCATAAGCAACATAAACGAATCTGTGATTTCATCATCTTTAAACACCAGTGGAATGCCTGACCCTGACCTTCTCATTCGTACTGCTGGTGAGATGCGAATAAGCAATTTTCTGCTTTGGCAGATATCTTATGCTGAAATTTGGGTCACTGACAAAACTTGGCCGGATTTCGACATCTCAACATTAAATGAAGCATTAGGCGATTACGCAAGACGGGAAAGGCGGTTTGGGGGCTTGAAAACTTGATCCCCTCATCATCCCATACCACTGATTCCACAACTTTTATTCATGGTTTTATCACACCATGAAAAAAAGAATCCTTGTTGGAATTTTGCTTGTGTTGGGTATCGCCAGTGCCTTGGTGGCGGATCTTTTTCTTGCCCCATGGTATCCTTTTTTACTGCTTGTCTGCCTATCCGGAAGTTTCCTGGCCACCAGGGAATTAATCGAGTTATACAAGCATTCTTCCATCTCCCCCAGCACCAACCTTCTCACATCCGCGGTTTTGGCCGTTCTATTTTCAAATTGGATTCCGCATATCAATTGGATTCCGGCACAAAACCATTCCTGGCAGGTCACAGGGGGTACTGCGATTGGCTTTTATTTCCTAATAATGCTTTTGGAAATGTTTAAATTCCGCTCACCGGGCATAAGCACCAACAATTTATCCTTTGCAGCATTTTTGATTGTTTACATTGGACTTTTACCCAGTTTTTTAATCCAGCTTCGATGGATCGATTCTGAAACCAACACATTAACCGGCTTGCTTTGTCTGGGTATGACCATCACTGTCACCAAGTCCTGTGACATAGGAGCCTATTTCACAGGTAAATTTTTCGGTAAAAACCTGATGACACCTCTTCTCAGCCCCAAGAAGACTTGGGAAGGATTTGTTGGTGGAATTTCATTCTCCGCCTTAACCGCATTCCTGTGGTTCAAGATTTTCCCCCAGACCCCACTTTGCTGCGAACCTGCCGCGATTGCGTTTGGTATAATTATTGGACTGGTTGGAGTATATGCGGATCTTGTTGAAAGCCTTATCAAACGCGACCTGAAAACCAAGGACGCATCACAGGTAATTCCAGGGTTTGGAGGCATCCTCGATCTTTTGGATTCCCTCTTGTTAATCGGCCCAATTGCCTGGATTTTCTTCCTATGTAACCCATGGAATTTCAAATGAAAGACTTGAGCATTCCGCTTGATAGCAGGGAAGAATCGGTTCTTCTCTCCGGAAACAGGGACCAGTTCCTAAAGGAAATAAGACAAGCCCTGGACATGCAGGTTCTCGGCAGGGGCGACCAACTGCTTTTCAAGGGAACTGACGAACAACTTGACCAGGCTGCCAGGATCATCGCGCGAATGAGGGAAAGCCTCAGACACCAGTCCAGTCTTTCTCTTGAGGAAGTCAGGACCATCATCGAGGTGGTTCACTCTGGTGGAGACAGAATCACTCCCGGACAAACCCCGGAACGGCTACCAGATGCAGTGGGAAAATTCCTTCGCCCCAGAACTGATGGACAGGCCCTTTATGTTAAGGCCATGCTTGAAAATGATCTTACTGTGTGCGTTGGCCCGGCAGGAACTGGAAAAACCTGGCTGGCAGTGGCGATGGCTGTAAGCAGCCTTAGGCAGGGCTTGATCAAAAAGATCGTGCTTGTCAGGCCAGCCGTCGAGGCTGGCGAGCGTCTTGGATTCCTACCCGGTGACATTGCCGCAAAGGTCAATCCTTACCTTCGCCCCCTTTTTGACGCGCTTAACGATATGATGGATCCCGACCAGGTAAAGCGCTACCTTGAGAATGACATCATCGAAATCGCACCGCTGGCGTACATGAGAGGGCGCACATTAAACCAAGCTGTCATAATAATGGATGAGGCCCAGAACACAACCGTCTCCCAGATGAAAATGTTTCTAACAAGGATGGGTTATGGCTCGAAGGTGATCGTGACGGGCGATATCACCCAGGTCGATCTTCCCCCACACACCAAAAGTGGCCTGACCGATGCCTTGTATCGCTTGAAAAATATTGATAGAATTGCGATCATTCATCTGGGCGATGCGGACATTGTCAGGAATCCACTTGTACAGAAAATACTCAACGCATACGAGGAAGAAGAAAAAGCCCGCAAATATTAAAATCACTACACTTAACCTATTCTCATTTTAATCAAAAAGCATGATGCTAAATAATCCCATATCCCAAAACCTGTCAGATTTAATTGACCATGATGGCATTTTTCCGAACCCATCATTTGATGGATTCAAAACCATCACCCTGAATGAACTTGAAGAGATGAAATTACTGGCCAGGTTCGATTCAAAGTTTGTTTTTCACCGCACCAAGCTTGATTCGCTTCTCAAGGATCTTGCAGATGATTACCATTTGCTTAAAATCCAGGACCAGACGATTTTTCATTATGAAAGCGTATATCTTGATACTGACGACTTCAAGCTTTACCTGATGCATCACAATGGCAAGCCGGAGAGAATCAAGGTTCGCTGGCGAAGGTACACCGACATTCAAAAGGTTTTCTTTGAGGTGAAACGAAAGACCCCCAAGAAAAAGACTGAAAAGGTCCGACTTGAGGAGCCCGCTATCTTGGAGAAACTGACCCCGGCACAAAGCCAGTTGCTTGACTCACTTGGTTACAAGGATCTTTCCCTAAAACCGATGATCACTATTTCTTACGACCGCATCACCATGGTTTCCAAGTCGGAAAATATCAAAGTAACGCTTGACTTGAACATCAAATTTGAAAATATGGCTGAAACAAAAATGATTCCATGGCTGGTGGTCGCGGAAATTAAAAGCAGAAGAATAACTCCGAAATGCATATTCATGGAATCTATAAAAAAACATGGAATCAGGCAGGCATCCTTCAGCAAGTATGCTGCCGCGACTGCCAGTCTGCAATCCGTAAAGCACAATGCGTTCAAACCCGAACTTTTACTAATAACGAAATTAAAAAATGAAAGAGCTTGACACAACAGACATGGCCCAGACGGTATTCTTCGGGGGCACCAGACTTACAGAGTTTGGCTTCCGCTTCGCCTTGAATGCAATTGTGATTTTCCTGCTTGTGAGGATTATTTATTACCCCAGGCACAGGAACAAGGATTTCCTTTTTTCATTCTTCCTATTCAACATCATCAACTTCATCATCTGCTACCTGCTCAGCAGTGCAACCATCAAGATAGGATTTGCTTTTGGATTGTTTGCGATTTTTTCAATCATCCGATATCGATCAGTTTCCGTGCCCATCAGGGAAATGGCATATCTGTTAACCAGCGTGACGATCGGAATTTTAAATGCGCTGTCGAGCTTGGACTCCGGCCTGCCTGAGTTACTTATTTCGAACGGGGTCCTTCTTCTTCTGACATTCATACTAGACCGCAAGGTATCCCTTCCCCATGAAAACAGCCAAGTGGTGATTTATGAGAAGATTGAGCTCATTAAGCCGGAAAATCGGGAACAATTGCTCGAAGACCTAAAACAACGGACAGGATTACCCATCCATAGGATTGAAATCGGAAGGATTGATCTGATGCGGGATAGCGCTAAAATCCGCATTTTTTATCTATCACAGGAAATTCATTCCTCTTCATTTGATTCTGACAGGGATGACGATTAAAAAGATTTCACCCCAGTCTATTTTTTATTCGCGACAGATTCCACATCCCTCATGACCCTTAGCAGGTTAAGCCCCAGAATTTTTCGGATGCTTTCCTCTTTATGCCCCCTATCCAAAAGGACCTGTGTCAACTTTGGATAACATGAGACATCCTCCAACTGAAATGGCACGGACTCAATCCCGTCAAAATCAGAGCCAATCCCCACATGGTCATATCCAGCCACTTTTATGATATGTTCGATGTGATCCGCCACTTGATAGATATTTGCTTTCGGAGCGGGATTTTGTTTTCGCCACTGTCCCAAGGCTGTTTGAAAATCTGATTCCACCGGATACTTTTTTCGATACTCCCTGTAGACCCTCATTACTTCATTCCAACGACTGGCCCCCTCGGGAGACACAAAGCCCGGGTAAAAATTCACCATTACCACACCTTTGTTTTCTTTCACCAACCTTAAGACATCATCAGGAACATTTCTGGGATGATCCGCAATTCCCCTTGCGGAAGAATGTGAGGCAATCACCGGCGCACTACTGACACGAATGGCATGTCTCATCGTGGCGGGTGAAACATGGGAGATATCGACCATCATGCCCAACCGGTTCATTTCTCTCACCACATCCTCCCCAAACCTGCTCAGACCGTTGTTTTTTGGTTCATCAGTGCAGGAATCCGCCCAATCCGTGTTCTCGGAATGGGTCAGGGTCATGTAGCGAGCCCCAAGTTGATAAAAACTTCTTAACACACCAAGTGAATTATCGATGGAATGACCACCCTCAACACCTATCATACACGCGATTTTACCGCTTTTTCTAATCCGAATGATATCATCAGCGGTGCGTGCAAATTCAAATTCATCGGGATAACTTTTCACCATGCGGTTGATCACATCAATTTGCTCCAGGGTATCCTTGACAGCGGTTCCTTTCTTCTGGGATTCAACCGGCACATACGCCGCCCAAAACTGCGCGCCTACCCCGCCAAGCTTCAACCTCGGAATATCAGTGTGAAGTGCGGGGATGCTTTTACGCAAATCATATTTTAAAAACGACATGTCTTCTTTTTTTCGAAACTGCCAGGGCAGATCATTATGGCCATCTATTAGTAGGCACTCACGATGGATTTTTTTCGCTTGTTCCCCGACCACAACAGGTTTGGCTGCGGATGGACTATCCTTCAAGCCAGGTTCAACTGCCAATGCCTCAACCATGGCTCCAAGCACAAATGCACCAAGCAAAATCGAATTCAACTTACGCATGACAGCCCCTCTAATGTTGCCCTCCCTCAAGGGCAGGCACCTTGGATGGGGCAAAAAATGAATATATAACGGGAAGAATAAAAAGCGTCAACGCACTGCTGCTGATCACTCCGCCGATAACCACGCTTGCCAATGGCCTTTGAACCTCCGCGCCTACGCCGTTGCTCAATGCCATAGGAACAAAACCAAACCCGGCAACCAAAGCGGTCATCAAGACTGCTCGCAGGCGTGTGACTCCAGCATTTTCTATCGCCAGCAACAAACTCATCCCTTCGGACCGCAACTGCCTTATGAAGGTCACAAGTAGCATGCCGTTAAGCACACCAAGGCCAAAAAGAGCGATGAACCCCACAGCGGCAGAAATCGAGAAAGGCATTTGCCTGAACCATAGTGCGGCAATTCCCCCTATGCAGGCAAGTGGTACCGAGGAAAAAACTATCAATGTATCAGTCATGTTGCGATATGTCAGGTAAAGCAAGCCGATGATCATCAGTAGTGAAATTGGAACTATGACAGCAAGCCTTGCTTTGGCTGCTGCAAGCTGTTCAAACTGGCCGCCCCACTCAACACGATACCTGCTAGTTGGGAAACTTACCTTTGCCTTGATTTGCTTCTGGGCCTCATTGACAAAAGTACCAACATCGCGCCCGCGCACATTACATTGGATGGTAATCCGTCGTTGTCCCCACTCCCTTGAAATCCTTGAGGGCCCCCTTATTTCCTGAATATCAGCGATTCCTGAAAGTGGGATTTTTTCCCCGCTCGCCGTGGTCACAATCAACGAACCAATCGCTTCCGGCCTTGACCGCATGGTTTCGGTGAACCTGGCAACCAGGGGAAACCGCTGTTCACCCTCCAGAATTTCACCCAGTGGTTGGCCACCCAATGTCTCGATATGCTGCAACACGGTTTTGGCGGAAAGCCCGTGGATCGCCAACTGCTGCTGTTTCAATTTGATCTGCAGCACAGGCTGGCCACTCACAGGCTCGACAATCACATCCTCGGAACCTTGGATATTCTTTAATATTTGTTCGACTTGCTCCGCTTTGTTTTTAAGCACTTCAAACTCATCACCAAAAATCTTTACAGCGACATCGGCGCGCACGCCAGATATCATCTCGTTCACGCGCTGTTCAATTGGTTGGGTGAAGGAATATTCCTGCCCGATCAATGGCTTTATTAACGCATCGATTAGGCCCACCAATTCTTCCTGCGATTTGGCCTTGGTCCACTTCTCCCGCGGGTTCAATGTGATGAAAAAATCAGTTTCCTCTGGCCCCATCGGGTCCGTCGCGACTTCGGGCGAACCCAACCTGCTCCATACTCTCTTCACTTCGTCGGGAAATTCCGCAAGCACCATTTTTTCCAGCTTGGTATTGTAACGAACAGCTTCCTGGATACTCGTCCCAACCGGCCTGAATATATTTATTACGATCGCCCCCTCGGATAGTTTGGGGATGAATTCTGATCCGAGCGACCTTGCCATCATGATCGCAACCAAGCTCACACATGCAACCAACAAAAAAGCGGCGACTCGAAACTTTAACACCATCTTCAGCACGGGTTTATATATCCAGGTCGCGATTCGAACCAACAAGGGCTCTGAATGACTCATTTTTTTCGGCAAAAGCATGCTGGCAAGGGCCGGAATAAGTGTCAGGGAAAGAACAAGCGAACCAACAAGGGCAAACACCACGGTCAACGCCATGGGCCTGAAAAGTTTCCCTTCAACGCCCTCCAGCGTCAAAATTGGGAGATACACAATGATGATGATCAACTCACCAAACAGGGTCGGCATTCGAACTTCCATCGCCGCCTCGTAAATAAGTTCTAGACGGTTGCGTTTCTCTGCCCCTTCCTCTCCCATTCTCCTCATCAAATGCTCGACCAACACGACCGAACTATCCACCACCATCCCAAAATCAATCGCTCCAAGGCTTAAGAGACTTCCCGCGATCCCAAACGCCATCATTCCATTGAACGCGAAGAACATCGAGAAGGGAATCGCGGTTGCGACCACGATTCCTGCACGCAAATTGCCTAGAAAAATAAAAAGGATGGCTATCACCAGTAGGCCACCCTCAAACAAATTTCCCCTTACTGTTCCAATCACCTTGTCCACCAACTCGGTTCGGTCATATGCGATATCCATTTTGATGTTTTTAGGCAGACTTGATTTTATGGTCTCATACTTGTCTTTCAGCCGATGGGTGACGGTATTACTGCTTTCACCAATCAACATGAAACCCAGGCCCATGACACTTTCGCCTTTCCCCATATAACTGATCGCGCCCAGCCTGGTTTCGTTTCCGATCATAACAACGGCAACATCTGAAACTCGGATGGGAATTTCTTTTTTGATCCCGACGACGATATTCCGGATTTGATCCAGCGTTGTTGTGCGGGCGATCCCCTGGATGATAAGGGTCTCAGTGCCCCGGTTGATATTGCTTCCACCAACATTCATGTTGGTCGCCTTGATTCCTTCAACCACTTGTTCAAAGGGTATGTCGAATGCGTTCAAGCGCTCCGGGTCGATCCGTATCTGGTACTGTTTTTTTTCGCCACCCCACGCGTTGATTTCCGCGACGCCCGGAACTTTCCTTAGGCCGGGTTTCACAACCCAGTCAAAAAAAGTCCTCACATCGGTAAGGCTAGTCTCAGGGGAGGATGGTTGCACCATGAAGTGTAAAACCTCACCCAGACCAGTAGCAACAGGGCCAAGAGTCGGCCTTGCCACGCCAACGGGAAGCACCGCATTATTGATGCGCTCTGCAACCTGCTGACGAGCAAAATAAATATTGGTGCCATCCTCAAATGTCACCGTGACCTGCGACAAGCCAAATTTGGACAACGACCTGAGTTGGCTCAATTTTGGCATGCCATTAATTTCCTGCTCGATCGGAAAGGTCACCTGCCTTTCGACTTCCTCGGCAGCAAGACCGGTGGCATAGGTGTTGATTTGAACCTGAACTGGAGTGGTGTCGGGAAATGCGTCGATATTGAGATTCGGGAGCATCCAAAGGGAAAAACCAGCAAAGGCAAACATACCAAGTACTATCAAAATACGATAACGAAGGGATAATTTTAGAACTGCATCAATCATTTTTAGGTCCGAAATAGGAACTTACTGGTCTTCAAGCTTGGAAAGGATTTCAGCCCGCAACATGTTGGCACCTGAAAGGACAATCGTTTCACCTGCGGAAATCCCCTTTGTTATCTGCACATTTCCACCATTACGAATCCCCAACTCGACAATTCTTGCTTGGAATGAAAGCTCTCCCACCCTTACAAAAACAAATGACTTGTTCCCGATATATTGGATGCAGGAATCTGGAATGACCAAAGCTTTTTCCTGTTTACCAACTTGAATGTCACCTTTTCCGAAAGTGTTCGGTCTTATTCTCCCATCAGGATTGGGAAATGACGCCCGCACTTTTACGGTATGGATCTTGTCGTCAAGTTCTGGAGAGATCCAATCGATTTTTCCTTTGACAACCTGGTTATCAACAAGCTCGGCTTTGAATTGAAATTCCTGTCCAACCTTGACCAATTGCACCGCCTCCAGGGGAAGATTGAAATTCACAACAAGTTTTGACGGATCCGCAAGCATGCATTGTGCGTCCGCAGCGCCAACACTCTCGCCCATCCCCTTGAGAACTGTGATGATTTGTCCATCAAAAGGAGCCTTCAACGGAAATAAATTAGTGGGAAGAAAACCCTTGTATTCCATCACGATGGATTCCGGGATACCTAGTTCACAAACTTTTTTAAATATCTCAGCATCCGAGAGGCCTGTGAAATCCTTGGGATCGAAATTAAAGCCATAATTGACCAATGTCTGGGTATCCGCAAGCGTCTTCAGTTCAACTTCCCTGAAAGCCATCTCTAATTCCCTGATCTGGCGTTCCGGAAGAACCGCTGCCGCAAGCCTTGCGTTTTCCAAAGATTTTTTACGGTTGTCCTTCAATACCATCGATTGCATGAAATCTGATTTGAACTTACCTATTTCAGGTGAATCAATGAGCGCGATCGTTTCCCCCTTCAAAACCTTGTCACCCTGTTTTTTAAAGATTCGAAGAACAACTCCGGGGGCCTTGGAAGTTATATTTCCCTTTCTGAGCGCATCAAATTCAACATAGCCTGTGCCGGAAACGATTTGAAATAGGACCTGTGATTCCAATGTGATTGACTCAAGTTCCAAAAGATCCAAGACTTCCTTGGTGGGCGCCTTAATCATGGATTTATCATAAGGATTATTTTTTTCCGGGCCGGCCTCAACCTTCCAATTTGCCAGCTCAGTGCCCTTGGCAGCCTCGGGGTTTTTGTTATCTGCCTCCTCCGACCCGGGGAACTTGAATGTCCATTCAGTGGTTGCCCCCCAATATCCAATCCCAAGTAATCCCGCGATCACTAGCAAAGTGGGAATTGACTCAATAATAAAATAAAGCAGCGCAAATAACCTGTTTTTTTTAACTTCCAACACAGGCTCCATGTTTGACATCCCTGCGACAAATCAGTTTGTCTTGAACTTAGTGTAAAATGCTACCAATTTATTGCATAATAATAAACATTGACTTGTTGTTATAAACGGAAGGATTTCAAGGAATGCTTATTCCTGAACTTATCAGAAAAAAAAGGGAGGGATTTTCTCTTTCTGAAAATGAAATCAAATGCTTTGTGGATGGAGCCGGAAAAGGGACATGGCCGGATTATCAATTATCCGCGATGTTGATGGCGATTTTCTTTGAAGGCATGACCACACGCGAAACCTCTAATCTTACCCACCATATGGCATCTTCTGGCAAAATCCTGTCATGGCCTGATCTTCCAGGCCCAGCCATTGACAAGCACAGCACAGGGGGTGTGGGAGATAAAACTTCCATCATATTGGGGCCCCTTGCCGCTGCATGTGGTGTTTTTGTTCCCATGATTTCCGGGCGGGGGCTTGGCCATACTGGAGGCACTCTGGACAAACTCGAGTCGATTCCAGGATTCAATGTCCGATTGAATCTTGACTCATTTGAGAAAATATTGCGCACCCTTGGAATTGCAATGATCGGTCAAACCACCGAGATCGCTCCGGCAGATCGAATTCTTTATTCCCTTCGGGATGTCACCGCAACAGTTGAATCCATACCATTGATCACTGCGTCCATCCTAAGCAAAAAAATCGCTGAGGGTATTCAGGGGCTTATCATGGATGTCAAGACGGGCATGGGAGCTTTCATGCCCGAAGTTGCCAAAGCAAGAAAGCTGGCAAAATCGATTGTCAACACCGCCCGGAAATCGGGCATTCATTGCCAGGCGATCATCACCAACATGGATTCCCCTCTTGGTTACAAGATAGGAAACGCACTTGAAATACAGGAGTGCATTGAAATCTTAAAAGGAAATGGCCCTGAAGATACCCGGGAATTATCAATCAATCTAGCCGCTAAAATGGTGCAGATGGGCGGCATCAAGCCTGACCTAAACGAGGCAACGAGACTTGTGCGTGATAAACTCGCAAATGGAGAGGGCCTTGCAAAATTTTCGGCTTTGATTCAAGCTCAAGGGGGCGACCCTAGGGTGATCGATAATCCCAACATGCTTGAAGTCTCAACACAGACTTTTGAAATTAAAGCCCTGGAATCTGGCTGGCTAAATGCCATTGATGCGAGCAAACTTGGTTGGGCAGCCTGCCACCTTGGCGCGGGGCGTGACAAGGCTGAGGCCTCTGTTGATGCCGGTGTTGGCATTATTTTGCATCGCAAACCTTCGTGCCGGGTCACAAAAGGTGATATCATCATGGAATTAAGGCATAGGAATGGAAAAGGATTGGAAAAAGCATCGGAGTTATGCCAGCACTCATTGGCTATTGATGAAAAGCCTCGATCAGAAATTCAATTGATACTTGAAGAAATTATTTAACGGGTGATTTTGATGACCTCGAGGATTTAAAAAACATATGCTACCACCCGAAGAATTATTATCAGCGGCAATATATGCCAGAAATCAAGCCCATGCCCCTTATTCCGGCTTCAAAGTCGGGGTTTCTCTTAAAGGGGTTTCCGGTAAAGTCTTTTCAGGGTGCAATGTTGAAAATGCAAGCTATGGCCTTACCATATGCGCGGAGCGCGCCACGGTCTGTAGCGCGGTTGCTGCCGGCGTTAAAACATTCAACCAGATGGTGATTGTGGCGGACTCAGAGTCACCATGCCCTCCCTGTGGGGCTTGCAGGCAATTTCTTTTTGAGTTCGCCCCAAATCTGGAAATTTGGATTACCAACCTATCTGGAGCAGTGGTATATCACCGATTACAAGATTTGCTACCTCACGCATTTGGTAACACCCTTCTTCCCGGGACAAAACCTCATGCGTCGGAGTCTGCCTGATGAATCAGTCACCGCCGCAAATCCGTTACCACTTCGATTTTCCCTCAACCAATCTGGGGAATAAGCGGACTATTGCAGTCTGGTTGCCCCCGGGATACAACTCCGATTCAACCTATCCTGTGCTATACCTTCACGATGGCCAGAATATGTTTGACAAGCGATATGCCGCCTACGGCTCAATATGGGAAGCCGATAAAACCTCTGAAAGATTGATACGCCAGGGACTTCTTCGCCCTCTAATACTTGTGGGGATAGATAACAATTCCCAACGCGAGGAGGAATACACCCTTCAGCGCGACAATCGGGAGAAGCGTGGTGGCAATGCCAGGAATTATGGGAAATTCATCACCGAGGAACTCAAGCCATTCATTGATTCGAATTATCACATCAAGCCGGGTCCTGAAAATTGTGGCATAGCAGGATCATCCCTCGGCGGCCTGGTTTCACTGACGATGTCACTGGATTATCCCGAGATTTTCGGACTTTGTGGAGCAATCTCGGCTTCGCTCTGGTGGGCGAATCAAAAATCGCTTTACGATGTTCTTGCCCAGGCAAGTAGGCTATCCAAAACCAGAATCTGGTTCGACATGGGTACCGAAGAGGGTAAGTACCCAGGGTGCATCAACCCACCCCACACCTTGACCCGATTGCTCGCCAGCAGGCTTGAACAAATCGGGATGCTTCCAGGTTGGAACTATTACTATCAGGAAATAGTGGGTGGCCAGCATCACGAAAATGATTGGCGCGACAGATTTGATCGAATTCTACTATTTCTTTTTGGTAAACCAGAAAGCACATCAAAAAGCTTCTCTTAGGATTTTCTCCAGATCCTCAACCGAAGTTGTCCTTGGATTAACCCTTAATATCCTTTGGATGGAATGGGCTTTGACTGCAAATTCATGCAACTGATTTTCTTTCACGCCTATTTGGCTTAATTTGGCGGGTATTCCAATATCGCCCCTTAACTTTTCAACTGCTTCTATCGCTTGGTTTGCAGCAGCATCCTCATCCAGGCCAATTGTGCTGGCACCCAGCCAGTTTGCAATGCAGGCAAACTCTTTTTTCCTTGCTGGGAGATTGAATCTCATCACATAAGGAAGCAAAAGGCCATTGCCTTCGCCATGGGAGCAATGCACTGCGCCACCCACAGGGTATTCCAATGCATGAACAGCAGCAACTCCCACATTTGAAAATGCCAAGCCCCCAAGAGTCGCAGCCAGAGCCATGCCTTCACGGGCCTCAAGGTCGTTGCCATCCATGACCGCGCGTCTAAGAAATTCACCGCATAGTTTGATGGCCTTTTCAGCAACCATATCCCCAAAGAAATGCCTGCCTTGATAAACGGAGCGCTGGCCCGGAGGAAGGGGGAAAACCTCGTTATCGACAGCGGTAAAAGCTTCAATGGCATGGGTAAGTGCGTCAATACCACTATCTGCGGTTACTTTTTTGGGACATGAAACAGACATTTGGGGATCGACAAGCGCAATTTTAGGCCGTAGGTAATTACTAAGCGAACCAAGTTTTAACTGAGTGGAGGGATCGGTAAAAACATCAGCACCTGAAACTTCAGATCCCGTGCCTGCCGTGGTTGGAATACAAATCAAGGGCAGTATGGGCCCGGGAATTCGATCATCCCCTACATAATCCAAAGGGCTTCCCCCGTGCGCCAATACCTTTGCTACAATCTTCGCCATGTCCATGTTGCTGCCACCACCAACTCCGCAAACAGCATCAGGTCGGAATTTCTTTGCGGCCTCAATGGATTTTAATACCGAGGGAAGCGTTGGCTCCGGTTCACCACCATCAAATATTTCAAGGGTGATACCAGCATTTTCAAGGGGAGAAACCACCTTCTGGGCGATTCCAAACTTCAAAAGGGTTTTGTCAGTCAAAAGAAAAATGCGCTTGGCGCCCATGCGGGTCGAAAGTTCCCCCACTTCATTTACAGCCCCCCATCCAAACACCAATTCTCCTGCTCCATGAAATCTCCATACGGTTCTCATATTTTCTCCTTTAAAGGCGGGGCCAAAAATGTCATTGTGTTGCTATATTATCCTCAACCCAAGAAGAAAATGACAAAGATCGGATAAATATTCATGAGCAACCCAATTCGAATAGGAATCGTGACAATATCAGATCGCGCCAGCCTGGGTGTTTACCAAGATCTCGGTGGCCCGGCAATAAGCAAACTTCTAAACGAGATCCTATCTTGCGACTTCGAAACAGTGGCAAGGATCATACCTGATGAACAACCAGTGATTGAATCAACCCTCAAGGAATTAGCCGACATGGAGAAATGCTGCCTGATTGTGACAACAGGGGGAACAGGTCCTGCAAAAAGGGATGTGACACCAGAAGCGACAGAAGCTGTCTGCGATAAAATACTTGATGGTTTTGGTGAGCAGATGCGCGCTATCTCACTTAAGATCGTCCCAACCGCAATACTCTCAAGACAAATTGCCGGCATCCGGGGTCAATCCTTGATCATCAATCTGCCCGGCAAACCATCGGCAATTCGTGATTGCTTGCTTGCGGTATTTCCTGCGATTCCTTATTGCATCGACCTTATTGAAGGGCCATATCTCACAACCAATGAAAACATAGTCCTGGCATTTCGACCTAAAAAATAGGGGAATTCATGCAAATCGACTTGAATTGTGACCTTGGCGAAGGGGCTGGCAACGACTTGGAATTATTGCCCTTGGTTACTTCCATCAATATCGCCTGTTGCAGACATGCCGGGTCCCCCGGGCAGGTTTTAGAATTATTAAGGCATGCCGGAAGACACAATGTGATTATTGGCGCCCATCCGGGGTTTAATGATCCGGAAAATTTTGGCCGCCTGGAACACAGTTTGTCCGATGAACAATTATTTGCAGAGTGCCTTTACCAGGTAGGCGCGTTATCAGCCTTGGCAAGCTTTGCAAATGTGAAACTTTCCCATCTCAAGCCGCATGGCGCCCTTTACCACCAAGCTTCAAAAACCAAGTCACTCGCCAAGATCATCATTTCAATCGCGCAAAGATTTAATCTTGCGGTTATCGCACCACCAAATTCCGAACTCCAAACCTGCGCAACAGGCAATGTCCCGTTTTACCCCGAGGGATTTGCGGACAGGCAATACCTTTCGAATGGCAACCTGGTTCCCCGCAACCTTCCTGATGCTTTTATTCACGACCCTGCCATCGCTGCGGCACAAGCCAAAACTCTCATCGAAAAATCCAGGATCGAGACACTTTGCATTCATGGCGACCAGGCAAACGCCTTTGATTTCACAAAAAAACTCAGGCTGGAGCTTGAAAAAAATGGAATATCAATCCGAGGATTCAAATGACCCTCGCCATCATCGAGCCGGGATTGCAAACCCTTGTCGTTGACCAAGGAAGATTTGGTTCAAGACACCAAGGTTTGCCATGGTCGGGCCCAGCCGACTGGGTTTCATTTCTGCTTTGTAATTCGATATTGGGAAATCAGCCCAATACTCCCGCTTTGGAATTCAGCCTTGTTGGACCAACTTTAAAAGCATCAAGAAGATTGGCACTGTCCCACATCGGCCCGCCATGCAATCTTGAAATTGATGGGCATTCATTAAACGGGCTCAACTCTTTCACCCTTAATCCAGGTGAAACTCTTAAGGTGGGAAGTTGTTCCTCCGGGGTATGCGGCTATATTGGCATCAAGGGTGGCATAACCCCAAAAAGCATTCTGGGAAGCAATTGTTCCTTAAGCGCCATCAAAGCCAAAACCAAATTAGCTTGCAGCGAAGGATGGTGCATGCGTACTCGCCTTCCCGAAGAATGGCTCTGGCAAAATCCTAAAGGTGAGGTGAGAGTGACCCCCGGAGCTGAGTTTGCATCATTCAAATCCAAAAATTTATTTAATGAAGAATTCATGGTAGACCAATCAAGCAACCGGATGGGATTAAGATTATCCGGGAAGGAATTTTCTGTACCCGAGGGAGAAATGGTATCTGAACCGGTTTGCCCCGGCACTGTTCAAGTATCACGAAACGGCCATTTATTGGTTCTAGGGATGGATGGCCAAACGATTGGGGGATACCCAAGAATCGCCCAGGTAATAAGGGCCGATTTGGATATTCTTGGCCAACTCAGACCGGGTAGGAAGGTTACTTTCACGCTGGTATCCGAGGAGGAAGCTAAATTTTTATGGCAGGAAAAATCCAATCGCTTTTCGTCAGTTTCAATGCAACTTTGCACCGCTAGCGGCCTTTTTTTGTAGGATATCGTTCATAAGGTTCTTGAATGCTTTTAAGAAAGGTTTTAACAATGGCCAAAATTTTAATCGCCCCCTCCCCCCTTGATGGAATTGAAATTGAGTTTGTAAAAGTCCTAAGAGATGCGGGTCACGAACTTGTATACCCAAAAAAAGGCGAACAACTTTCAGAAAGCGAATTGATGCGCTGGCTTGAGGGTGTAACCGCTGTGCTTGCAGGGTCTGAACCTTACAACGAAAAAGTAATTGCTGCCCACCCGCAACTTAGAGTAATCGCACGGGTTGGAGTAGGATTTGATGCGGTTAACTTAAAGGCCGCCACCGCCAACAATACCGTGGTCACGATCGCTCCCGGAACCAATCAGGGCTCGGTGGCCGAGCATGCGTTCTGCCTGATGCTTGCGCTCGCGAAAAAACTTGTCGTGCAGCACAAAGCCATCGAGCAAGGCAAGTTTCCCCGGGGCACGAATTTTCCGCTCCGTGGAAAAACATTGGGCTTGGCGGGACTGGGCCGTACTGGCAAAGCCATGGCGACCAGGGCTCTTGCCTTTGAAATGAAAGTGGTCGCCTACGAACCTTTCCCCGACCATGACTTTTGCAAGAAACATGACATTAAACTCATCAGCTGGGAAGATCTTTTGAAACAATCGGATTTCCTTTCCCTACATCTGCCCTATAGCAAGGAATCACACCATATCATCAATAAAAATACCTTGGGAATGATGAAGCCCTCTGCTTTCTTAATCAACACTTCAAGGGGTGGAGTAATCAAAACTGATGACCTTCATGAAGCTTTGAAAACAAAAAGGATCGCAGGGGCCGGCCTCGATGTGTTTGAGGAAGAACCACCAGGAAAACTTTCAATATTTGAAATGGAAAATATTGTCCTCACCGCCCACATGGCGGGAGTTGATGTCCAATCACGCGATGACATGGCTCTTTCCGCAGCTCATGCAGTGGTGGATATACTTAATGGCAAATGGCCTGCGGAAAAAGTGGTTAACCCTGAAGTGAAAAAGTGATTACTTCAAATCTAATAACCCAAGTAAAATTCAATGTAAGGGAATTTACTGTATACCGAGCTTATAATCTGAACTTTTATGAAGACAATTCCTCAAGAATTTGAATATTTTCTTGATTAATTAGGAATAAGAGCTCTAAGATTTATTTGTAGTCTTAATAATTTCTTCATAAATAGGCTCGTTATATGTTTACATCAAAAAAACGAAATGCCTTCACGCTCATCGAGTTGCTCGTTGTGATTGCAATTATCGCCATTCTCATAGGCCTGTTACTGCCAGCAGTACAAAAAGTACGCGAAGCATCTTCTAGATTAACATGCGCTAACAATCTTAAACAAATAGGATTGGCAGTTCATAATTTTGAAAACACGCGGGGTAGCTTACCCTCAAGTATGACCATTAAGGGAGCAACCACTTTGGTTTCCTTGCTTCCGTTTGTGGAACAAGAAGCGCTTGGAAAAGT
>SXGQ01401591.1_pt1 | contig 37653 bp, 61 predicted proteins | sample 3178371 | NCBI WGS metagenome assembly SXGQ01 (sample SAMN11356859, study PRJNA531348) | freshwater metagenome | isolation source: freshwater sample F1-20 | place: China: Fuxian Lake, Yuxi | collected 2017-12-25 | reverse complement strand
TCTTTTAAAAATTGCGTTGTTGGATAGTTTTTCATAATAAACCCTCCTATAAATAGAAAACAATAGAGATTACAGCAGCAATGCAAGTATATAAGCATATACCGGTTAATAGCAATGATTTAATCATGGTTTAAACCCTCCATTGGTTGACGATAATTATTATAGGACCTAATTTTACTAGTCTTATTAGTATGAAATTGTTTTAGCTTTAATTCTATCCCGGCATTGTCACAAGCATTAAATAGTGTATTCAAATCACAATCCTCTTCTAAATAAACATAATCATTACGCCGGTATGAGTAATGGGTTATTTTATCGGCAATACCTAAACCATACAGCAAACCGATTGAGCACTTAACCCAGCCATGCCCCGGGTCTTGATAGTAATTAAGGGTTAATTTTCGCATGAGATAACGCCTCCTAGTAATAGGTTAACGATTAGCAAAATACTAATCCTATAAGCGCCTAAGATAAGCGCCTATAGGTTAATACTTAAACCGGTTTAATATCGATAACGAAGCCGCTGTAATCCTTTTTTGCCTTACCCTTAGCATACAATGCAACAATAGAGCGCTTAGGGTCTAAATGTCTAATGTCTGTATTGTCACCGTCAACACAAGGCAAACCTAGAAAATTAGCTGGGATTTTATCTTGCATACGAAAAACTACCGCTAATCTCATACCTGAATTAATAGCTTGCATTGCGTATTTTTGATACGCCGATACCCCACTATAGCTAAATGTTAAATCATAGTTTAATGGTAATTCCTTACGATTAGGAATTTTAGTATAGTCATAGAATTGCACTTCAGGGAATAAATCGAAAATTGTAATCGTGCGGATTTTGCCATGCATAAATTCATAATCAAAGGTTATGTTTTCCCATTTAATATCGCTAGTACCATTTAAGCGCACTAATGGAATAAACCCGTCCCGCCTCGCTTGCTTAATTAGTTTATTAATATCCTTAACTAATTCAAGCATAAATTGCTGGCGCTCATTATAGAATTGCTTAGTCTTACGAATTCTAGCTTGCTGTATTGGATTAGTACTTTCACCGGTTTTAATAATCCCGGCCCGTCCCGCTGTATTTAAGCAAGCATGAGCGCATTGTGCAATATCCGCCATGGCGCAAGTATTAAACCCGCTTAGTTTATATGGCGCTAGATATAACACGCCGGTAAGAAAACCCTCTTTTTGACCCTTAACGGTTTTCGCATTGCTATCTACATTTAATAATTTATAACTACTCATTTTTAAACCCTCCAATTTTAGGATACTGAAAATAGAATAATCCTAGTACCCAATACAGCGATACTAGGATAAACCCTTACTATGCTGCTTCTAGCTCTTCGCTCTCTTCGGTTACCATTTCACCGGCAAAACCTGCTAGATAATCAGCGGATTTTTGTGCTAATGCCGCCGCTTTAAATATTGCTTTATTGTCATTTTTTAACACTCGTAACCATGAAGCAATATAGCTAGAATGGCGTAATTCACCGGCGATATTAAACCGGGCGCATAAAAATGCGGCGCTTAATTCGGCGATTAGCTCTTCTGCGGCGTAGGCTTCATTACCGAAGCGGCCCGATAAATCCCGGTCCAATCTGGATTTATGCCCGCTCCAATGCGCTAACTCATGCAATAGTGTTGCATAATAGCTGGCTTCATTATTAAATTGTGATTTATGCGGCATTGCAACATAATCTTGCGACGGTGAATAGTATGCCCTATCGCCGCCAAATTGTAATTGTGCGCCGCTTTTAACCGTAAGCGCTTCAATGCTGGCGATATCATTAAAAACCTTTGGCGCTGGCATTGCTGGCGCTTCGAAGCCGCTTACTTGCTCGGCATTGAAAACCGTATAGGATTTTAGAATATAGCTATAGTTTTTAACTTCGCCGGCTTCGGTAATCTTAGTACCCTTTTCTACCGGTGAGTAAAAAATTATTTGCGTACCCTTGCTACCCTTGCTTACCTGAGCGCCAATACTAACCCATTGTTTATATGTTGCCCAATACGGTGATTTAAACCCGCTCATACCTAAAATAATTGTATTAATGCCGCTGTAGGTTTTCTTAGTAATAACATTACAATCTGAGCCGGCTTCGCCGCTCCAGTTTTTAACCCAACTAGGTAGCTTGCCGCTCTCTAGCTCAGCAATGATTTTATCGGTTACTTGTTGATAGACTAATGCGCTCATGATTTTTAGCTCCTGATTAGTGATTAATTAAATACTACAGTATCAATTTTCTATTAATATTACCATTGTGAATATTATGACATTCCCTAATAGGGTTTACCCTTAGTCTTTAGTGGTACGAAATAGGTGCATCATAGCCCCATACACTCACGCTATCGACTACACAGGCTCGATAGTTTTTCTCTATTGGTCTATGATATATGCATCAATGCGTATATTCGCACAGACCGATATAGATGTAAGTAAGCGCTAACTAACATAGGGGGGGTGGGGTAGACTATGTTGTGTAATGTTGGCGGAGCCTCCATAGCATACAAAAGAGTAAAATAGGACTATAATAATTAAGAAAAAAGGGACACAGTCAACAATGTTGTATGTCATTGATTAATAAGGTAGAATAAAATAGGGACAGACTCGGTGGAAATGCTCACTCCGTAGGAGGTCGGTGTTGTCCCCAGCGGAGACCTATATCACCAGTGCAGACCCGCTGAATCTGCTCAGCCGTAGGCGTTGGTAATAACCCTACTATGAAACATACTATAAAATAATGCTTGACAAAATAGCAAAAATGTGCTAAAATCGCCTTACAAGTTAAACGACACACACTATAAAGAAACATATAAGCCCTGCAAGCAGCGGATTATTATAGCGCACTAAACCACCGCTAAACCACTTGGTGAAAAACAATTACCAAGAAACCCCCTGATAGCGAACTGCAGCCTAACGGCAGCACACTATAGTACTAATAGGGCTTTGAGTTTTTTATTTGTCTAAGTAAGTGTTTGAACATCTTACTTTGTCTTTCCTTTAAGGATAAAAAGGCGTTATGTTAGAAGTTGAAAAACAATTATCTACCGAAGATGCACAGTCTTTAGACGAAGGTAGTGTCTTAAAAAAGAAGCGACCAAAGTTGGTTAGACGCAAAGTAGTCGATGGTAAACCTGTTCGTGGTCGTCCCTCCAACAAGGCTCTCGCCAAGAAGAAGAATCCCGGCGTGGTGGGCAGACCGCCCGGCGACGCAGCAAGGATTGCAGAGTTTAGAGCAAGGCTGTTGGCAACACATGGCGATAGTGTGATTGAAAAGATTATCACGACTGCGCTACAGGATGGACACCCAGCACAGGGAGCAATGCTAAAGTTCTGTGGAGAACGATTGTTACCACTCTCAGGCTTTGAAGGTAAGACCGGTGGTAGTACACCACAGATTAGTATTAACATTAGTGGACTGACTAGTCCAACAATAGAAGCAGAAGAAGTGATTGATAACGATGTCACCGATGTAACAATTAAGGACATCAATGAATCTTGACTTTAAACTGCTAAAGTGGCAACAAGAGGTCTTTAAGGATAAAACTCGCTTTAAAGTAATAGCAGCAGGGCGACGGTGCGGTAAAAGCAGACTCGCTACCATGATGCTCATTATAAAGGCATTAGAAGCTCCTGAAGGGTCTGCAGTGTTGTATGTATCCCCTACTCTAGGACAATCCAGACAAATCATCTGGGATAGCCTCCTAGAGATCGGTAGATCGGTTATTAAGTCTGCTCACATTAACAATCTGGACATCACCTTGGTGAATGGTCGTAAGATTCATGTTCGTGGCGCAGACAACAGTGATACCCTTCGTGGTCTGAGTTTGTACTACGCAGTGCTTGACGAGTGTGCGTTTATTAAGCAGGAGACATGGGAGAAGATTGTTCGTGCTTCTCTGTCGGATACCAAGGGAGAGGCTATGTTCATCTCCACTCCGTCCGGGCGTAACTGGTTTTACGATATGTATAAACTAGGGCTGGAAGAAGAAGACGAAGAATGGAACGCATGGCACTTTACTACTAAAGACAATGAAACGATTGACCCAAAAGAGGTGGACGCAGCGAAGAAAACCCTCTCATCGTTTGCGTTCAAACAAGAATATGAGGCTTCTTTTGATAACGCAGGGCAAGAAATCTTTAAAGAAGAGTGGATTAAGTATGGCGAAGTTCCGCAATATGGCGACTACGTTATCGCCATCGATCTTGCCGGTTTTGAGGACGTGGCTAAAAACGCAGGCGCTTCTAAGAAACGGTTAGATGAATCCGCTATCGCAATTGTAAAAGTAGAAGACACTGGAGATTGGTTCGTTGAGAAGATTGTACATGGTCGTTGGGATATTAAAGAGACAGCATCAAAAATACTTAGACTTGTACAAGAATACCAGCCGATGGCTGTAGGAATCGAAAGAGGGGCGCTAAAGAATGCAGTACTGCCCTACCTTAATGACATGATGCGTAAGAACAGTGTGTATTTCCATATCAGTGATTTAACACACGGCAACAAGAAAAAGACTGAGCGAATAGCTTGGGCGTTACAAGGAAGATTTGAACACGGTAGGATTACCTTAAACGAAGACGAAGACTGGAAAGAGTTTACCGATCAGTTACTTCAGTTTCCTACTGCTAATGTCCATGACGACCTCGTGGACGCATTAGCGTATGTCGATCAGATGGCTGTTACGAATTATCAACAGGACTATGAAGACAAAGATTACGAACCACTGGATGTTGTTTCAGGCTACTAAAGGAAAATTATGGCTGAAAATATGGACATGAACGAAGGCACTGTTTGGGAAGAACCTTCTGAAGCAGATAAAGAACTAACTGCTTTTGTTGTACAACATTGTGACCGCTGGAGAGATAGTCGTGATGAAAACTACCTAGAATACTGGAAAGAATACGAAAGAATCTTCCGTGGCATCTGGGCAGACGAAGACAAGACACGAGAGTCTGAGCGTAGTCGCTTAATCAGCCCCGCTACGCAGCAAGCTGTTGAGACCAGACACGCTGAGATTATGGAAGCAATCTTTGGTAATGGAGAGTTCTTCGACATCAAGGACGATGTTCGGGATTACAACAACAATCCAATGGATGTTGAAGCAATCAAGGTACAACTAAAAGAAGACCTTGAGCGACATAAGATTCGTAAATCTGTTGACCAAGTAGAATTGATGGCAGAGATTTATGGTACTGGTATCGGTGAGATCATCGTTAAGCAAGAGAAAGAGTTTATTCCTGCTACGATGCCAATGCCGGGTAGCCCACAAGCAGCTTACGGTGTACAAGAGAAGGAATACTTCTGCGTTAAGGTTGTTCCTGTTAATCCTAAGAACTTCCTCATTGACCCTAATGCTACATCGATTGAGGATGCAATGGGTTGTGCAGTAGAGAAGTTTGTGTCGATTCACAAAGTTGTGGAAGGCATGGAGAAGGGTATCTATCGTAAGGTAGACATCGGACCTGCTGGCAATGATGATGACTTAGAAGTCACTCAAGAGGTAGTCCAGTACCAAGACGACAAAGTCAAGCTCTTAACCTACTACGGTTTAGTCCCCAGAGAGTACCTAGAACAGCTTGAGAACGAAGGCGAAGAAGTAGTTGACCTCTTCCCTGAATCTAGTACCGCTGATACCTATAGCGACCTTGTAGAAGCTATTGTCGTTATCGCTAACGATGGACTCCTCCTCAAGGCTGAGAAGAACCCCTACATGATGCAAGATCGACCTGTTATCGCCTACCAAGACGATACAGTTCCTAATCGTTTCTGGGGTCGTGGTACAGTAGAGAAAGCCTATAATATGCAAAAGGCTATCGATGCACAACTACGCAGTCACCTAGACAGTTTGGCATTAACTACTGCGCCAATGATTGCCATTGATGCTACTCGTCTACCCCGTGGCTCTAAGTTTGAAGTCAAACCCGGTAAAGCACTCTTAACCAATGGTAATCCGGCTGAGATCATGATGCCATTTAAGTTTGGGCAGACTAGCCCTGAGAACTTCGCTACCTCTAAAGAGTTCGAGCGTATGTTACTAATGGCAACTGGAACTTTAGATAGTCAAGGTGTAGTATCACAGGCTTCTCGTGATGCCTCTGGCGCTGGTATGTCAATGGCAATGGCTGGCATCATCAAGAAGTACAAACGCACCTTAACGAACTTCCAAGAAGACTTCATGGTTCCATTAATCAAGAAAGCAGCCTTCCGTTATATGCAGTTTGACCCTGAGCGTTATCCTTCTGTGGATATGAAGTTCATTCCTACTGCTACTTTGGGTATTATGGCTCGTGAGTACGAACAACAACAGCTCATTGGTTTGTTACAGACCCTTGGACCCAATACTCCTGTCCTGCCAATCATCCTCAAAGGCATTATTGGTAACTCTAGCCTATCCAATCGGGCTGAATTAGAGCAAGCATTGACCCAAATGAGTCAACCAGACCCACAACAGGCTCAAATGGCTCAAATGACCCAGCAATTACAGATGGAACAGGCTCAAGCCACCACCCAATCGCTACAGGCTAGGGCGCAAAGAGACTCTGCAGAGGCTGCTAAGACCGTTGTAGAGACCCAATTGATGCCTGAAGAGCTTCGTGCGAAGGTCATTAGCTCACTTTCTACCAATATTGATGGTAAAAACCAAGAATCTGAGTTTGAAAAGAGAGCCAAGATAGCAGAATTGATGCTAAAAGAAGCCGATATTAAGAATAAAGGCAAGATTGTAGAACTACAGATGCAAAAACAACGAATACAGTAAAAACACTTGACTTTTTAGCAAAGTTGTGGTAAAATACCGCTATAAATGTAAGTAAGCGCTAATTAACTTAATGACTAGAAAAACAGACGCTCAAAAAAGTTTAGATTATGTAAACACTAAACAAGGGCGGTTTAGAAGTTTAGTAAAAGGAGCAAAAGCTAGTGCCTCTAAACGAGGACAGGTTTTTGCACTAACTTACGAAGATATTTGTTTATTGTGGATAGAACAAAAAGGTAAGTGCGCTTATACAGGCTGGGACATGGATGCTATTACAGGTTCCAACACAGTTGTAAGCATTGAACGAATTGACAACACTCTTGGCTATTTAACTGGAAACTGTATTTTAGTTTGTTGGTGTGCCAATAGAGCAAGAAGTACATTAGATTTTACATTTTTTAAAGAAATGTGTAAAGCAATTAGCAATAAAAAATAACATTCTCCACAAGGACAAAGAATGATAGATAAAAAACTACAAGAATATTATGAGAGTCGATTCTCAATGACAGCGACTCAGGGTTGGCAAGATTTGATGGAAGATGCACAGGCAATGTTCACTTCCTTAAACAATGTCTTATCAATCCAAACTGAAACAGATTTGCATCTGAAGCGAGGACAGTTGGACATACTCCAATGGCTTCTCAGTCTTAAAGATGTATCCGAGCAGTCCTACGAACAGCTCATGTCGGGAGACACGGCGAATGAGTAGGAAGTTATATGACTTTAAATGCTCCGAAGGACATATCACAGAGAGTTTTGTTGGAGATGAAACAACAGAAATTCAATGTGAATGTGGTTTAGTTGCTAACCGAATTATTTCTCCTATAAGAATTAGTTTGGATGGCACTGACCCAGTCTTCGTCTCCGCCTACGATAGATGGGCGAAAAGGCACGAAGACAAACAGAAGCAAGAAGCAAAACAAAACGCCTGAGATACCTTTATTGGGAAATAGAGCCTCAGATTATTAATCCTAAAATCACTTGATTCGGTGACAGGAGACTTTAAATGGCAGCAACATTTATTCAAGAAGAAGAACTGTTTGAAAGCAATGAAGCAGAAGTAGTACAAGATGTTAATACTCCAGAAGCGTCAACAACAGACGCACAACCTGAAGCTAAACCACAAGAACCAGTTGAAGATTTACCAGAGAAGTATCGAGGTAAGTCCGCAATAGAAATTGCAAAGATGCACCAAGAAGCTGAGAAGCTCATTGGTCGTCAAGCAAACGAGGTTCACGAGGTACGAAGTCTTGCAGACCAGCTTTTAAAACAACAACTCGAAGCTCGAACAAAAGAAACAGCGCCTATTGAAGAATCGCTTGAAGAAGACTTTTTTGTAGACCCTAAACAGGCTGTCAACAGACAAGTAGAGAAGCACCCTGCTGTAATTGAAGCTAGACAAGCAGCATTAGAAATGCGGAAGATGAAGACAGCACAACAACTGTCCTCTAAACATCCCGATTTTACCACTATCGCACAAGATACTGGATTTCAAGATTGGGTTAAGTCTTCTAAGATTCGACTGAACTTGTTTGCCAAAGCTGATGCAGAATTTGATTTTGATGCCGCTGATGAATTAATTAGTACTTACAAAGAACTAAAACAAATCAAACAGCAAACTCAAACGACTCAAACTGCAGCAGTAGAAAGCAAAGCTCAAGAACACGCAATGAAGGCTGCCTCTGTTGATGTTGGTGGTGCTGGAGAGACTAGTAGAAAAGTATATCGTCGAGCCGACCTAATTAAATTGAAACTGACCGACCCTAATCGTTATGCAGATTTACAGGATGAAATCCTAGCCGCATACGCCGAGGGGAGAGTTAAGTAATTTTAGACTTAATAATTCATAAAGGAAATTAATCATGGCAGCAGTAACATACCCCGGCGGTAGTAGTTCTATCGTCAACAAAACAAACGCAGATAAGTTCATACCAGAAATTTGGTCTGATGAAGTTATCGCTGCGTACAAGGCAAACTTAGTTCTTGCAAACCTCGTCCGTAAAATGTCTTTCAAAGGCAAAAAAGGCGACACACTGCATATTCCTAAGCCAACCCGTGGCACAGCAGCAGCTAAAGCAGCTAACACTGCAGTAACCATCCAAGCTAACGTCGAGAGCGAAGTACAAGTTCTCATCGACCAACACTTCGAGTACAGCCGTTTCATCGAGGACATCGTCGAGACTCAAGCATTGTCTTCTTTGCGTTCGTTCTACACTGAAGATGCTGGTTACGCTTTGGCTAAGAAAGTTGATGACACCCTCATCGGTCTTGCAAAGACCTTTGGCGATGGCACAACTACCTATGTCCATAGCAATAGCTATTACATCGACGCTTCAACAGGCTTAACATTGTACGCATTAGATACTGTTACCACATCCGATGTATTCACCGATGCTGGTTTCCGTAAACTCATCCAGTTGATGGACGATGCTGATGTACCAATGGATGGTCGTAAGTTTGCTATTCCTCCATCACTCCGCAACTCTATCATGGGCATTGACCGTTACAATAGCTCTGATTTCGTTGATGGTCGTGGTGTAAACAACGGTCAAATCGGTAAGCTATATGGCATTGATATTTATGTATCAAGCAATATGCCTACGATTGAAACCGCTGCAGACAACTCTGTTGGCGATGCAATCAAAGCTGCTCTCTTGTTCCATACTGATACTATGGTATTCGCAGAGCAACTTGGTGTTCGCTCACAGACTCAGTACAAGCTAGATTACTTATCCACTCTGTACACTGCTGACACCCTCTTTGGTGCTAAGACAGTGCGTCCAGAAGCTGGCTTTGTATTAGCTGTAAACGCCTAATATAGGCAACTCAAGCTCCTTAGCTTCGGCTAGGGAGTTTGTTTAAGTGCATTCCTTGAGTGTATTTAGACAAACATAGGAGACTACTTTGAGCCTATATAGAGGACCCGGTGGTGCAGGAGATGCTACAAATGATGCTGCCAATCAAGCAGTAGTCGCACAGCAATATGCCCAACAATCCGAAAACTTCAAAAACCAAGCACAAAACAGTGCAACCGCTGCAGCGAGTTCAGCCTCTGCAGCGAGTGGCTCAGCGTCTTCAGCATCAAGTTCTGCTACTACAGCAACTAATGCAAAAAACTCTGCTGAGTCAGCAAGAGATGCTGCGTTGGTGGCAGAAACTAATGCCGAAACAGCAGAAACAAACGCAGAAACAGCAAGAGACGAAACCTTAAACTTTGCTAACAATGTAGTATTTCAAGCAACGACTTTAGCTGCTGGTTCTTCGGCAACTGTCAGTTACAATTCTAATACTTTAACTGTTAGTCTAGGTCTTCCTACTGGAGCTACAGGCGCTACAGGCTCAACAGGCGCTACAGGCGCTACCGGTGCTACTGGTCCACAAGGCGCTACTGGGTCTACGGGAGCAACAGGCGCTCAAGGTGCTACTGGAGCCACTGGCGCTACAGGAGCGACTGGTTCACAAGGTCTTAAAGGCGATACTGGCGATACAGGTCCACAAGGCGCTACTGGGGCTACTGGAGCGCAAGGTGCAACAGGAGCTACTGGCGCTACTGGCGCTGCCGGGGCTGACGGTGTTGGTGTTCCTGCAGGAGGCACTACTGGACAGTATTTAGTAAAATCATCAAATACGAATTATGCTACTCAATGGAGTACATTAGATTTATCGAGTTATTTAACTTCATCGACCGCTGCTAGTACATATGTTGCGCTGGGCGGTTCATACGCTGATCCGTCGTGGATAACATCCTTGGCAGGTAGCAAAATCACAGGAACACTTGACGGAGGAACATATTAATGCCAACCACAATCGTAACTAAGAACAGTTCTACTGCTGCTGCAGTACCATCTGCTGGTTCACTAACGCAAGGTGAATTAGCAGTTAATGTCACTGATAAGAAAATCTATACAAAAAATGCTAGTGGCGCTGTGGTTGAATTAGGGGCTTCCGGAGATGTAACTCTTGCAGGTACACAAACCCTTACCAATAAAACAATTGCTTATGCTGACAACACTCTAACTGGTGTTGCTGGGGTTACGGCAACACAGACCCTTACCAACAAGACTTTGACTGATCCAGCGATCATTGGAACGATCCTAGAGGACATCTTTACGATTACCGATGGCGCAGCGTTTGAGATTGATCCAGGCAATGGCTCTGTACAGTTAATTACGCTAGGCGCAAGTCGTACACCTAAAGCTACAAACTTTGCTAATGGAGAATCTGTACTACTAATGGTAGATGATGGCACAGCCTACACGCTTACTTGGACAGACGCAACATTTGGCGGTAGCGGTGTAGTGTGGAAATCAAATGCGGGTTCAGCACCTACGTTAAACACTACAGGCTATACAGTTATGACTTTGTTTAAAGTAGCTGGTCAAGTATATGGTGCGAGGGTTGGCGATGCTTAATAAAAAAGCACTAGCTAGCGCACCTAGCACACCACCAGTATTTGTAGAAGATGTATTTTCTACTTATCTATATACAGGCAACAGCTCTACACAGACCATCACCAATGGCATTGACTTGTCGGGTAAGGGTGGTTTGGTTTGGATTAAATCACGTTCAGATACAACAAGTAATTTTCTGTTTGACACTATTCGTGGTGCTTTAAATGAAATAAACAGCAACAATACTGAAGCACAAGTGTCTCTTGCAAATAGTCTTACTGCTTTTAACGCAAATGGGTTTTCTTTGGGCAGTAGTGCGCAAACTAATTTTACTGGAGAAACCCAAGTCTCATGGACATTCCGTAAACAAGCTAAGTTCTTTGATGTAGTTACTTATACTGGTAATGGTTCTACGCAAAATATCGCACATAGTTTAGGTTCTGCACCGGGTTGCATAATTGTTAAATGCACATCAACAGCGGGGCAAGATTGGTTTGTTTACCATCAGACACAAGGTAATGGATATGGATTATTAAACACAACTGATTCATGGGGAACATATACAGGATATTGGAATAACACAACACCTACATCAACACAATTTAGCGTTGGAACATCTATAGGAGTAAATGGAAATGGTCTTACCTATGTAGCCTACCTATTCGCCCATGACGCTGGTGGCTTTGGTACTGCTGGTACAGATAATGTGATTAGCTGTGGGTCGTTTACGGCTGATGGTGGTGGTTATGCAACAGTCAACCTTGGATATGAGCCACAGTTTTTAATTGCTAAAGCAACAAACGCAGAAGGATATTCTTGGAGATTGATTGACACAATGCGTGGATGGTCGCATTCACTCAACGATAAGTTTCTTACTCTTAATTCATCCAGTGCAGAAGGTAGTGATGCGTTTGGCATTCCAACCGCTACAGGATTTGAATATGGGCAAACTGGAGCAAATACTACCTTTATCTACATAGCAATCCGTAGAGGACCAATGAAAACACCTACAAGTGGTACTAGTGTGTTTAGTCCTTTAATTAGAAACGGAACAGGTGCTACTGCTGTTGTTTCTAGTGTTGGATTTCCTCCTGATCTTTACATTGGACAGCAACGACCAGCTTCTAGTAACGCATTTTGGGCTGATAGACTGCGTGGTCGTGCTGCTGGTTTAAAATCAACCGATGCAAATGCAGAAACAACATCAGGGTCTACAGCAGATGTAATGTCATTTGACCAAAATGGCGTGACGCTTGGCACTGGGGAAAACGCAAACATAAACCCTGGAAACGGAAATTCTGTTGCCAACTGGAACTTCCGCAGAGCGCCAGGATTCTTTGATGTAGTTTGTTATACAGGAACAGGAAGCGCAAGAACAGTAACGCACAGCCTTGGTGTAGTTCCTGAGATGATGATTGTTAAAAACCGATCTACTGCTGCAAATTGGATGGTGTATCATAAGGGACTAAATGGTGGCACAAGTCCTCAAAGTTATTTTATTAACTTAAACCTTACTACTGAAGAAACAAATAATACTGGTACTTGGAACAATACTGCGCCAACTTCTTCTGTATTTTCTGTTGGTAGCGCAGGTAATATAAATAATACTAGCGATACATATGTAGCTTATTTATTTGCAACAGTTACTGGTGTGTCTAAAGTAGGTTTTTATACAGGCACAGGAACTACTTTAACTATTGATTGTGGATTTACTGCTGGCGCTAGGTTTGTATTAATTAAGTGTGCAGACAATGCTGGCAATTGGTTTGTATGGGACACAGCTAGAGGAATTGTAAGCGGTGACGATCCTTACTTGTTACTAAACTCTACTGCTGCTGAAGTAACCAACACAGACTATATCGACCCAGTTAATTCAGGTTTTCAGATTAGCTCAACAGCACCAGCAGCAATTAATCAAAACAACGGCAAATTTATTTTCATAGCAATAGCATAAGGAAAAATCATGTTAATTCGTATTCGATCAACTGGTCAAACAATGTATGAACCTGAGTTTCGGGCTAATAATCCGAACACCTCATTCCCGCCTCAGATTACAGCATCAATCTTAAATGAGTTTGGTGCTGATCCAGTTCTTAATGGCGCACAAGCTACAGGTGGTACTGTCTATCAATACTCTCAACAAGCTGGTGTAGAGCAAATAGATGGTAAATGGTTTACTAAACATATTCTTGGTCCAATCTTTACAGACACACCCGCTACAGATACAGAGCCAGCAAAGACAGCAGCACAAAATGAAGCTGCTTACAAAGCTATGAAAGATGCAGAGCAAGCTAAGTCTGTTCGTCAAACTAGAGATCAAAAACTAGCTGAAACAGATTGGCGCTTTAGAAGCGATATGACACCATCCCAAGCATGGAAAGACTATTGCCAAGCATTGCGTGATATACCAGCACAAGCTGGATTCCCTTGGACAGTTACTTATCCTGAGCAACCATAATGGCTACTATAGACAAAAACGAAGCAGCGTTATCTGAACACGAGGCAATCTGCGCTGAACGCTATATAGGTATCAATGCTAGATTAAAACGCTTAGAGCAGATTCTTATGGGTTCTACTGCGTTTATTATTGCCATTCTTTTAAGTTTATTGCTTAAATGAGAGAACTTTCGGTCGGTAAAAATCTTACCGCTAATACTCTTACAACGCTATACACCGTACCCCGGCAACAGACTGCTCGGTTTTATACTATGTATGCACACAATACTGGTGGTTCGACAAAACATTTTAGTGCTTGGTGGTATGATAAAAGCGCAAACACCGAAGTTGTTATTTTGTTAGAATATAATTTAAGCAGTAAGACATATTTACAGTTAAATGGTTCCTCTTATATTTTCTTTGAAGAAGGTGATGAGTTAAGAGTTAAATCCGAAGCTGGTTCTGCTGTAAGCGTTATTGTTACATTTGAACAGGAATATAAACCTTCAACACCACATGGAGTATAAAAATGCCTCTTGCTAAAGGTAAATCACAAAAGACAATTAGTAAAAATATATCTAAGTTAGTTAAAGAAGGTCGTCCTCAGAAGCAAGCTGTAGCAATCGCTCTAGCAACCGCTAAAGCTAAACCCAAGAAGAAAGGAAAGTAATATGCCAATGGTAAAAGACAAGAAGTTCCCTTACACAACTAAGGGTAAGAAACAAGCTAAGACGTATGCTAAGAAGACTGGTGCTAAAGTAGTTGCTAAACCCATGAAGAAAATGGGAGCGATGCGTGGCTACTAAGCCAAAGTCTAAAGTTAACCAAGCTGGTGTCTACACCAAGCCTACGATGCGTAAAGCCTTGTTTAACAAGATTAAGGCAGGCAGCAAAGGTGGAGACCCCGGTGAATGGTCGGCACGAAAGGCACAGCTTTTAGCCCGTGAGTACAAGAGCAAGGGCGGTGGTTACAAGTCATGAAGAATCCTCAACAATCCCTAAAAGATTGGTCAGCACAGAAGTGGAGAACTTCAGATGGTTCACCTAGTAAAGGTAAGAAGCGTTATCTACCTGATGCTGCATGGAAGGCACTAAGCCCCGCAGAGAAAGCTGCTACAAACAAAGCCAAGGCTAAAGGAAATAAGGCAGGTAAGCAGTTTGTAAAACAACCTAAGAATATAGCAAAGAAGACAGCAGGCTATAGATAATGAGTTTCTTTATTGGGGTGTTGCTGTTGTGTATTAACAGTGAGTGTTACTTTTTAAAGATTAACAACACCTTTGATAAGATAGAACAGTGTCAACAGGTAGTGCGGCAATGGGGTCAATATGCCCGTAAAGAAGGTTTTGATCCAATTTACACTTGTTTACAAATAGATTTAAAGGCGAACATATAATGGTTAAGAAGGTATATCAGAATCCAGAGGGTGGTTTAAACGCCAAAGGAAGGGCATACTTCAACAAAACGACTGGCTCTAAGCTCAAGCCCCCAGTTTCAGCTAAAGCGGCTGCAAAGTCCCCTAAAGCGGCTGGAAGGCGTAAGTCGTTCTGTGCAAGGATGGGAGGCGTAAAAGGTCCAATGCAGGACGAAAAAGGCAGACCTACTCGTAAAGCCTTGGCATTAAAGAAATGGGATTGTTAAAATAACTCTTGACACAGAGTTAAAAGTATGATACACTAAGGAACATTATGGCAACGACTTACTTACAAGCAGTCAACGGTGTGCTACGACGGTTAAGAGAAACCGAAGTTGCTACGGTTAATGCTTCCTCTTATTCTAAGCTAATTGGTGATTTTGTTAATGATGCTAAAAGTTCTGTAGAAGCTGCTTATAATTGGAATGCTTTATCAGATACACTAACAGCCACAACATCGGCTGATTTGTTTAGTTATGTCTTAACAGGCTCTGGTGTTCGATTTAGAGTTGTTGATGTGCTAAATGACACTAAAGACACAGTAATGCGTCTTGCTCCTACTCATTGGATGAATACACAGTTTTTGCCAACAACACCACAAAAAGGTTCTCCTAATTATTATAACTTCAATGGACAAGACAATAACGGAGATACTCTAGTTGATGTCTTTCCTATCCCTGACGGTGTTTATACTTTACGATTTAATGTTATATTACCGCAAGCAGCACTATCGTCGGATAATACTGTAATTAAGGTTCCTGCTGATGTAGTGATTTTAAATGCTTATGCAAGAGCCGTAGTCGAGCGTGGCGAAGATGGCGGCTTACAGTCTTCGGAAGCATATGCCTTAGCTCGAAACTTAATGGCTGATTATATATCGTTAGAATCCAATCGTTATCTTGAAGATACCAATTGGGTGCCTAATTGAGTAAACAATTACAAGCAGCGACGATTGCTGCTCCCGGATTTATGGGGTTAAATACGCAAGATAGTAGCGTAACCCTAGAATCAGGCTTTGCATTAGTTGCGAATAACTGCATCATTGACAAGTTTGGTCGTATTGGTTCTCGTAAAGGATGGGATAATGTTCACGCAACCAACGCTGACTTATCAACTGCAGTAGTTAAAACTATTGCAGATGTTAGGGGACCAGACAATAATACAGTGTTATTTGCGGCTGGTAATAACAAATTGTTTCTTGAACAATCAGGTGCGTTAGTTTTAAAGAATGTACGCAATGCTGCTGATTCTGCTAATGTAAGCTATACCATTACGAATAGCCATTGGCAAGTAGCTAATATACAACAAACAGGCGAAACAAAGGCGTATGCTACAGTTGTACAGGCAGGACATCCTGTATTGTTATTAAATTATTTAACTAGTGCTTTTGGTTTTCAGCAACTAGGCGATTTAGGAACATTACCGGGATCGTATACAACCGCTACCTTTACTCCTAATTGTGCTATTGCAGCATATGGTAGAACATGGGTTGCGGACATTGTAGATGATAAACAAACCGTATATTTTAGTGATTTGTTAGATGCAACAAACTATAGGACAGGCACAGCTGGTCGTTTAGATATATCAGAAGTTGTTGGCGATGGCGATCCTATTGTAACATTAGCATCACATAATGGTTTCTTGATTATATTCTGTACACGACATATTGTTATTTATTCAGGCGCACAAGACCCATCAGCAATAGCATTAGCTGATGTTATTACAGGTGTTGGTTGTATTGCTAGAGATTCTGTACAGACAACAGGTTCAGATGTAATTTTCTTATCTGATACTGGTGTTCGTTCTTTAACAAGAACCATTCAAGAGAAATCTGCTCCGTTTAGAGATTTATCTAAAAATGTTAGAGATGATTTATTATCCTATGTAAATGGCGAATTAACAGAGAATATTAAGGCAATCTATAGCCCAACAGACGCTTTTTACTTATTATCCTTTCCGAGTCAATCGGTTGTGTATTGTTTTGATACCAGAGCAATGATGCAAGATGGAGCAGCAAGAACAACGACATGGTCTGGTTTAGTGCCGTATTCGTTTGCGGTAACAAAAGATAAAGAGCTATATTTAGGTGTGGCGGGATATGTCGGTAAATATACTGGTTATCAAGATAATGGTATCGATTATTTAATGTCGTATTATACGAACTATTTTGATTATCAAACACCAACAACATTAAAGATATTTAAGAAAGCTGATTTCTATGTTATTGGTGGAGCTTCTCAGACAGTTGCAATTAAGTGGGATTTCGATTATGAAGGTAGTTATGAATCTCAAATTCTAACACTAGATACCTTAACAATTTCTGAATATGGAATTGCTGAATACAGTGTAGGTAAATACTCAGGAGGAGTTGTGATTAATAAATTAGATGTTCCAACTTCTGGCACAGGGCGAGTATTACAACTCGGATTAGAGTGTGATATTAATGGTAACTCAGTTTCAGTTCAGAAACTAGATGCATATATTAAATTAGGAAGGGTGGCTTAATCGTGTCTAATTACACAAAAACAACTAACTTTACTGCAAAAGACTCGTTACCTAGTGGTAATACAAATAAAATTATTCGTGGTTCAGAATTTGATACTGAGTTTAATAATATTGCTACAGCAGTTACAACTAAATCAGACTTAGCAAGCCCAGCATTTACTGGTACTGCAACAGCAGTTAATTTAACTGTGTCTGGAACTTTAACAGCTTCTGGCGGGATTACCTTAACAGGTACACTAACAGGCGGCACAATTGACGGTGGGACATTCTGATATGGCACAGATTATTGACAAAAAGATGTCTCCTACGGAAATTATCCGTAAAGATTTAGAGCGTGGTGGTTTAACAAAAACAGAAGACAAGCTATTAAAAGGTTTAGCTCTATTAATTCAGCAAAATAAAGCAGTAGTTGTTCGTCATAATAACACTGTGTTTGTCGGAATTCGTAAAGAACCCGGCGTATTAGAAGTACATATGTACACAGTAGATACTCCTAATATGCTGCTAGGCGCAATGAAAGTAGCAATTGACGCTGTAAAAAAAGCCGGCATTAAAAAATTAATCTCTGAAACAGAGAACTATAAGTTAATAACAATGATGCAAAAAATGAACTTACCTGTAGAAGTAAAGAAAAAAGGTAAAATGTTTGCATGGTCACTGGAGATTAAATAATGGGCGGCTCATCAGTTTTAGACTCAGTATCTGATGTATTAGGTACGTCGGGAGGTGGCGGCGGTCTTTTAGGAGTTGTAGAAGATGTTGGTGGATTGATCGGTGACACAGGTAAAATCATTGACGATGCCGTTATCCAACCAGCTATAGACGACCCTGTTAACACAGCCATTAAACTAGGTGCTTATTATTTTGGTGGTCCGCTAGGAAGTGCTGCAGCAAGTGCAACCATTTCAGCAGCACAAGGACAAGAGCTAGAAGATATTGCTAAAGGTGCTGCTACATCATATGTTGCTGGTCAAGTAGGCGGTGAATTTGGTGGTTTTGTTGGAGAAGAAACAGGTTCTCAATTAGCGGGTAGTTTAGCCCAAGGCGGCGCTAAAGGTGCAACAAGTGCAGCATTATCTGGAAGAGACCCTTTACAAGGTTTATTAAGCGGAGTTACAGGCGCTGCAATTGGACAAGGTGTTAATGAGGCATTTGATTTTGGATCTAGTTTATTTAGTCCCGCCGGTATGTTCTCTAATTCACAAGTAGAATCGTTAGTTCAAAATGCCGTTGACGAAGGTGTCGGCGGCGCAGAAATTGGTGCTATGCTTATTGCTAGAGGTATTTCACCAGAACAAGCTGTTCAAGCAACTGGTTTAAGTTCAGAAATTATTTCCCAAGCCTATCAAGGCGGGGCTTTACTAGGATCAACAGGTATGGATGATACATTATTTGGACCAACTTATGAAGAATTAGGATATACTCCTGACTTTGGATTAGGATATACTCCTGACTTCGGACCTACATATGAAGAACTTACCTCTTCTGGACCGTATCTAAACGAATTACAGGGATATGGTGGAGGTTTTACAGGAACGGGAGAAGACTTTAACATGGGTGGCAATCCCAACATTATTCCCGGAGAACTAGGAGACATTGTCCTTGATCCTCAAGGGAATGTTGTATTGTCTTCCGGTGCTGATATTCAAGCTGCACAATCGCTTGGCTTTGATTCTAAAACTATTACCAATTATGCTAAACAATTTGGTACACAAGCATTAAAAACATTATTGGGAAGCAGAATAGGCGGTGCTGGCGGAGCAGGTCCAACACGATTAACTCCTGCACAAATTCAAGGTTTAAAAAATCAAGGTTATAGTGATGCTCAAATTGCAGCAATGCAAAGCGGTTTAGGAGGTCTTGGTACTGGTGTTGGCGGTTTAGGTGGTGGTTTAGGTGGTCTTTTCGGCGGTGGTGTTAATGCTTATTTATCCGCACAACAAAGACAAGCAATTCAAAATGCTTATAATCAACAAGCACAACAAGTTGCACAGGCAGCTACTAGAGCGCAACAACAAGCATCATTTAGACCAGTTGGAATTACCACTGCGTTTGGTCAATCACAATTTCAGTTTGATCCAACTACAGGTCAGTTAACATCTGCTGGATACACCGCTACTCCTGAAGTAGCAGCACAGCGTCAGCGTTTGTTTGGTCTTGGGGCGGCAGCGTTACCCACGACTGCAGACACGCAAGCAATTCAACAACAATATATTGCACAGCAACAAGGTTTATTAGCACCAAGTCGAGAGCAACAATTAGCACAGTTACGCAATCGTCAATTCCAGCGAGGAACTACTGGTCTTGCTACGGGCGGAACTGTGGCAGGATACACTCCCGGTGCTGCTGGTCTAATGCAGACCAATCCGGAGATGGCGGCATATTATAATGCTTTAGCACAGCAAGAGGCTGCTTTAGCCGCTAACGCACCTACTTATGCTCAGAATCTACTGAATCAACGAATTACAACTGGAACAGGTTTATTTGGACAAGCAGGTGCTTTAGAAACAATGGCGCAACAACCACTAGGATTAGCTTCCGATTTTGCTAAAGCACAAGCTGCTGCTGGAGCTTCTGTAGGTCAGTTAGGTTTAACAGGACAAACTAATGCTGCAAGATTAGCTGCCGAAGGTTCATTATTAGGTCAATCAGCAATGCAAGGGACTTATAATCAATTAGGACAACTTGCAACAGGTGTCGGTAATCAAATTGGCGGGTTGTTGTTACAAAATCCAACAATTGCAAACTGGTTAGCATAAGGAAAAATCATGGCAGAATTTGATAGTATTGTAGGTGGTTTATTTAGCGCTTCTCCAGAAGCCTTAAATATTGCTCGTGAGAAACAAGCACTAGACTTTGCAAGCAAAGTAGCAACTGCAGAAGCACAAAGACCCGGTTTAGGTTCTGTCTTAGGCGCTAATGTTATGGGCGCTAGAGGAATTAGAGAACTAGGAGGTGTCTTTGGTATTCAAGACCCGCTAATGCAAAGAGTATCTGAACAACAACAGTTATTAAGTGGTGTTGACTTTACAGACCTAGAATCATTGACCAAAGGCGCACAACAGGCAACTGTTGCAGGTCGTCCTGATATTGCCGATGCTCTAGCAAAAAGAGCATTAGAAATTAGAACTAAAGTAGATGAGAGACAAGCAGCTCGTGATACACAGATTCAAATTGCTCGTGAACGAAATGAAACACGCCTTGCAGAAGCAGCACAGCGTGGTGCTGACCAAAAAGAAATAGCTCGTATAAGGTCTGATTATCAACAAGAATTGTTAAATATTAGACGAGATACAGCGGAAGAAAAGAAACAAGAAAAGGTTGAAAAGCAACAACAAGCTGCTGATATGGCTATCGGCGCTGCTGATAGAGTTATTAATGAAGTTAAACAAGCACGAGATAAAGTATCTGGATTTACAGCCGGTGCTGGTGCGCTTTTGTCAGTCGTTCCGTTAACAGAAGCAAAAGACTTGTCTAAGCGATTGACAACAATCAAAGCTAACTTAGGTTTTGACCGTTTACAACAGATGCGTGATGCGTCTCCAACTGGCGGCGCTTTAGGTCAAGTTGCGGTTCAGGAATTAATTGCATTACAATCAACGATTGCTTCGTTGGACCAAGACCAAAGCCCTGCCCAATTGAAAGAAGCATTAAATAAAATAGAATTCCATTATTCTAATTGGAGAGACGCTGTTCGTAAATCAGGAAAAGCAACGCCAACCGCAGCAGCTCCAGAAGCTGGAAAGCAAGGCACAGCCGCTAATCCAATAGTGTTAAAATAAGGACAACTATGCCAGTATACCAATACGAAGGTGTTCACTATGACCTTCCAGACGGCTTATCAAACGAACAAGCTATTGCAAAGATTCAGTCCTATATAGGCGTACAAGCACAACCTGCTCGTCCACGACAGACTGAATATACAGCGGAGCAAATGGCTCCATCTAGTCCAGAAGATGTTGGATTTAGCGGAGAAGCGCCTTCGGAAAGAGAAAAGGCAATAGGTCGTACATTGCTTGGTATTGGTAAAGGTATTGTCAACCCAGCACTAGCTGTTGGTCAATTTGTTGCGCCAGAGCGTACACAAGACTTACTAACTCGATATAAAGAAGCCCGTAAAGAACTAGGCGGAGAAGGACTTGATGTTGGTGAAATTGTTGGCACAATTGTAAATCCACTTAATCGTTTGTTACCCGCTGCTACTGCTGTTACAAGAACAGGTAGAGCTGCTCAATATGCTGGACAAGGTGCTGTTTTAGGCGCATTAACGCCAGCAGAAGATGCAAAGAACCTATTATCAGAGAAGATTAATCAAATAGGCGCTGGTGCTGTTCTTGGTGGTTTATTAAGCTCTGGTATTGACTTAGGCAAAGGTGTCTATAATATTGCTAAAGAGTTTGCAAAACCACTAACAACAACTGGTCAGAAAGCAATTTTACAGGAAAGACTACAAGAACTAGCAAGTAAAGAACCTGAGAAGATTATTGCAGCATTACGAAGTGCGCCTAGTCGAGAAGTTGTACCCGGTTCTAAGCCAACAGCCGCTGAAGTATTAGCCGACATTCCAGCAGCAACAGGATTGGCTGCTTATCAAAAAAGCCTTGAAGCCATTCCACAGAAAGGTATTTCAGCAGACTTTGCTGTTCGTGATGTTGCTCAACAAACAGCACGGAAACAATTACTGCAGAAAACAGGCGGTACAGAAGACGACATTATTGAGGCAATTGCTGAAAGAACTAGAGTAACTGCACCGCTGAGAGAAGCTGCTTTAGGTCAAGCAAATATTGCTGGTGAATTAGCGCCTCGTTTAGAGCAAGAAATTGCTAACAAGTTTAAGAGTAAAGCTGGTGCATTACAGGTTGGCGGTAAATTAGAAACAGAGGCAATGCAACAGCAGAAGCTATCACGGGAGTTCTTTCCTGTGCCGGGCTATCCTCGTGTGTCTCCTGAGTATAGTCAGAACTTTAATCGCATTGTTGAAAACCTTCAAGGTGCTACAACATCTAAAAACATTGCAGCACAGCGTCAAGCAGAGGCTGAGTTTAAAAAGTTCCAACTACAGAGTTTAGCTGATGAAGGGTTTTATCCTTTACGAGTACAGCCGATTATTAACAACATTGATACTATCTTATCAAAACCGGGTGAAAGAGCATCGGATGTAGTTACAAATGTATTTGGTTCATTAAAAGAGAAACTTACTCGATTGAGCAATCCCACAACTGGTGTTATTGATTCAAGAGACCTTTATACAATCCGTAAAGAAATTGGTAATGATATTAAGAAGTTCTCACAGGAATCACAGAACTGGGACGCTAAATTAACTAGCGGATTAGAGAAGAATGTTAAAAGCTATATTGATAATGCAATTGAGAAAGCTGGAAATAGCGGAGATTGGCAGAAATACTTAGATACATTCCAGCAAGCGTCTACAAAGATTAATCAAATGCAGATTGCTCAAGCACTAGAGAAACAACTAGGCACTCCATTAGGTAATAAAGAAAGAGCAGCATCGTTTGCTGCGGCGGTAGAGAATGCCTCATCTATTATTAAGCGTTCTACTGGTCAGAGTCGTTTCCAGAAACTAGATGAAGTTCTAACTCCAAAGCAAATCAGTGACATTAATAAAGTGCTTGTAGATGTACAGCGTAAAGCAAAAGCAGAAGACTTAGCTAGTATGTCACGAGTTGCTGGTCAGGCTACTACAGAAATACCTCAGCTTTTAAACAGATACGCAACGATAACAAATGCTGGATTGAAACTACTGAAGAAAGATGTGACTGACGATATTAATCGTTACGCTGCTGATTTAGTCCTAAACCCACCAAAGTTGGCTGCATTTATTGAAGGTATTCCAACCAATAAGATGCAAAGTATTGTATCAGCAATGATGTCTAGACTTACTCCAGAAACAAGAGATGCGTTTAGCCGAGCTATTATTATCCGTCCTGCGGTTGTTCAAAGCCAACAAGAATAAGAACATGAGCCATGTCCGACCAATTTGGTTTTATCGAAGGAGCAAAATCCGTAACAGGTAGCATGGATGCTAGTCGAGAGGCTAGTAAGTCCATTACCAAGAGCATTACCGATGTACAGAAAGAAGCTGGAGCAGTAGCACAGCAGAAAGACTTAGAGCGTAGACGGCAAATACGAGAATCACAAGTCTTTAAAGAGCAATACTTCAAGAGAGCCATGATGGAATGGCAACACCAAGAATCCATCCGTGTTGAAGAAGCTAAAGTCAAAACTGATTTCATAAGAAAGTATGGCGCTAAACGCTGGAGTGAAATAGAATCAATTAAACAAAAGATAGAAAGGCAAGACAATGAACTTAGTAGGGAGTTTAAAGAAGATTTGGCAAAAGTTCGTAGAGCAATGTTCATGTGCTATGCGGTGGCTGCGGTCATTGCTTGGTATCTAACTTGGGGATATAAACAATAATGTTACCATTAATGGCGCTACTCGATGTAGGCATGAAGGTCTTGGATAAGTTTATTCCTGACCCTGAAGCAAAAGCTAAGGCTCAAAAAGAGCTACTGCAAATGCAACAAGAAGGCAGACTAGCAGAACTCAATGCCGATAACATAGAGGCACAAGAACTCACTAAACGACACGAAGCAGACATGGCTAGTGATAGCTGGTTGTCTAAGAACATAAGACCTATGACGCTGGTGTTTATCCTTATGGTCTACTCAGCATTCGCTACGATGTCAGCATGGGATATAGAAGTAAACAACAACTATGTTGAACTCCTAGGGCAGTGGGGAATGTTGATTATGTCCTTCTATTTCGGTGGTCGTACACTGGAAAAGATCATGGACATGAAGAAGGATAAGAAAGATGAACCTAAGCCCTAATTTTACCCTTGAAGAACTAACCCACTCCGAAGTAGCAGAGCGTAAGAACCTAGATAATACCCCTAACGCTACCGAGGTTGCTAATCTAACTCGATTGGCAGCCTTGCTAGAGCAGGTTAGAAGTCTCCTAAACAAGCCTATCATGATTAACTCAGGCTTTCGCTCTAAACCCGTCAATGACTCTGTCGGCAGCAAAGACACTAGCCAACATAGGATAGGTTGTGCTGCTGATTTAAGAGTCCCCGGAATGACCCCTAAACAGGTCGTAGAGGCGTGTTTGGCATCGGACATACCCTTTGACCAAATCATCGAAGAATTCGGCTCTTGGACTCATATAAGCGTTCCTAACGCTATTGCTGACAAGCCCCGCAGACAAGCCTTAATTATTGACAAGAATGGCACTAGGAATTTTAGTTAAAAAGAACCCCGCCGAAGCGGGGCTATAAAGATACTACCTAGGAATTAAATCTCACTTAACTTTATCGGTTCTAATCTCATAAAAGCATCAGAAAAGATTTGAGTTTGTACTTTGTCTATTGTTACCGAAAGGTGAAAAGGATATTTGATTGAATATTCTTCAAATAACTCAGAAAAACCTTTTAAAAAGTAGATGGGTTCAAGAATGTACTCATCACAAGTTAAATGTTCTGCTGACCTAAATGTAACTTTATAGTTTAAAGTTCTTGTTGTCATATCTCACAGCCTCTAGTGTTAATAATATCAATATCATTTTCATCTAGACAATACCATTCTCCGTCATGGTGTTTGTCTTTAAAGTGTTGATGCCAGTATTCTTCCATCTTGCCTTTACCTAGTCCGTAGTACACCACTTCTAGTTCAAACGGATTTCCTGCCTTAATAGTACGGACTCGTTCTGCTATGTTCTTTGTTGTTCCTATTTTGTAATAGGTTTGACAGCGAATCACATATAAATCAGAACCTTCATTCTGTGCGTAAATACCTCGTCTACCGTTCTGTTTACCTGAGCAGTTTTTACACTGCTTAGAACCACCAGTTCGGAGATTGCTTGCAGAGACAGAGGAGACTGTACCACACTCGCATTTACACGAATAGAACCAATTTCCTGATTTACTTTTATGAGAGAACGACAGGACAAGCCACTTATTAAATGACTTGCCTATCATGTCCTCGACTTTATACTTAGTCGTATCGCCCATATTAAATACTACAGCCTTCCGCAGCAGTGCAACTTAACATCTGAGCGCCTTCCACATTATCGTCATACTCTTTGAAGTTCTCCCAGTCTACGGCATTGGGAACCAAGGCTTTTAACTTGTTATAAGTCTCCTCATCACAGTCTTCATAAGGTGCTTGTTTGTAAGTACCACCATCCATCGGTAGGAAAGACACTCCAGTTACTTCATCGAAGTGGCGATACACCCACGCCCCAACATCCATCCATTCATCTTCACGCACTGAGATGGTAACAGATGGTTTATGTTCACAGTAATGCCGTTGGAACAGTAGCCAAAGTCGTAAGTGCTGGATAGCAGTTAAGTCTTCACGCAATAGCCCACCATCGTCTACCTTTACAGGAAAGCTAAAGACAGTAGTAGAGTCTGGTTTTAGATAGCAAGGCTCACCGACAAAGCCAGAGGAGAGCATAAACTGTGTTAGTGGGTCTTTGTTATCAGCCCGAACACGGCGTATGTAATACTTGCTATGTTGAGGATGAATCCCAGAAGCAGTACTGCAAAGCTGAGAGACGGTTCCCTCTGGTTTGATAGCAGTAACCGCCACAGACTGATTAATACCAATAGCTGCAGCAAATTCAATGTTAGTAGTGATAGCAACATCTCTTAGTCTCTCCAATCGAGCAGGTAAGTCTTCATCATCAGGATTGTTCAGTAGTTCATTGTCACAGATGCCAGTCATTGAGACACCCAATAGCGCCTCTTCCTTGGTGTTCTTCTCCCAAATCTTACGCAGGTAAGGAAAGTCTGTTAACGAGGCTTGGAATGTACCCAAAATCGTTGCCAAGCGGACTTTATTCTCCAAGGTAGATACAGTATCGTAGCTACGCACAATACAACTAGAAAGATTACAAAACTGATAAGGACGAAGAATGATTTCGCTACAAGGGTTAGTGCCAAAAGCATAGGTTTCGTCTCTGCGACCATTCTTTGCTGCCTGTTTCTGAGATGCTTCACGATTAAATATACCTCGCTCTCCAGAGTGTGATTCATAGATACTTGACCATTCACGCATAAACTGACCAATACTAGGTGTTTCAACATAGGTAGCAGAGTTATTGGCTAAGGCTCGTTGTCCTTGACCATCCCACCAATTACCTGCTTTAGCGTGTGCCATCTTGTCGTCTGACAAATCAGACAAGGAAATCATTGCACTCCGTCTGACTCCACCCACAACAACAACTTCCCCGATTTTGCAGAGAATATCATGGCACTCAATGGACGACAAACGGCGACCAACTGCCCCTCTAAACTTGGTAATAGTGAACTTAAAAAGTTCTTCCAAAGGTGCGGGTCCAGAAGCACGACCTCCGAACACTCTGAGTCTAGCTCCGGCAGGTCGAACTTTGGATAAGTCGTACCTTGGAATTTCACCAGAATACAGTAAAGCAATGAGTTGTCTAAGTGATTTAGCCCATCCTTCTTTAGAATCCGACACCACAATAGTAGTCTGACTAGCAAACAACTGCTCTGGGACTTCAGGTAGTTTAGAAACATATTGTTGCTCCACAGAAAAGCCTACGCCAGTGCCACAGAGAAGAATGTACATTGCTTCGTCAAAGGCTTTAGGATCGTCGATAGGCAGATACGAGCAGTTAAACGCCGCTACGTTCTGACGCTCTAGTGCTGGTCCTGCTGTCATCACAGCTCTCATAGACGGCACTACTTCAAGATTCACAACAGCAGTTTCTAATTCTTTGCGTAACTCAGGTGATAGTGTGTAGTTCTGTTTGGTCTTGAGATGCTCTGTCATAAAATCAAAGTATCGTGCTACTGTTTCACTCCAGTGTTCTCTGCGACCTTTATCGTCAAGATAGCGACTGTATCGTGATTTAGCAATAAAGGTATTGTAGGGACTCATCTTATATTCTGTCATTATTATTTAACTTCCTGTTCTAATTTATCGGCGTATTCTTCAATTCTATCAGAAAACATTTGGACGATTTCTTCACTACTAATATCTAACAACTCTAGCAGTGTGATTTCGTCCAATTCTTTAAGACGCTCTTTAATCTCGTGCAGCAGTAATGGCATCTTTCTCTTTCTGAATAAGGTAGTCTAAGTAGTGTCGGGCTTTTTCTAGGTCTTCAACTCCATTCTTGTATTTATAGCGAAGGATGTATTTTACCACATTCCCTGCCCAATAGTCAAGTCCCCATTCTTCAATGATTTCCCAAGGTTGATGCGCTCGTTTGTAGTGGTCGCCACCAACTTGCCTAGCAAGCACATCACCGGAGTCTTCCATACCTGCTTCGTATTCGCTTAGTATTTCATATCCGTAGTGCGCTGGCATTGCGATTGGATTATTATCCATGATATTTTACCTCTGCTGACTTTTTAATTGACTTTGTTCCTTGCGACCAAGTTCCGCAATCCCGGCATTGATAGCGTTGATACGCTCCTGTAGTAGATATAGCAGTGCCTCGTCTTTGCAGATTTTCCGAAGCACAGTTAGGGCAATGGTGTCCATCCAAGAAGAGATTGTGATTAGGATGAGACTTAACCCAAGGAAGAAGAGTGCTGTACAACGACTCAAGTAAAACAACATCTTGTATATTGTACTTCTCCATACGCTTCCAAGCATCTTTATCTTCGTTCATGCACTTGACCCACAACTCATGTCCTTCGTGTTCGTGTTTCTTACCGAGTCCTAAACGCTGTGCTACATAGTCCAGCTTGTTACTAGGAAACCTAAAGTTGCTACGAACAACACGCAATAAGTCAATTTGTTTATAAGGCGATGGTGGATTAAAACGATGTAGTAAGAATTCCTTGTTAAGAGTAGGAATATCAAACTTAGTACCATTATAATGAACCACAGCATCTGCATCGTTGAGAAGCCCATGAATTCCTTTCAGCATTGTCTTGGGTCGTGATTGATGTACAGAATCAAACAGTATATCTTTTTGTCCTAGCCACTTAGCTGCGTAGCATAGGACATAAGACGACTCCATCAACTGATTGATACTGACATTCTGTTGCCAAAGACCCCACACATGAGCAGTATTTGGGCTTGACTCAATATCAAGCAAGAGTATTTTCAAGACCGTTCCTCGTCATCAGACTTCTCAAACTTAAACTCTGACTGTGGTGAGTCAATGCTATATTGTTGCGCTCGTATACAACATCCACCATATCCTACAAACCTAATTTTGTCCTTGACATCGTAGCCATAAATGCCACTAAGAAAATCTGCAAAGTCAAGAAGCACAGAAGTCCACTCTACATTATCTTCATGAGTAACTTCAGTCTCAATAGAGCGTTGTTTTGCATAGCCATAGGTATCATCTCCGTTGTCATATCCTGACTCAAAACTAAAACGATAAGTATTGTCGTCCATTATATTTCCTTTCTAAGGTCTTGCCATTAAGTTAAATAATACTTCTGCATCAATTACTGCTAAAGGTTTACTACCATTCTGCTTGACAATTACAATTGGTTCATAATCACCATGCGATTGTGCCTGTTCATAATACTTATACACTGCAACCTTGGCTAATGACTTACATTCAATTGAGGCTGGTATTTCGTCCTTCGCCAACTGAGACATTACTATATCTTCCCCATGACTGCCCATCGGACAACTGCGTAAGTCGAGTTCGCTTAGTTGCGGATACCTTTTTAGTAACTCGCTGACTACCCACTTTTGCAGGTTTCGTCCCTTTGCTTTCGCTGACTGTGGCTTCATTCAATACCTTTCTATCTTTAATCCATGCTTTAGGAATATGCATCCGGGCATTGGTTTCGGTGTCCGACCAAGTCGATGCAATGCAGATGGCTTCATCTGTTTCGTGAACAAGAAAGCCAACAGTAACGCACTGGTGAATCTCTGCTTTTACTTTCTCTTCCCATCCGGAATCAGCGACGGCATCAATCCATGAGATTTGAATTATATCTGGGGGAGTTGCCACAGTTCGTGTTCCTTTCGTTGTAACCACAGTAGTTGTCCATTTTCTAATACACGCTTCTCATCGCCATCATACGCCTTTAGAACGGCTTTATACAATTCTGTTTCATTGGTACAGTCAGTTAGTATCTTCTTTGCCTTAACAGGACCAATGCCTTTTAATCCAATGATGTTATCAATCCTATCGCCAGTCAGTATCTGTGTGTAGAAAGCTACCAAGCCTTCAAACTCTGAGACATAATACTTCTGCTGTTTGCGATAGTTGTAATGCCAACCTCTGAACTGGTTTAAATCCTTATCAATATGCACCATGATGGTTTCGTCTTCAGGCAGTGCATACGCAGCAATGCCAACCGCATCATCGGCTTCGATTCCTTTTACAACAGTAAAGCCCCATGATGTCACTAAATGACACCTAAGTGCTCGAAAATGCACAGGTTTCTCTGATATGCGTTGTCCTTTATAGGGCGCAGTAACGGCTAATTCATCTCGAAAGTTACCTTTACCAGTCAGGAATCCTTTATAGTCTTCACAATCTAAATCCATACACAACTCAACCATTGTCTGTTCAAGTCGTGAAACTGCAATAGGCTCCTCTACATCGTTGCTAGAGAAACCTACTGCATAGATTAACGAGTCAGCGTCAATCAGTGCTGTTATCACAGGATGTCATCATCCATGTTTTCGTCAGCAGCAACGCCATTAACGCTGTACTTAACTAAATCAGTGATAACAATCTTTGCTAATGAAGCAGAGACACCTTCTTTGTTCTTCCACTTCCACTCGTAAGGCTTGATGAGTGCAACTGCTTTAGAACCATTACCAACGGCATCTTTGATTTCATTACCAGCTTTGTCGTATGGCTGGATAGCGTAGTTTGACTTCACAGTCAAGAACCAACCCTTCTCAGGTTTGTCCTCACGCTTGCGTGGTGTAAGACCAATGGACTCCAACGCCTGTACAGCATTGTCTGATAGATTGGCTAAATCACATTGGAACTTGCCACTCATCTCATTGACTTTATCAAAAGAAGCCCATTGAACTTCAGCTTGTATTTTTACTGGTTTCATTTCCATAATACTCTCCTTATCTACAACGGTTTAGAAATACTGCAACTGCTATTATACAACAACTTCTAACTACTCTATTCCATAATATGAAATAGTTACTGCAATGTCTGTGTTGAGTAATCAATACTAGCCTCTAGTGTGCCATCTTCAATATCAAGTAAAGCATCTTTTAATAACTCGTAGGTTTCTTCAAGGTCAAAAGAAGATTCTAAACTGTAAGTACCGTTCTTATAAGCAGTAACAACAGTCATCCCTAATATATCTTCTTTGTTTTTATCCATTAATGGGTCTCTTTCCAGTTGTTACCTACACGATATTCGCCGCTTAATGGACAGCGCATCTTTAATACTACACCAGCTTCGGTAATTGATTGTACACCTAGTTTACCGACTTCGTCTGCACGATTCTCTTCCACTTCAACCTGCCATTCATCATGGACATTGGCTACGAACTTATAATCAATCTGTGACTGGCGTAAACGCTTGTTGAATATCACCAGTGCCTGTTTCATGGCTATCGCACCTGCGCCTTGCAATAGCGTGTTGAGCGCTGAATGCTCCGAGCGAACGAGTAACTTGCGTCCGTCAAGACCCGGTAGCCACGCTTTCTGAAAGTAGAGACGAGATACTTTTTCCCGCAACGCTCTAAGCCTCGGTGTGTTGCGTAGAAAACGAGTAATGAGTGCTTGTCCTTCTTTCGATGAACCTCCAACAATTGACCCAATCTTGACACTTCCCGCACCATAGAGGAATGCATAGATAAAAGTCTTAGCTTGGTTCCTTGTTTCAATTCCCGCAGCTTTTTGGTTGGCTGTGTGTATGTCGCCTGATACAACTTCAGTAGTATACGCATCGTCTTTCATATAATGAGCCAGCATCCGCAACTCTAAACCGCTTGCATCAATGCCAACTAATTTATATCCTTTATTAACTGTCCAAAGTTCCCTGCAGTCTGGTCCATAAGGACTGCCACTATTGGGAACCTGTGCCATGTTAGGACTGTGGTGGGTCATACGACCAGTGACTGCGCCATTAGTAATCACCTGTCCATGCACACGACCATCGGTTTGAATAGCATCAATCCAACTCTCAACCTGTGCTATCCGCTTTTGCAACATCAAGTATTCAGCGATGGCTTTCGCTTCTGGGATGTCGATGCCTTCGAGCGTGGTTTCGTCAACGATGATGCTGCCTTTTTCTGTGAGCTTGCTCGGCTTCCAACCCTTCTCGATGAGCCTTTCGGCGATTTGCTTGCGACTTCCGGGATTGAAGTCTTCCACGATGTCGGGAAGGGGTCTACCATGTGTTTTATGGGTGCGACCAGATGTGACTTTGGCAGGAAAGATGCTCTGCATTTCAACGCAAATAATGTCCAGCTTAGTTTTAAGAACAGATAATAATTGTAGAGCTTTAGCTTCATCGAATCGGAATCCATTTCGCTCTTGCTCTGCGATGATGAATGCGACTTCGTGTTCGAGTTTGATACTTTCTTTTGAATAGTCATGTGACATCTCCTTGGTTAAATGTTCATAAAGTTTCTGAGTTACTAATGTATCTTGAATACAATAGTCAATCATCTCTTGGGTAATACCGCCATTAAAGTCTGTGAAGTCTATCTTTGGAAATCCTAATCGATTCCCCCATGCTTGTAGTGAGTGTCCAGACTCGATGCTTGGCGAAAACAAACGACTTATTACGAGCGTATCGCACACTTGCGTCTTCTTCATAGTAATCTTCCAATTCTTCTTGAGAACAGGACCGTCGAAGTTTATGCCGTTGTGCATTATAATCAAAGTGCAAGAGTCCAAATACTTTTGTAGTCCTTCTGGATGCTTCCATACTTTCACCTCCGCATTGTCAATGTTACGAGTAACGACACACCAAATCTTATCGTGTGCTGTGTTGGTTTCAATATCAAGAACAATTCTCATTTAAGATTAATCCAAAGACCAATTTGCGCTGCAGCATAGCCTATCCAAATCAATGCATTAGACATACTGCCTTTGCTTAATTGTAACACACCTACAACTAAATAGCCAATGCCAGTGGCTCCGACAATGTAGTGTTCAAAAGTCATTTCTTTTTAGTTGTTTTCTTGACAGCAACTGGCTCAGGTGGTATTAGTCTTGGTGTCTCAAACATCACCGCCAAGAGTTCCTGTATCTCAGGTTCAGTAGCAACCCAACGATGCCCGTTGTTAAACACAATCTCCCTATCAATGATGTAAGTAACTGAATCGGGATTGATTAAACGACCATTGATATTAATTAATTTACTCATTGCCCATGCGCTCCAGTTCATGCTCTGCCAAAGCAGTAGCAGCTTTCAGACTCTTAATCAGTTGTTCTACATCACCACGATGGTCAGGACAGATAGTCCCACGAACAAAATACATATCCAATGTCTGACGAACAACCTCTTTGAGTGTGCTTTTGAATGTAATGGGGTCATCGCCATCACCAATGTAAAACCCATACTCAAGACTACCATTCTCGGCAATCCAAATAAAGCTATCCAGTTTAACAGTCTTCGTAGTCATACTTACTCCTTGTCTAAATACTTATCAATCGCTTCATCAATCTCTTTACCTAACATCCATTGCCACTTGGTCATATCGCCGTTGCACAGGATTACTGATGGCGCTGCAATCTCAGGATTGACATCCCACGATGCACTGCGTAGCCAGTTGTATCGCTCTGCATTCTTAAATACTTCCTGATTGTCCTGAATGCGACTAAACACATTCTTGTTGAGTTCTTTCAATCGATCAATCTCGGTGCATAAATCAGTGATGATTTTACGAGTGACATGGTAATCGTCAGTCTGTGCATAGCGCTTTGCTTTTTCAATTAAATCATTGTTCATTTCCAAGTCCTTATTTTATATATAATGGGTTTACTTTTATACCAAGCAATAATCTCTTTAGCAAGTTGTTCGTATTTTGGAATATCTTTTGGATTTATTTTTAAAGTAAATTCATCGTGTCGAATCATAGTGTGTCCTTTATCTCTAACATTCTTCCGGTTTGTCCATTATACAGCAAAGAGCCAGCATTGCCAGTATAGCCACTAAATCGATTCTTTAGCACCCTGACACTAGTGGTATTGCGTTCAATCATATCTTCAGCCTGTCCATTACGCTCTAGCCCTATGACGATGTCAGAGAGCTGTGCGATAGCGCCTGAGCCACGCAACTGTGCCAAGGATGTAACTGCGCCTTCCTCGTGTCCACGCCCATCGTTACGCTTGAGATGAGAGACACAAATCAAACTGATTCCAGTCTCTTGCACAATCATGCGTAGCTTGGTCATGATGGCATCAAGAGCTTTCCGTTCATCACCAACATCACCGCCACTAACAATAATGCTAATATGGTCAAGAAAGACATAGCCACAACCAAGACCTTTAGCCATATATCGTACTCGGTTGACAATGTTTTCCAAAGAAGTACTACCAAAATGGTCAAACAAATACAAGCGGTCAGTTCCCAAAGTTCTATCAAATGCATCTTTTAACTCCTCAGAAGTAACTTCAACATCAGGTAAGTGAATGGGTTTGTTCACCGCCAAAGACATAAGCGACCTAGCAGTCTTGCGGACTCCCTCTTCAAGAAACATAAGTCCGACATTGTCACTAGTCTTGTTAAGGATATGCCAAACGATTTCTCGTAAGAACTGAGATTTGCCAAGACCAGAGCCTGCTGTGACCATGACAAGTTCCCCTTTACGAATGCCGTATGTGAGTTTATTAACGCCGTCATACGGATAGTCACAATCAGCTTTCTCAATAGGAGACGATACCAATTCCCAGAGGGTGTTACCTTGAATAATTCCATCAGGTATGTAAGATTCAGCAGCCCACCAAGTATCAACAAATTCCTTACTAGCATCATTTTCAAGATAATCAGAGGCATCTTTGTATCCTGTCTTATGTTTCATGATTTTAACTTTGCCACCAAACAACTCGGCGACAGCCTGTGCTGCTTTCTGTCCGGGTTCATCCGCATCAAACGATAAGATAATATTCTCAAAAGAATCAATCCATTCGTATTCTGCTTTACAGTCCTTCAGAGCGCCACTAGCACCACTGCGAATACTAACGCAAGGATATTTACTACCTTGCATCTGATACGCCGCTAGAGCGTCTAATTCACCCTCACAGATAGTTAAGTATCGACCTGATTTGGTGAACCGATTCTGCCCAAAGAGTGTGGCTTCTTTGAAGTCACCGGCAATGCTAAATGATTTGGTTTCTACCAACCGAGTCTTGATAGCGACCATCTTGCCATCAATGTCATAGTAGGGATAGTAATGTTTACCATCATCCTGTTTAACGCCGTAAGCTACGCAAGTAGCCGAAGTAATACCACGATTAACGATACTACGAGAAGAAGCATTGTCATAAAAGTTTAGTTCCTTGTTCATTGGTTTTTTGTAATCTTTCGTAATTTCACCATTCCTAGCCTTGTATGTGTGGCATACATGGCAGTAAGTGTGTCCATCGCTGTGCATTGCATTACCATCGCTGGAGCCACACGCATCGCAAGCCATGTGATACAGAAATTTACTCTCAGTCAATGTTTTGACCCCTCTGCCGTAATAAGCTGACATCGAAGTGCCTGCACCTCTGCTAGTGCCATAACTAGTTCGGTTTGTGTTCGCACTAGTTCGTCCTGTAATGCTTTGATTTGTTTCATCAAATCGTGTTCGCATAGTTCTCTATCCTCGCTAGTAAAAGTTGTCATTGGTGTTCTCCATTTCCAAAAGTTATTCCAATTCATTAGGTTTAGTGGTGGACACTTCCATACCATCTTCAGTCCCTTCAAACAATTTTAACTCTTTTGCACAGTGAACGCAAAGGATAACATAACCATCGGGTATGATTCCTCTACGCAATTCATCGTTCTCAGCCTCAAGCATTGCTCTGGTTTTCTTAGTCATAACTCTCCTAATGTATCGTATTATTTACAATAACCCTACTTTATGTATCGTTTATGATACATTACGACCCCATTGATGCCCACAATCGGGACACCGCCACGCCGTAGTTCTGTCTAAATCCCAGTCATAGAGTCCAATAGCCCTACCCCATTGTCCTTGGGTTCTATCTGCGCCATATGACTTAGCACTCTTATCTGCCTCTGCCTCTGAGCCTGTTTTCTCAAAGAAGTGTTGCCATATAGAGCCGCCATCTAAATCAGTATGACACTTCGGGCAATAGCCATGTTCATTTGACATCAATCACTCCTTGTATTCTAACCCGGTGCGGGTAATCCTTCTCAATCCAAAAACAGCGATAGACCCCATTCTTAACACTTAGCCAAGCCTCATAGCGTTGATGTTTACCTGAGTAATCAATACACTCGTGGTGGTCAAAATGCACTTGATTAGCGACCCAGCCACATAGACAACCCAGTGCAAAGACCCCAATGAAGATAAGGTCTTTAATCATCTATCTCCTCCGCTACTGCCCTACCGACTAATCGATTTACCTTATCAGCGATTGCCGTTGATAAATCGTCCATAACCTTGTCGTAGCCATAATCCCCAATTAAATCAACAAAGTCCATCATAATAAAGTGATAGCGTGCTTCTTCGTTGTGGCTTTGATTCATAACACCCCCTAGTTAAAAGACAATACCAATTAAAAGACAAAACCACCAAAAAGTCAATGCATAAGACAAAAATAAACTACTTGACAACATTTACAAAATTGAGTATAATGCTTTTACAACATAGACTATCGTTGATTGGTGTTTGATGTTAATTGTTAGTAGTCTATATTCACAGTTCCGACATAGACTATATTGACTATGCCGATACCTATATTACCCGCAAGCGAGTGCATTATCGGTTGTCCCATGCAGTCCAATAATCTTCAGGGTCCTCAGCGTCTAAACCACCATCAATATACCCGTTATCGTCAATTAACGAATCAGTCAGCGCAGTATCCGATTCAGCCATAAGGTCTTGCCTTACCTGTATTGGTATATGCGCCTCTATCGTCTTTAAACAATCGCTACATATCTCTAAATACTTTCGAGTGATAGCGTGTTTAATCGTCGCCTCGTAATCAGTCAGCATAGTATTACAGCATTGGCATCTCATCAAAAATCTCCTTCAGCAATATTCTGAGCAATATCTAACCAATAAGCCTTAACCTTGTCAATGACTTCGGCGGGTGCAGTATTGGGTTCATAATCCTCATCTAGCTCTAATTGGCTCAGCGCCTCAGCCCAATTATCAGAATCAGCCCAATAACATTGACCATCACTAGCTAATAGACAATCAACTGACTCCTGAAATGCTTCATTGTCATAATCCCCGTCATCAGGTTCATAATATCTACTGTTATTGTAATTCATAAAAACCCTCTCTATTCAAGAAAAACATAGTAGCATAGGGCTACCCCTTACCTCGCCTCAGAAAACCCCGTATACGCCGTTTTAGAGCGTTTTAGAGGTATTCCCAAGTATAACATAAAGCCACACCAACAAGATGATAGAAAACATAAGCTAGAATTAGGTAAAAACATAACCACCAATATAGGGTTTTCATTCTGTCTTAACCCTCTCCTGAGTAAGCATTTTAATATAATCAGAATACCATTTATCGTATTCACCGACCCCATAAAGCATACTAAAATCGGGGTCTTCTAAGCGCATTGCCATAAATTCTAGGTAATAGTCAAATCGGTCCTTAGTTAACCTTCGATTAAATTCACAATCGGCTAAACCATGTTTTTCAATCTCTTGTAATAAACTCATTTTTATAACTCCTCCTTTTGACAATTTTCATCTAGTTTGCAATAATCAGCAACTCCTGCATCATATCCTAGTTTATAAACTTGTTTATGTAATTCGCTCATGTTTTCATGAGTGCCATTCTCAAAATGGCCTGATGCTCTGCCCTGCCACGATGCTCTGCCCTGCCAATATCCTAAGGCATAAGGGAAAGCATCTTTTAAAAATTGCGTTGTTGGATAGTTTTTCATAATAAACCCTCCTATAAATAGAAAACAATAGAGATTACAGCAGCAATGCAAGTATATAAGCATATACCGGTTAATAGCAATGATTTAATCATGGTTTAAACCCTCC